>SDBT01019732.1_pt1 | contig 10560 bp, 8 predicted proteins | sample 2277101 | NCBI WGS metagenome assembly SDBT01 (sample SAMN10404973, study PRJNA504765) | marine sediment metagenome | isolation source: marine sediment core GS10_PC15, 103 cmbsf | place: Arctic Ocean: Southern Knipovich Ridge | collected 2010
GCCCATGCCGGGCCGCATTTTGTACGCCGGAAATCCCATGTCGATCACGGCATGTGCTTCCTCGGCGTACTTCTCAGGCTCCATGTACATACCCGCACTGCCATACAGTTTGATCCTGTCGCGTTTGCGGCCTCCGAGCAGGTCCGACAGTGGACATCCCTCGTATCGCGCCACAAGATCAAGCAATGCAATCTCAACAGCTCTATAGGTTTTCATGACTTCCGTGTCTGCCTGAAAGCGGAATTCTTGCCAGCCGCGAGGGTCTTTGCCGATCAAAAATGGTCCGATCGTCTGCTTTATCTCTCTGTCCGCTCGCTCGTGGGCAGGGCCCGGCGCGTATCCCGTCAGGCCTTTATCTGTGGTTACACGGATCAGCATCGCATCTCTCTTGAGAATCGTGCGCCGGCCTCCCCAAAATTTCAACCTGACCGGTTCAGGCATCCGATAGGACATGAGAGCCGATTCAACGCGTGTGATTTTCAAAGCGAGGTTCCTCTTGAGATTCTTATTTGTTGCCGGCACAGGATTCTTTGAGTTGCTTCAAACTTTCAGCCGTTTTGCAGGCGCCGCCCTGAACGAACCCGCCATCCGAGCCGCAGGCGATAAAGCGAAATCCGAAATCATAGTACCTCTTAAACTCTTCCGGATTCTTGAGCAAGATTCCGGCTGCCTTTCCCTCTTTCACAGCAGCCTCGGCGGTCGCTTTGATGGCCTCGACAAACTTCGGATGATCGGGCTTACCGTAAACGCCCAGGGCAATCGAGAGGTCTGACGGCCCGACAAACAGCACATCGACTCCGTCGGTCGCCGCTACTGAGTCCAGACTGTCCAATATTTCTGCCGTTTCGATCTGAACGATGCAGACGAGGTTCTTCTTGTGATTGGCATAATACTCTTCGAAATCGGCGCCGAACCGTGCCGCTCTGATCGTTTTCGCGACGCCTCTCACCCCTTCAGGCGGGTACCGGATGGCCTTGACCGCCAACTCGGCTTCGGCCAGAGTACAGATGCGAGGGCACATGATTCCTTCTGCACCGAAATCCAGGACCCTGTGGAAACGCTGCCTCTGATAGGACTCGACTCTGACGATAGACGCCGCAGATGTGTGCTCTAATGCCTGTAACTGGTGCAGAACCTGGCCCTCGGGGCCCGCCCCGTGTTCGGTGTCAATCAGGACCCAGTCGAAACCCGCCATGCCTACGATTTCAGAAGTAAGGGTAGATCCGAGATTCAACCAGCATCCGATTAAAGTCTCACCATCGTATATACGTTTCTTAATGTTCTTCATTGCATCTCCCGTATAGGTTACAACTGACTGAAAGGTGATAGGACAAAAACTCCTCTGGTGCTCATGCCACCCACGGTCGTGTGCGGCCCTTGCGCTTAATCTTGGCGATAATATCGCGGGCAAGAATTGCATCTTCACGGACCTGGAAGTCGAACATCCCCACGTTGGCGAAATCCGCCCCGTTTTCGAATGCGAATCTAAAGCCCTCTCGCGGGTGTATAGCGCCGGCAGCCAAAACTTTAAAGGCAATCCACGCCTTCTTAACGCTTCTCATGAACTCGATTGTCTCGGCAGGCTTAGTACACCACATATTGTCGTGAGGCGGCAGCCCACGCTCGGGACGCTCGGTTTTAGCAGTTGCCGACCAATAGTCGCCGCTGTGCAGTGTCTTCATGTAGAAATCCACGTCGACACCCGCCTTTTCCAGGGCCATCGGCACTTCGAGGGAGTGACATGCACAGCCGGCGATAAGCCCGTTCTTCTTGATGAACTCGACGACCTTGGCCAACAGATCCACGCGGTTGTTTCTGACCCAATTATCGCCTATGCCGCCGTGTACGAAAGCGCCGACGGCGCCGTTGTCAATCGCTGTTTGAATCGATCCGGTAAGGTCGTAAGTCTTGGGATACGTCTGGGCGATCCATTGAATCTGTCCGCCCCATTCTTTGCGATACCGGTTATACACGCGAATGGTCGGATCCTCACCGAAAGCATAAGGACTGTTAACGGGTCCTATCATTGTGTTGACACCGCATTCTTCGCACAATTGCCACGTCTCGATGATCTTGCGGTCCGTGAAATAGTGCCTCATCAGCGAAGCGACGTAAATCAGGTCACGATCGTGGGCGCTGCCGATGATTAAATTACCCCCGCAAATCAAACGGCTGATCTTGACATGTCTGATCTTGCCCATCGGCATATCGAGACTCTGATTAGCCGGCCTGGCCAAAAGGGCTTTTTCCTTATCGGTCGGCACCGATACAAGGCCCGCAGAGACTGCTAATGATCCTTTTATGAATCCACGGCGATTCACGGTCATGGCCATAAGACTACCCGAAATCTTTCTATATAACCTGCCACTAACCTAAGCCTAATGAGGCAACGCTAAAGAGTGTACTAATGCCAGCCAGGCCTGTCAACTTCTACCGGCTCAAAGCAAACCGCAACATGTAACATTTAGTCAACGTTTTTGATCAGCGCAAGGTTTCCTTCCTGTGCCGCTTCCAATATAGGCCCCATATAATCATCTATCATCTCGGCGGTAAGCGGTATAGGCATGTTCTGGAGCTTCATCTTAAGCTGCGGATTCCTGGCGGCGGCTAATGCTCGGTCGATGTGATGCCGGCCGAATCCCTCTACTTCATTCAGGCGAGTAGGAAAACCAATCCGGCGAGCCAATTCAAACATTGCTTCAGCAACTGCAACTCCAAGCTCTCTTGCTTTCAGGCCTTCTACGTCAGCATTTGTCAGGCCTGCTTTTTGATAGATCTTGCCGACAACGCGTAATGGTCGCTCAATGGCCGGGGCGAAAAAGACCGAGTAGTACGGATTCATGATGGCACAGGCCCGACCGTGGGACAATATGTCCACCAGTGAGAAACTGGTCAGGTGCCCCCCGTTGGTCCCGCCTACCATGATGGAATATCCGCCCAGGTCTGTGGCCAGGCAAAGCGCCTCCCGGGCTTCCGTATCCTTCGGATCGGCGACTACTGCCGGCAGGTAGTTGACCACCAGACTAATGCATGCGCAGGCGATTTGTTCGATCTTGTCGTAGTCGGGTTTGCCGGCGGCTCCGTAAAGAACTTCGAGCGAGTGCGCGATTCCGTCGAGCGCTCCGTCGGTGGTCAGGTCGGGCGGTGCACCGTACGTCACCTCGTAGTCGAAGATCGGATAAGCAGGTACAATTGCCTCATCTACAATCAACTTCTTCTGGCCCGTCGAGACTTCCGTGATGTTCGAATACTTAGTCAGATGAGCCGCCGAGCTGGCAACCGTCTGAATAGCCACATGCACGGTCACAGACTTGCTTCCTGCCTGCAAAGCTTCGGTGACAAGCCCGACTCCGAAATACTCGTCAATTTCACCATTGAGAGTGCGAAGGACCTCGGCGGCCTTTGCAGCATCGATCGTGCTGCCGCCTCCGAAGCTGACTATTACATCCGCATCAGTTTCTATCAGGCTCTCGGCAATTCGAAACAGGTCTTCTCGCGGGCAATTGGGCCTGGCACCTCTGATTTCCGCTACAAGATTGACTCCTGATTCGGTCAGCGAATTGCGTATAATATCTACATAATCATCGCTGTCGGCAAAAGTGTCACGAATCAGCGCTGCTTTCTTTCCCGCTGCGGCAACTCTTTGACCCACTTCAGGGAGGACGTCCGGGCCGAACAGATATGAATCCCCTTTGAACTCATGCAACAATTCTTGTGCTTTTTTAAAGTCCGTCATGCTTTAGTTCTCCTTTATCTGCATCACAAACAATATCATACGAAAAGCAAGCCAATTTCTCAAAACTTCTCGATGTTCAGACGAAAACATTATTCATATGAGTTTTAATACTTTATCATAGCTTCGCTTTAATCGGAGAAAAATGCAAATCAATTGCTTGACTGTTACGGTATATAATCTAAAATCAGCAACATAGATAAAATAAATTCCGACACAAAAAGCTCAACCGGAATGTCCCGGATTGTGTCAAGGTGTCAAATTACGAAGGATTAGCCGAACAAGGGAGGATTGAATTATGGATTTGAACGGCAAGATAGTTTTGGTTGTCGGCGGAGCGGGAGGAATCGGATTAGGTATCGCCAGTGCCCTGGCGGCTGAAGGTTGCAAAGTCGCACTGGCGGATACCAACAAAGAAGCTATGGCAGATGCCGTCAAAACTACAGGAGGTGAATTTCCATGTGTCAGCCGTACTTGTGACATAACCGACCGTGAACAAGTCTCGAAATTGTTCGAATGGCTCGGCAGTGAGCTGGGACCTGTCGATATCCTCGTCAACAGCGCAGGAATCAATGTCGGGGATCGGATGATGTCCAATATAAATCCGGATGATTTCGACCGGGTGATGAAGATTAACACGACAGGGACGTTCAATTGTATTTATGCCGCTCTTCCCGTGATGCGTAAGAAAGGTTCGGGCCTGATAGTCAATATCGTGTCTCTGGCGGGCAAGCGCGCCATGCTTTTGGCAGGTATGCCGTATTGCGTATCAAAGTTTGCCACGGGCGCACTCGGCACTTTTGTAAACCTGGAAGAAAGCGCAAACGGAATAAAGGTCACTAATATCTATCCCGGGGAGACAAACACCCCCATCATCGACAAGCGTCCCACACCACCACCCCTGGAAAAACGCGCGAAGATGCTCCAGCCCGAGGACATTGCCGCCTGTGTGGTGACAATTGCCAAGCTGCCGCCCCGTGCAGTCGTTCCGGAGTTGATAATAACGCCTCCGCACATGATGGTCGGCTGAAGACTTGTAGATAGCGAATAAAAAAACAGCCTAAGGCTGAGGATATACTTAATACTAATATCGGCTCTTAAAATGCTTGCTTCGCTTACCCGATCGGATATGATAGGGTATATGATTCTAAGTGTTCCTTGAGAATTGTCTGAACGACTTAGTGTTAACTAAAGTAAAACCGATGAGCAGACTTACTCGCAGAGACTTTATCAGGAACCTGACGGCTGCCGCCGCTGGTGTCGGCTTTGGCTCAACATCAAGCATAAAAGCCTCATCAAAGATTCTGGGGGCAAACGACGACATTCGCATCGCCATAGTGGGTCTTCGCAAAAAAGGTAAGGAGCATCTCGATATATTCCCCAAGGTACCCGGCGTTCGCATAGTCGCGCTCTGCGATGTTGACACTGAGTTTCTGGACTTCGAGGCCAGGAAATTCAAGGACCGTAACGAGAAAGTCACCACGTACAGGGACTACCGCAAGTTGCTCGATGATAAAGAAATCGATGCCGTTATCATCGTCGCCCCCGACCACTGGCATGCCTTGATGATGGTTTGGGCCTGTCAGGCAGGCAAGGATGTGTATGTGGAAAAGCCCGCCTCGCATAACATCTGGGAAGGCCGTAAGATGATAGAAGCGGCCGGTAAGTACAAAAGGATTGTGCAAGTCGGTTCACAGGACCGCTCCGATGTAGGATTGCAGGCCGCCGTGGAATATATCAAACAAGGTAACCTTGGCTCAATAAAACTCGTCCGGGCAATCAGCTACAATCTCCGTGAGAGTATCGGTAAAGTCAATGGGCCCCAGGCTATCCCTGCATCGGTAGACTATAACCTCTTCCAGGGACCGGCCCCACTTGTGCCATTGATGCGGAAGAACCTGCACTACGATTGGCATTGGTTTTGGGATACCGGCACGGGGGAAGTCGGCAATCTCGGCGCTCACAATATAGACGAGAGCCGATGGGCGATCGGCCAGCAGAAAATTGCCCCCGGAGCAATCAGCATTGCAGGGCGACTCGGTATAGACGATGACGGACAAACGGCCAACACGCAGATTACTTTCTTTGACTATAAGCCGGTCCCGATGATTTATGAAGTCCGTGGCCTTCGACGTAGAAAAGGCCTTCGCGCCAGCGACCATCACAGAGGTACAAGCTTTGGAATGGTGGTCCAATGCGAGGATGGATATTTTCGAGGCGGCAGAGGCGGTGGCTGGGCGTATGACAATAACCACAAAAAGATCAAGCAGTTCCCCGGTGACGGCGGCGGCGGACATCAGAGCAACTTTATCAAAGCGATGCGCAGCCGAAAAGTCAGTGACCTTAGAGCCAACATGCTCGAAGGTCACATCTCTGCCTCGCTGTGCCATATGGCAAATATATCCTATCGGCTCGGACGCAATGAACCTGTAGAGAAGATCAAAGAAATAATTGCAGGAAACAATATTCTGAAAGAATCTTTTGAGAGTTGCCTTGTCCATCTAAAAGCCAACAAGGTGGACCTTGGTAGAGAACCCCTGACCATAGGACCTTACCTGACTTTCGATCGAACAAATGAGAAATTTGTCGGCGAATTTAGTGACATGGCAAATATGTATATCCGCCGGAACTACCGCGAGCCGTTTGTAGTACCTGAACAGGTATGATGTATTTCGACCTTGGTCTGAATACCGGCGTTTAGAACAGAATAAATCGACTGCTATTCGATTAAGACTCAAGTTTAATTGTTACGGATGTTGATGACTATGAATCGCAGAGAAGTACTATACTCGATTGCCGGTGGTTTTGCGGCAGCCACATTCGGGTGTGCAGGCAGAATAAACGGCACTGAGAAAGTAAAAAAAACTCAGCTCGGGATTGCAGATTTTTCCTTCAATATTAGGCTCAAAGCAGAACGCACCGGTCAAATGAAGGGCAATCTTGGTGACCCGCTGAACTTCCTCGATCATTGTCATAATATCGGCGCCGGCGGAATCCAGATGAATTTAGGCGTTCGAGATGCAGCCTACACTCGTACAATTCGACAAAAAACTACAAGATACGAAATGTTTATTGAAGGTTCCGCTTCTCTGCCCCGTGATAAGTCCGGCGTTGAAAAATTCGACGCAACGGTTCGGACGGCCAGGCAGGCCGGAGCCGGAGTTGTCCGCATAGCCATAGGCGGCCGGCGGTACGAGCAGTTCGACAGTGCCGAACAGTTCAGAGCTTTTGCAGAGCGTACCCGCAAGTCACTACAGTTGGCTGAGCCGGTTGCTGCAAAGCACCGTATACGACTGGCAATTGAAAATCACAAAGACTGGCGTATCGACCAAATGCTCGATATGCTCAAACGCATCAGCAGCGAATACCTCGGCGTGTGCGTCGACACAGGCAACAGCTTCGCTCTTCTGGAAGACCCGATGGCGGTAGTCGAAGCGTATGCACCTTACGCATTTTCAGTACATCTCAAAGATATGGCCGTGGCCGAATACGAAGACGGCTTTCTGCTTGCCGATGTCCCGCTGGGGAGGGGCGTGCTCAATCTGCCGAAGATAATTAAAATATTTCGAGAGGCGAATCCCGGGATCCATTTCAGTCTGGAGATGGCAACACGAGATTCGCTGGAAGTACCCTGTCTGACGGAGAAGTACTGGGTGACGTTTGAGAACGTGCCGGGTTTCGACCTGGCTCGTACATTAAGATATGTACGCGCGAATGCTTCGCCTAAGCAGATTCTGCCGAAGGTTAATCATCTGCCCATGGATAAGCTGGTCAAGATTGAAGAAGCTAATATTAAGCAATGCCTTGCTTTCGCTAAGGAACACCTGGATCTGTGAGTGACAATATGGAGATGGAGATAATGTTTGGAGGTATTCTGTTATGAATCCGATCGCTATTTTGGTTATTGGCGTTGTCTTGCTCATCGCTATGATGCTCGTGCTGCGTTTAAACGCCTTTGTTGCGCTGATTACGTCCGCGATGGTCATCAGTCTGCTCTCACCGGGCGAGTTTGCCGACAAAATCACGCGTGTAGGTCAGGCATTCGGCGGTGTCGCCGGAGGTATCGGCATTGTAATCGCCATGGCGGCTATCATCGGCAAGTGCATGATGGACAGCGGTGCGGCCGACCGGATCGTGCGGTCTGTTCTGAAGTTATTGGGCGAGAAGCGGGCGCCCACCGCACTGATGCTGAGCGGATTCGTGCTCTCGGTTCCCGTCTTTTTCGACACGGTCTTCTACCTGCTTGTCCCGCTGGCCCGCTCCTTGTGGACTCGCACGCGAAAAAACTACGTGCTGTACCTTACGGCTATTGTCGCCGGCGCCGCAATAACCCACACACTTGTTCCGCCGACGCCGGGCCCGCTGTTTATGGCAAGTGAACTCAAGGTCAATGTCGGGTTGATGATGATGATGGGCTTGCTCGTTGGTCTTCCAACTGCCGCGCTCGGCGTTGTGGTGTGCAAGATAATCGACAGGCGGATGGACATCCCGATGCGTCCGTATGTTGGGCAAGCGGAGCCGGAAGTGCTCGATGACGATCAGCTCCCTGGCTTTTGGATTTCATTTAGCCCCATTGCTCTGCCGGTGATTCTGATCTCTCTCAACACAATAGTCAGTGCCCTGAAAGTGGGCGGGCCGATGGCTCAAATCGTGGCTGTTCTGGGCCACCGCGACTCGGCGTTGTTGCTCGCGGCGGCTGTTGCCATGTTCGTGCTGGTACGCCAGCGAAAGCTGTCTCTCAAGGAACTGGCCTCGAGATGCGAGACCGCCCTGATGAGCGGGGGCATGATAATCCTGATCACGGCCGCCGGCGGAGCGTTCGGCGCAATGCTGCGAGAGGCCGGCATTAAAGATATGCTTCAGGGGGTGGTCGGTGTTCAAAGTGGATTGGTGATATTGCTGATGGCCGCTGCCGTTGCTTCCGTGATGAAATTTGCCCAGGGCTCCGGAACCGTTTCGATGATCACCACCGTTACTATATTCGCCGCTATGGATATCTCGCCCCAGATGCTTGGCTGCAATCCAGTGTACCTCGCGATGGCGATCGGAAGCGGTTCGATGGTCGGCGACTGGATGAACAACAGCGGCTTTTGGATATTCGCGCGGATGGGCGGCTTGACGGAAATAGAAACGCTCAAGTCCTGGACCATTCTAACCGCAGCACTCGGCGTCATCGGACTGGGATTTACGCTTCTTCTTGCAAGACTTCTGCCTCTAATGCCGGCGGTGTAGGGGCGATCCCATGTGGTCGCCCTGGGCAGGCACACGGGCCTGCCCCCTACCGGTCATTGTCGTCTCACCTCAACCTTTGCCAGTTTCTCGTAGAACTGAATAATCCCGCCGTGGTCGTCTGCGCCCTTGCCGTCAACTTTTAATGCCTGCATAACCTCCATCACTACGCTGGATAGGGGAACAGGAACTCCCACCTCATGGGCTGTATCCAATGCGTTGGCCAGGTCCTTGATATGCAGCTCGATGCGAAATCCCGGCTTGAAGTTACCCTCCAGGGCAAGCGGCATCTTCGCGTCCAACACGGTACTTCCCGCCAATCCTCCTCGAATTGCCTCAAAGACATTTTTCGGATCCACGCCCGCCTTCGTAGCCAATACCATCGCCTCGGACATGGCTGCGATATTCAACGCGACAATAATTTGATTGGCCAGCTTGGTAGTATTGCCGCTGCCGATTTCTCCGACTCGCGTGACAGAAGCTCCCATGACATTAAGGATGTCCTTGACCTCTTCGAACGTCTCGGCCGGACCCCCTACCATAACGGCCAGCGTCCCCTCAACAGCTTTGGGCTCGCCACCACTCACTGGGGCGTCGAGCATAACAACTTTTTTCTCCTTTGCTCTTTCTGCAACTTCCTTGCTTGCCAAAGGCGCAATTGAACTCATATCGATAAGAATAGTACCGGGCCTGGCCCCATCCAGAACACCGTCCTGACCCAGCACAGCTTCCTTGACCTCCGGCGAATTGGGCAGCATAGTTATTATAATTTCGCTCTTTTCGGCGACATCCTTATTCGACGAACCCGCCTTTGCTCCGGCATCGACCAATTCATCGACCTTCTCAGGTACGATGTCGTAAACGGTGAGTGAGTAGCCTTTTTTGAGCAGGTTTTTAGCCATAGGGCAGCCCATAATTCCCAATCCAATAAAGCCTATATTCTTCATCGTTAAACCTTTCCCTATATTATTGTCTGTGATCCTGACTCCAAAGCCGACCTCCATATCTTGTTATCAGCCGGCAGCAAACCATTATTCGACTTGGAAATTCTCCAATAATTTCCAGCCGCCTTCGTGGAATTGCGCGAGTGTTTTTTGTGTCACCCCGTAAGTTATGAAGTCCTCTGGCTTCATCCCATCAGGTTCGTAAGCCCGAACAAACTCAGGTAATGCGGAGAGTCTCTCAATTACATCGCCGGGTATCGGCCGGTCGATCCGTTCCTCACAAGCCAATTCGTCGGACAGCAACAACTCCTGGTATGGCACGGCAATCGACATTATAATTTCAGCGCCCGCTAATTCGGTCATGTGGTAAGTCCCCCTCAGGGCGGCGACAATCAACGTTGCTTCGTAGTTACACTGTTTGTAAATCGAATAAGCACGTTTGGAAACAGCCAATCCCGACTGGCGAATATCGGATTCGCTAATGTCTGCTTTGCTGTCGTGCGAGATATCTCTAAGATAGTCGTCCAGCCGTCCGATCATAATAACGGCAAAGCACTTGCCCGGCTCGACACCATTTTGTTCCGCCCTGCGTATCCCCAGGCGATGTCTTTCTGCAATGGCAATTACCTGCGGTACGGTATAGCTTATCGTCAG
>SDBT01019733.1_pt1 | contig 10560 bp, 7 predicted proteins | sample 2277101 | NCBI WGS metagenome assembly SDBT01 (sample SAMN10404973, study PRJNA504765) | marine sediment metagenome | isolation source: marine sediment core GS10_PC15, 103 cmbsf | place: Arctic Ocean: Southern Knipovich Ridge | collected 2010
CTGAGTGGTTTAAAGGATGCATTCACATTAATCGAGTTGCAAACTGGAATAAATCCAATTCAGGTTCTCGTTGATGCAATTGTGAACACTGCTCCAAGAGAGGAAACCACCCGTATCGCTATGGGAGGGATAAGGTATGCTTCAGCAGTCGATATCGCACCCCAGCGGAGAGTTGACTTGGCACTCAAATACCTATCTCAAGCGATTGGTTCGGCCTCTCATTCAAATGAAAGGACATTTGAAGAAAATATATCGAAAGAGTTAATATCTGCTGCCAAAAATAGCCAAGAATCAAGAGCAATTAAACGAAAAGATGAAGTCGAGAGAATTGCTGTCTCAGCAAGGTAAGTAAGACTGTCTATAAAAATCTTACCTACTTCTATTTGTTTTTACAATTGATTTATGTTCAATGACTCAAAATTTTCAATATTTTACGAATAGAGATAATTTCTTTATTGAAAATTCAATTTAAAAGATTTATTGTTTCAATCCATTACCATATTCGTTTATATTAAGAACAAAAAATTAGTATATTAGAGATTAGATTTTTATTCTTCATATGAAATAGAACGAGGTAATGCGTAATAACTGCGACAAAGAAAAAGGATTTGTTGCCTGAAAATAAATATTTACAAAATCTTATTCCTAAAGAGCGTCATAATCGGATATTTGAAAAAGTTGTAAATCATATTAAAATTAATCAAATGAGCATTAGAGAATCTAAGATCTGTTCCTATTGTCAGGCGAAAAATCTGGGTGTTGTTCAAAAATGTTATAAATGTGGTAACTCTATTTAAACCTCTATAAAAAGCGTTCTTTCAAGTAAAAGTTATTGTTAGAAAAATCTTGAAAAATGATCACGTTTATCTAAAGAGTCATCTCTAATTTCAAAATCGGGTAAAATTTCTGCCTCAATTTTTTCTTTTTTAAAAGGATCCTTGAATTGCATTTGATATAGGTGATTATAAAAACCGTTTAGTTTTACCAAAGCTTGGTGTGACCCTTCTTCAATAATCTCTCCTTTATCTAAGACTAAAATACGATCTGAATTTATTATTGTTGATAACCTATGAGCAATTGAAATACTCGTGCGGCCTGTTAATAAGGTTTCCAGAGCTTGTTGAATTAGAAGTTCGCTGTAAGGGTCGATTGATGAAGTTGCCTCATCTAATATAAGTATAGGGGGATTTAATATGAGGGCTCTGGCAAATGCGATCAATTGTTTTTGACCCTCTGATAATCTGTTTCCACGTTCACCAACAATAGTATCATATCCATTTTCAAGTTCTATAATAAAATCATGTGCTTGGACTTGTTTGGCAGTTGCTATAATTTCTTCATCTGATGCATCTAATTTGCTAAATTTAATATTATCTTTAATAGTTCCTGAAAACAGAAAGTTTTCTTGTGTAACAATCCCCATTTTTTCTCTCAAACTATTTATCTTCAAGTCTTTCAAGTTTTTCCCATCAATTAGGACTTCTCCCTGTATAGGATCATAAAACCTACTTAATAATTTTACAAATGTGCTCTTTCCTGCCCCTGTATATCCTACTAAAGCTAGTCTTTCCTTCTCTTTAATTTTTATATTAATATTCTTTAAAACCGGGACTTCTGAATTGTAAGAGAAATGTACATTTTTATATTCAATTAACCCTCTAACATTCTCTAAACTCACAGCATCCTCCTTTTCTTCAATAGAGATTTCTTCATCTAACAAGCGTATTATTCTAGCACCCGCAGCTACGGAATTTTGTAGAAGTGTAAAAAATCCTATTAATGAAAATAATGGTTCAAAAAATGTAAATAAATAGAAAATGAATGCCACTAAAGTTCCTTGTGATAAAGATCCTTGCCGAATTAGCGTTCCCGAAACTAAAAAAAGAGAACCAAATCCTAAAGTAATAATTATTATGATGATTCCCGGTACAAATGCCATTAATTTAGCAGCTTTCATTGTAGTTTTTCTTTCTAATTCAGTAGCATCATTAAATTCTGTATAATTTTCATCTTCAACTGCAAATGATTGAATTATTCTCATTCCCATAATTGATTCATCTAATTTACTGGTAACGGTTGCAATTCGTTCCCTTAATTCTTTAAAAAACTTTCGCGCTTTTTTAAAGAGAACTCCAGATATGACAAAAAAAACAGGAACAATTAAAAATGAAACGACTGTTAAAACAGGACTAAGAATTATCATGAAAAATAATGAACCAAAAATTATAAAAAAGTTGCTAACAGATACCAATAATCCAGATTGGATTAATTCCTGCATTGTATTAACGTCTCCTGTAAGATAATTAATTTTTTTTCCGGTTGTTCTTTTTGGACTTTCATGATAATCTAATCCTAAATACTGAAATTTTGTAAATAATTCGGCTCTTAAGTTATACATAGTGATCGTAGCAAGTTTAGAGATAATATAGCCTTGAGCAATTCTCGTAATAACTCCTACAACTGTTACAACAAAGAAAATAGATCCTAGCATTATAATAATTTCAATATTTCCTTGATTAGCACCGATTCCTCCTCCTAATCCGTCATCTACAAGCGATCTAAAAATAAGGGGAGTAACCAAACTAAAAATAATATTTGATATAATAAATAAAACAAGAAGATCCAATAGCTTCTTATTTATTCCAACGTACTGAATTAATCGCTTTATAACTTTAAATGTACTTCCTCTATATGAATCTTCATCCTCAGGATCACTTATTTTTTTTTTCTGTTTTCGCATAATTATGCCCTCTCTTCGATCTTTAGGGTTAAATATAATTTTTTATAGATTCCATCCGTTTGGTTCATCAATTCCTCATGAGTCCCAAATTGAACAATAATTCCTTTATCTAACACAAGAATTCTATCCGCATTTCTAACACTGGACAATCTTTGAGTAATTAAAAAAGTAGTAACTTCCTTGAAAATATCCTTGAAATTGTTTTGAATTCTAAACTCTGTATCAACATCGACTGAAGAAGTCGCATCATCAAGAATCAAAATTTTAGGCTTTATTGATAATGCTCGAGCTATAGCTATTCGTTGTTTTTGTCCTCCAGATACAGTCATTCCTCTTTCACTCACTATGGTATTATAATTTTCTGGCAATTCATTTTCGATAAAACTGTTGATATCTGAAGCTAAAGCAGCACTTTTTACTTCTTCTATAGTAATATCTTTATTTCCAAAAGCAATATTATCTTTGATTGAACGGGAAAAGAGTAATCGCTCCTGAGATACAAAACCAATTTGTTTTCTTAAACTCTTAAATGTTACATCTTTTATGTTGATACCATCAATTAAAATTTCTCCTTTGGAAACATCATAAAACCTTGGAATCAATTTTACTAAAGCAGATTTTCCAGAACCAGTAGCACCCAAAATTGCAATATTTTCCCCAGGTTTTATTTTAAAATTTATATTTTTTAATACGTTATTATAGTTCTTTGAATCGAAAGAAAAGGAAACATTCTTAAATTCAATTTCTCCTTTAATCGAAGTCATCTCAATGGCATCATCCTTTTCTATAACTCTTTCTTTAGAATTTAAAATATGAGTCACTCTCTCGCAAGTTTCACTTATTTGGGGCATATTTCCTAAAAAACGTGATATAAAATATAAAGGTTCAACAGAAAAATTCAAGACCATTATAAAAGCAAAAAGAGATCCAAAAGTCATGTCACCACCAATCACATATACTCCCCCTAATAAAATTACAATTAGAAATGCGATATTATCAAGTAAATAAACGATCGGGTCAAACTTAGCTTGTAATTTAATGATTCCAATTGAATCCTTATAATAATCATCATTATCTTTGCGAAATTTCTTAATTTCATGAGTTTCTCTGACAAAGGATTTGACCACTGTTATTCCTTGTACGTTTTCTTGTACCGTGTGAGTTATCTTTGCATAGGTTTCCCTAGATTTCTTGAAAATAGGACGTATTTTGCGTCTAAACATCAATAGAGTGTAAAATAATGCAGGAGAAATAAATAGAACAAAAAAAGCTAACTGAAAATTTATAAAAAATAAAATTACAAAACTAAAGGTAAATGTAGCACATTGCCTAAAAAAAAGTTGAAATTTATTTTGAAGAAATTCTTTAAGAAGATTTACATCACTCGTTGTTCTTGAGATTAAATCTCCTGTTTTATTTTCATCTAACCATGACCAAGACATGACTTGTATTGTCGAAAAAAGATCATTCCTTAGATTATATATAACATTAGCACCTATCCACCTATTAGCATAAATAAGTAACCCAAAGAGAATACCTACGATGCTTTGAATGATGATTATTGTGATAAATATTGGGAGTATATTCCCGATAGGGATGCTTGGATTTACTAAAATATCCAAAACAGGACCTAAAAACAATGGAAATGTTAAAAACAATATTGATTGCACTATTCCAAGAGTTAAAATAATCCTAAATAACTTCTTATATTCCCAAAGATATGACAATATCTGTTTGAGAGGTGTCTTATAATTGTTACTCAGATACTTTTCTCTTCTTTCTTGGAATTCACTATTCTTTGCTTTTTCCATGTTAAAAAAAAATAATACAGTAAGAAATAGTTTTTTAAATTAAAAATTAACAAATTCTAAGGGTAAAATTGCCAGCTTATTAGAATTCTAACTCGTTAAATTATGCTAAATTAAAGATAAAAAGCATTATTTGTTAAAAAAAAAAAATTAATGATTTATTTTCTAATAGTATATTCCACTAAAACCCATAAATATAATAAATACGAGTATTGCAAAAACGAGGAAGAAGGGTATGTAGTATAACAAACGTCTTGTTAAGTTTTTTTCTTGGTCTATTTTATACCATACAACACCGAAAGAAATGAAAAGGATCCAGGCATATATTAAGTTTAATGAATCAAAAAACGTGAATCCCTCCGCAATAAGGTAATGAGTGCCTCTAAATGCGTAGATTATTCCGTACCCTAGAATTTGAGTAAGCAAAATATGATATGTCGACTTCCCAATTAATGAAATCGCGCGTGAAAATTTATTACTAGATTTTTGAGGCAAGTACCTTAGCGCGAGTAAAAAAAGGAATGCTGAATACGGGAATACTAGCAAATTATAATCTCCTCTAATGAGTGGAACATCACCTATCATAAATCCAAACCCGAAGAATTGAAACGCAATCATATAAGCAAGACTTATCGGATATAAAAACCACATAAAAATGTTTCGTTTAGATTGAAGATGATGGTCAATTGAGAACCATATACCTAATCCAATAGCAGAAAGATAAAATAAAACACTTGTCATAAAAAAATATAGAATATGCACTTTTGGCCAAGATGTTACATCTCCCGGGGATGTATCTCCAATAAAGAAAAATACGATTAATTGCATTGCGATTTCAACCGCAAAACAGAGAATTAATGTTAAAATTGGTTTCTTTGTAAACGCCCAATAAATTAATGGGAAAATTAAGATGGCTCCGAAAATGACTGGTATAAACCAATTTCCCGGACCCCAAAATGGTAAAAATCCAGTAAATAATTGAATAATTCCGTGCTGCGGATAATTTTGTCCAAGATACATCGCTGTAATATTAAATTGATATAAAATTAACCCTATTAATGTTGAAAATCCGTATAAAACAAGAAACGGTACAACATAACGTAAAATTTTACTTTTAAAATAACTCCAGGAATATAATTCTTTTAAGGAAGTCTGCCCCTTTCTTTGAAAAGAAATCCCCATGTTAAACCCCATTAACACTAAAAATACCGGTATTGAGATTCTCTCCCATAAGGCTACACCAATATCTCCTTTTATATCCCAATGTACTATATGATCGAAAATGACTAAGAAAATCATTACTGCTTTTAAAAAATCTACTTGAAAATAGTATGTACTAGTTTCCTCCAAATCCCTTTTTTCAGTTTCTACTAATTCAAGTTCTGTTTTTGTTTTTCTAGGTGTCATTTTAAGCTCTACATTTTTTTTTATAAATTTTTAAAAAATTTTATAAATTTTTATTATATTTAACCTAAATTTAAAAACTTTCCTTGAAAAAAAAAGATTTAGTGGAATAAATAAGAGATTTATCCTAATGAAATAATATCTTAATTATATATATCACCTGGATATTACTTAAATTCATTTTTAGAATGTATAAATCCTAAATTTTTATATAATTGGTAAACATATTATTTAGATAAGCAGGTTTAAAGATCAAAAGCGGGGTACATAAAAAAAGTGGATTCCGACAAAAAACAGAATACTTTAGAAAAACAACTTAAGACGATAGGTCAAAAAACTCGGATTGAGATACTAAAGAAATTAAAGCACGTACATTTTCCTATAACGTTTTCAAAGCTTCAAAAACAAGTTATTGATAATAATCTCTCTTCAGTAAACTTATCTTTTCATTTAAATGCATTAAAAAAGTGTGATTTAATTTTATCATCAGAAGAAGGATACACTATTACAAGTATGGGAGAACAAATCCTAGATAAGATTTTATCGATTGAGCAAATTATTAATAAAGAAACTAAAAGAAAGATGATTCGAACCTCAAAATATTCTAAGGAATTATTTGATATAAATAAAATTGAGGAATATTTAGTTAATGAAGGTGAATTAGATCGTTTCCTAGCAAGACAAATTGCTCACGAAGTTGAAGAACGGTTATCAAAAACAAATATAGAATATCTAACTGCACCATTAATGCGTGAGTATATTAATGCAATTTTACTAGAAAATAGTTTAGAAGAAGTAAGACATAAACTAACACGGTTAGGAACTCCTCCTTATGAAGTGTTAAAATTGTTTAATTCTTCAGATAATGGTATAACTCCAGATAATTTTATTAATAAATTAGGTTCAGATGTTTCTGAACAATTTTTACTCTTAAATCTAATTCCAAAAAATCTCGCCGATCTATATTTATCAGGAGAAATTGCGTTGTTAAATTTGAATTATTGGAGTTTAAGACCTTTAAGTATGCATCTCAATATGGAAACGCTTATAGAATATACTTTCCAAGAATATCCTAATATGCCAAAAAGATTTGAAAAAGGACGAGAATTTACTTGCCTAATTTTAAACTTTACAAATATGTTATATCGTTTAAAGCAATTTTACTCAGGAGAATTAATTTTAAGTGATTTTAATAAAAAATTTCTTTCCTATTTTAATTTCTCAGAAGAGAAATCATACTTATTTAATCTTTTAGCCAATCAGATTTTAAGATTCAATAAATTTCCTCAAGATAATAGAATACATTTATCTCTAGATTTTAATTATGATCCTGATTATACTAAAGATTACAATACGCAATCCAGTATCGATTTAAGATTTTTACTTCATTTAACAAAAATAGCAAAAGATTTGAAAAATTATAGAAATCCCTTATGTCTCATAGATTATTCAAAATTTAATAATCCTAGTTTAAGCAATCCTCATGTAAATGATATTTTTTCCAATATTGATATAAAAAATACAATTTTTTATAACGGAAATTGTTCAGGATCCTTGACTTCATCTATAATTAAAACTCTAAACCCTAATGAAAACTATCTAATTTTAGATAAAATATTAATAAATTTGTATAAGATTTCAATAGATGCTCGCCAAAATGACGATTTATTTCTCGATTTGCTTCAAGAAAAATTAGATTTAGTATTTGAATTATTCGACTATAAAGAAAAACTAGTTAAAAAAAAAATGGATTCCCTTAATCTTTGGGATAATATAAATTCCGGGCTTTTTGGAAAATCTAAAAAACAAGTATTTAGGAATGCTCTAAAATCATTAAGCTTCTTTGGGTTAAATGACGCTATTTTCAATCATTGCGGAATCGAGTTGGATAGAACAGAAAACAGTGAATTATTCGGATTGAAAGTTTTAAGATTAATGAACGAGATTATTGAGGAAAAAAACGATATAGAAAATAATAATTACGTTTTAAGCCAACCTCATTATGAGGATTGTTTAAAAAATTCTTGGAATAATAGTACTGCTCACTGTGGCCAAAAGACTCATTATCATGTCTCAAGAATAATTAGAGAGTCTACAACTTTACCGTTAAAAAAAACTATTTCATTATTCAAGAAATTTGAAAGGGTAATTAGTGGAGGAACATTATTTTATAAAAATTTTAATGGAAATGAACAATCACTAAAAAAATGTCAACAAATTCTTTTTAACTCGGATTTAAATGCCTTTTTTGTAGGAAAATTTCCTAATTGATTAAAAATTTACAAAATATAGTGATTTATTTAACTGAATTAACCAATCATTAATTCTGCTAAAAGAGCTTTCCTCATTGGGATTCCGTAATAAGCTTGTTTAAAATAAATAGCTTTCTCTGATTCATCAACATCCGGCGATATTTCGGTTATTCGCGGGAGCGGATGTAATAATCTAAAATTATCTTTTGTTCGTTCAAGATCTCCTTTCATAAAATTATAATAATTTTTAATTTTTTCATATTCTTCTAAATCTGCAAATCTTTCTTTCTGGATCCTGGTCATATAGAGAACATCTAAAGTGTTTAATATCTTTCTATAATCTATTATTTCCTTGTAACTAATTTGCCTTTGTTGAAGAAAATCCTTGTCTCTATTTCTCATCCTTAATTGTACAGGGCTTATGAAATAAACATTGACATTAAAATTAGATAACAAAATAGAAAGAGAATGAACAGTTCTTCCAAATTTAAGATCCCCCATTAAACCAATGTTCAACCCATCTAATGGACCAATTTCTTCAGAAATAGTCAATAAATCTAATAATGCTTGAGTGGGATGTTCTCCGCTCCCAGATCCCGCATTAATAATTGGTATTTTTGCGAATTTGGCTGCAAGTGTCGCAGCTCCTTCAAGTGAATGTCTTATAACTATACAGTCACTATAGTTTTCAACTGTTCTTATTGTATCCGCAATACTTTCACCTTTTTTAATTGAAGATACATCGCCAGAATGAAATCCTATTACACTTCCTCCCAGCCTATACATAGCAGACTCAAAACTCAAACGTGTTCGGGTGGAAGGTTCGAAGAATAATGTAGCTAGAATCTTTCCTTGAAGAAGATTTGAATTTTTACTCTTAATCATTTCTCTCCCTTTTTTCAAAATATATTCAATATCTTCTCTATTAAATTGTTTTGCGCTTATTATCCCTTCGGCAAATTTCTGACTAAACATATAGTTTCTCAATCATCTTGGTTTTATTAACATTATGTAAGTAAAGATTTAAATGGTTTTTTATTAATCAATAGCTATTCAAAATGCATTAACAGAACTAATAAAATTTAAAATTTATAAATAATTTATTTATGTAATTAGATATTATAGGTTTCTTAAAATTGAAATATCCTAAAAATATAAACCGCTACTGTCCCAAATGTCGATCCCATAAAATCCATAAAGTTACACTTTATAAAAAAGGAAAGGAACGTGCTTTAAATCATGGAAGAAGACGCCTTGAGAAAAAAAAGAGAGGGTATGGGTCATTTCCAAAAGAGATATTCCACAAAAACGCGAAAGTTAATAAGAGATCAACCCCTTTATTAGAATGTAGCGAATGTGGTAAAAAACAATATGCTAAATCATATAGGGTAAAAAAATTCGAATTACATGAAGTATAAAAACAGAAGATATATATGCCTCCTAGCAAAAAGAAAAAACAACTTATACCACAACCAAAAAGTAGGTTTTTACGTGTAAAATGTTTAAATTGTGGAAATCAACAAATTATTTTCGGTTGTTCTGCCACTGACGTAGAATGTTTGGTTTGCGGAAAAATACTCCTCCAGTCGACTGGGGGCAAGGCGAGAATTTTAACTAAAATCTTAGAAGTACTTTCCTAATGATTTCTGCTTCTATAATATTTTTTAAATAAATTAAATTTCGTGAAACTGTTCTTTCACGTAAATTTTCTATACAAAAAAGTAAAATAATTATTTAATTTATATAAAAAATTATTCACAATAAGTATCTTTAGTTTTATTCATAATTCTTCGAGTCGCTCCTGAGGCTAATCTTCCAATCTGTATCTTTAAAGACAGTATCGGACCCCATTTATTATGGCAGAACCTTAAAAATATTCCGTAAAGTATTACCGTTATTAGAATAAAAAACCAAAGATTATACCAATACAAAGATTGATAAAAAAAGAAATAATTTATATTTTGTAATAGGTAAGCAGTTAGGGAATAGTAAGAAAAATAATAAAAAAACCGATAGCTCCTTTCAGGCTTAAATAATTCATACACATCAACGGTGATGAAAATTGAAATAAAAATTAATTCTGTTCCTAAAGAATACATTAACCACCACAAATTTGATTTTATTGATAAAATTTCTTCCGTAAATAAAACAGGTAATAAAAAATAAAAACTAATCACAATTAGAATGGTCCCTATTAACAAAGAGGGAAATAACAGCTTTTTTTTAACTGCCTTCCTCTTTTCCAATTCATTATCAATAAGTGAGAAATCATAGATTATGTCACCTATAACTGTTCCTATTAAAAATAACGTGAAAAATGATAATATAATATTTTGGTCTATACTATTATATAAGA
>SDBT01019734.1_pt1 | contig 10560 bp, 18 predicted proteins | sample 2277101 | NCBI WGS metagenome assembly SDBT01 (sample SAMN10404973, study PRJNA504765) | marine sediment metagenome | isolation source: marine sediment core GS10_PC15, 103 cmbsf | place: Arctic Ocean: Southern Knipovich Ridge | collected 2010
TATGAATTTTAGGTCGGGGGACCATACTACGCTTCCTAAAAAGGAATTTGATTGTGTTATATGCATGGAAGTTTTGGAGCATGTATTTAATTTTTTAGAGGTTTTAAATGCCTTGGAAGATTCTTGTAAGCACAATGGTTGGATGTTAATAACAACTCCCATTGGAGCCTATGAAGTTGCTAATTGGTTAAAGCATCCATTTGCGCAGCGTCCACATATTAGAGAATTGCGGACCGAAGATTGGAAACATCTTATGAACCAAAAGGCAGAAGCTTGTATAGGAGCTACTATTACGTGTGAGGATTTAACCGGAGATCCAGGTGGGACGCATATTGTTTATTGGAAAGTAATGGATGATAATCGGGGGTTTAATCCAGATTATCTGCATTCTCGGTTGCAGCTTAAACCCAAGGAAATTGGGCTCATTTGGTAAAGGGAGAATTATAATGTGGATATTACCTACTAGGGGTAGACCGGAATTATGCCAGGAAGTTTTGGATCATTGTGTAGCAGCTAAAATGACTGAACCGGGGGTTGTTTATGTAGATGGACGTGTGGATGATTATCCTAATTTGAAGTTGCCTGATAATTGGTCGAAACTTATAGGGTATAAAGATTTAACGCCTGCTAGAGAGTGGTGGTATCAAACCCATCCAAATCAAAAATACTATGCGCAACTTTGTGATGATATGTTTCCTCATACTGAGTACTTTGATCAAAAATTAGTAGAAGTTGCGGGGGATTGGGGTTTTATACAATGCTGGGATAAAGACCCGATAGGTGGGGGTCATTATCTTGAATTCACGCCACCAGTAGTTTGGGGTGGGGAATTAGTTAGATGTGCTGGATTTTGGACTCAATACGCACCGGGTATTCGTCAAGGTGAGGTCGATGTAGCTTGGCAGCAAATTCTTGATAGAGTTGGGGGCTTGCATTATAAGGATAAAAATGTCATTATCCACCATAAAAATTGGCGTACTAATGCTAGGCCAAAAGATGAAACTGATAATTGGGAACGTGACGGAGTTGAGTATATTAAGAATGATAGACAGCTTTTCAAAGACTGGTGCGAAAAGGGTGGCCCAACGGAAATTTCTGATAAAATATTAAGGGCTTGGCCTGGTGCTACAAGAAAACCTGTTAGGGATATAGGGTAGCATGGAAAATATAGCCATAAATTTTTCTAAATTTGCTGAACATTTGTATGAACATAATGTTAAACAAGGAAAATATTGGCGGCCTGATGATTTAATTAATCATACTTGGTTTTATAATTCCTTTCACAATGAATATCACATTTCAGCAGCCGCAATGGATGAGTATCGAGCATACTGGAAACAGAAACGTAACAATTATTTTGTTCGGTTTGGGTTAGTTTCTAAAGAAATAGAGATTTTAATATTAGAAACAACGTTACGTGAGCATTTTGGGGAAACAAATGCGTGAATTAGAAGAAAAGCTATTTGCCCAATATCCGGTAACAGGCCGGGAAAAACCTATTTTTATTGTAGGTGCTCCAAGAACGGGCACGACTTTGGTTTATCAACTTCTTTGCCGCCACTTTGATGTAGCGTATTTATCCAATCTCATTAATGATCATTTTAATGAGTACCCCGCAGTAGGGTATTGCATTCAAAAAGCTGCTGCTCCAGACGATATACCTTTATGGGCTAGTTATGGGCGGGCACCGGGGCCTTATCAACCGAGTGAATGTTCTGAGGTTTTTAAACTGTGGTTTCCTGATGAGCATCCATCCCAGACTAAATCTACAGAATTTTATAACGATACTTATGAGCAGCGTATGAAAAATACTATTTCTGCAATTTTTGGACTATCAGGTGGAAAGTCGATTATCATAAAAAATGCTTGGAATTGTTTTCGCTATCATGCATTAATCAATGCTTTTCCTCAAGCTAAATTTCTTTGGGTTCGTCGTAGTATCGATAAAGCAGCTGCTAGTGATTTAGTTTCACGTTTAGTGGTTAAGCGCGATCCGTATGCTTGGAATTCTGCCACCCCGAGCAATTTGCAGTATTTAAAATCACGCTCGTACATTGAACAGGTAGTTGAAAATCAGTATGAATACAATAGTGCATTGGAAGGTTGGGTTGGTCCTCAGAATAGCATTTGGTACGAGGATTTGATAGTTGGTAAGACGATAGCATCTGATATTTCCCAGAAGGTTCAACTGGATTTTTCTGTATCTAAATTTCCACCCTTAATGTTCAAGGATGATCCTAAATTTCGATTGGACGATGCAGATCGTTTGGCTCTAGATAGATATATAGATAAGGAGAGGACGCGCTTGGAACCGTATCTTTATGTGGAAACTCGATGACTTCTCTTGGTGGGTATTTTTTAGAAACACCGGAGTTACGCCGTAGAGGTCTAATCGTTGGGGAGAATGTAAGCATTTCCAGTACGGTTTGTATTTATGGGGATTATTCTAACTTGAAAATCGGTAATCACGTTCGGATAGATGATTACGTGGTTATTTTGGCTAATGGGTTGGTAGAGTTAGGTTCTTATATACATGTATCTCCTTTTTGTTATTTTCAAGGTGGGGGTGGCTTGTTTTTACATGATTTTGTAGCAATGGGATCACATTGTTCATTAATGACTAATGGTTCAGATGTTAGTGGTAACCATTTAACAGGCGTAACTCCACCTAAAGAAACATTGGGTGGGGATAAAGCACCAATTATTATGGAACCTCATTCTTTCTTATGTGCGGGAGTTACAGTTAACCCAGGAACTACTATTTCTGAAGGTACAGTTATTGCAGCAAATTCTTTTGCTAAGGATTATATAAAGTCTTGGTCTTTTTATGGAGGATGCCCGGTTAAATTTCTTAAGTACCGTAATTCGGAAAAAATATTAAAATTGTCTAAGGGCTTGATCGTAAACCACTAAGGTAAAAAATGATGCCAAGGGCCCATGAAAAAGTAGAAAAACAGTGGGGAAATTACATTGTTATCTATAAAAACAAGGGAATCAAAGTTAAAATATTAACTCTCGCGCCGGGCAAGTCTATCAGCCTTCAACGACACTTCAAACGAGCAGAGCATTGGTATGTTACTTCGGGCATTGGAGAAGCAGCTATCAACAGTCAGTTGTTCTCCCTTAAGCCAGGAGTTGCGCTTGATGTTCGCATAGAAGATTGGCATAAAATTTGGAATCGGGGTGACGAACCTCTAATTATTCATGAGGTTCAGACTGGCGAGGAATGTGTAGAAACTGATATCGAATTTAAGGAGTAACCCCTATGGGTTTATCTAGTTATGAATCCCCCGAAATTTACGGAAAGCCTGAAGATTTAGTAATAGCAGTTATTCCAAAAATGAATTGTGAGGACCATCTTATACATTTGAAGGTAGGTCAACTTACTGTTGTGTTGAGTATGGTTAATGCTAAAAACTTAATGCGGATGTTACGAGGAACTATTGAAGACATTGAAGGTAAAGCCGAGGGGCGTAGGGCCTTAGCTTCATTGAAGGACTATCATGAAGTTGGATAATTCTAGTCGCTATAGTCGCTATAATCTTGGATCAGTATTAAGTAGTTCCTTTCTTTTTGAAGGTTCTTTGGAAGGTCATACCTACTGGTGGGAGTATCGTGAGGAATGGAGCAAATTTAAGTTAAACCCTATTGAATTTGAGGAATTTATGAAGGAAATATTCTTATTGGATGAACCTAGTAGGATAGAATTTTATAGAAATATAATTAATTATGGTGATCATAATTCAGATATGGTGTATAAAGTTTTTAAGTACTATAGTCGTTTTAAGCAGTTTCCTCCCGTTGAATTGTTAGATGCTTTGTCCTAATTGTCATGGCCTTGCCGCACGTGGGTATAGGTGTAACTACGAGGGTTGCGTTGACGGTCTTATCCACTGCTGCGATGGGTTAATCAATGTTGAAAATACACCTACTCAAGTTAACACGAACAGCTTGCGGAAAGAAGATAACAAAAAATATAGTAAGCGAATCTGATCCTCATAAATTTTTTTTGTATGCTCTGACTGATAGGAAAGGTAATGAGGTTTGTTTTAGTTGTATCTGGTCGTCATTTGCGTTAAACTGGCGTGGGAATATGGCCAAGATTAAAAGTAAATCTCAGGGGCGATTTGGGACTATTGATGTTATACCAAATGATGTATTTGCCGAAATATCCCACAAGAAAATGATTGAGGAATACCAAAAGAAGGGTTTTCGAGTATGAATGTCTTGGTCACTGGCGGAGCTGGCTATCTGGGTTCTGTTCTTGTATCTCAATTACTTCATACTGAGACTAATGTTACAGTTATAGATCGTTTAGACTGGGGTATTGAACCCCTAGTAGGGGCGTTAGGTTATAGCAGCTTTGAATTTATTAACGCGGATATCGTAACTTACACTCCGCCTGATGCTAAGAAATACGATCGTATAGTTCATTTAGCAGCTATTGTAGGTGAGAAAGCTTGTGACAAGGCCCCACTAGAGACTAGCCGTACGAACGTGGAAGGGCTTGAGAACGTATGTTCTTGGGGGCTTCCTGTGATATTTGCCAGTACTTGTTCGAACTACGGCATCCATGATGGCCTAGCTACGGAAGAATCCCCCTTAAATCCAGTTTCCCTTTACGCTACTACTAAGATAGAAGGGGAGCAGATTGTTTTAAAAAATCATGGTATAGTGCTTAGATTTGGAACTCTCTGCGGGGTTAGTCCTAGGATGCGTTGGGATTTGTTAGTTAATGACTTAGCTAGGAGCGCCGTGGAGGATAAATCTTTTTCCTTATACGGTATAAACGCCTGGCGCCCCTACCTTCATATAAGGGACGCTTGTAACGCCATACAGGAGGCACTAGGCCATAGGGGACCCGGCGTATATAACATAGTATGTGAAAATTTGACAAAGCTTCAACTGATTGCCATGGTGCAACACCAATTTCCTAAATTTGACACTCGCATAGAACGAGTAGGGGATTCTCGTGATTATCGGGTTTCTGGAGAAAAGGCTAGTGGGATACTTGGGTGGGGGCCTATGTATACAATTCATAATGCTTTTACTTCTGTAGTAGAGTACGCTAAATATGTCTAACTATATTCCAGGTGAGATTTTATTTGTATGGATTGATGAAACTAATCATCGTATATTGACTCCAGGTAAATATTATAAAGCTATAGTTCGCCAGGTAACTGGCGGTTGTTCTTTTAAACCGGATGATGGCCATGATGGGTACTTGCAGCTTCGAGACTGCGCGTACTTAAATGGAAGAAATTGGAATATTTTACCTAAAGCTTACTCAAAATACTATGAGCGGTTTGGTCAAGTCCCACCTAAAGAACTAGAGGAATTCTTGTGCCAGAATTAGGTGATATCCCCCTAATAGCGTATCTAATTGGCTATGGACTTTTATTGTGGAAAGTCGTAAAGATTTATGACCTTGTTCCGGGTAGTTGGTTTAGAGATATTCTATGGTCAATATGTCTAGCTTGTTGGCCTATTCTACTCCTTATCATTATATTTAGGCCCAAATCTGATGGATAAGAAAATAGCTGTAGTGTTGCCTATTCTTATAGAGCATGAATGGCAAGTTCCTATGACTAAATGCGCAATTGATTCTCTTTATTGTACAACCAAAATTCCGTTTGTGCTAGTTATAGTTGAGACTGGTGATTTTCATCCTGGCACGTTTATGCGGGATGGAGACGAGTATCCCACAAGAGAAACGACTATTATACATCATTGGATTGAACAGAAAGGTAACGCTGCTAGAGATGTTAATGAAGGCTTAGTACTAGCCCAAGAAGAGGGTGCAACTCACACAGTGTATACGGGTAATGATATCTTTGTGCGCCCAGGTTGGTTAGAAGCCCACTTAAAGTGTTGGGATATACCAGATTGTGGAGCTTCAACTTTAGCGTCTTCAGATATGAAACATCAAGCGCAAGATCTCATATCTGAAGGTGTATTTGGTCCTCATTATATGTTTGAGTCCCATCGCCGCTTTGATGAGGAACGCTTTCCTGCTACATTTGGCGACACAGATATGATTATGGGTATTTATAAAGAAGGCAAGCGTAAGTACCGCAATTGGAATGTAGTTATTCAGCACTTATTACGCCAAACTACCGGGTCGGGGGAGGACCACCAGAAGGGCTTCTTAGAAGCTAGGGAACGGTTTGCTCAGAAGCATGCGGGTTGTCCACTATGGATGTACCAAGCTTTAGTACAAGGAATAGGAATTTAATGCCCGAAGATCTTCTTGTTAAGGCTAAAGAAGATTTGATGAAGCTCAGTACGGAGATATCAAGCTATTGCACGCCCCCAAGTACTTTACGACAGGATTATGCCAAAGCTTTATCCTATGTAGAGGGTATTAGGGCTGCGATGAATGCCATGAAAAAGAAAGATAAATAAATGGAATGGTATGATTTAGTAATTGATATTGCTTTTATGGGCTTGGGCTTTGTTGTGGGATGGTTGGTGGGGTTTAGTTATCGTTCAACGGAAGAAAAGAAAGAGTGTGATTAATTTTTAAACCACACTCCTTTAGACACCTTTACAAAGCTATTCGAATACCCAGTCTTCCTAAAGCTCCAGCACTTTCGGTTATCATTGGACCACATTCTAGCCTAAATTGATCCGAAATTTTTACTTCTACTACAAGACGTCTAGCATTTCTTGCTTTTTGATAAGCCGATAGTGGCCCAACAACTTTACCAGATTCGATACCTTCTTTGGGAGCGTGCTCAAGGGCAAAGGTTTCAATATATCGCCAACATTTTAAAGCTAATTCATCATTAGCTCTTTCAGCCATTAAAATACTTTGACGAACATCTTCTAAAATAATTTCGTTGAATTCAGTGTCAGTTTGTAATTGTCCCGATGCACCAGAAATACCTCCAGCACATCCAGAAACTAAAACTAAAAGCATAAGACCTATTAATGTTTTCATATGTTTATTCCTTGTACTTAAACCATTGTTGGCTTTTTTCCGGTAGATTTAATTTTAATTGCTTTACCAGTGAAGAATAGGCGAAGAATGATATTAATAATGTACATGATAGTAGCGACGGCCGCAAGTTGAGTTTCTGGATCTAGGCCCAAATCAATACCAAACATACCTGTTAGAGTTGCTACAATAGCAACTACATTAATCCAAAAAGTTTTACTCTGCCAAAATGGTTTAGTTTCCATAATTCAAATTCCTGTTAATCTTTAAGTTGTAAACATAGTCCACTAGGTGTGAATACTGTGTAAATAGGTATGGGAAAACAAAACTTCCCACTATCAGAGCAACCGCTTAGTATAGCTACAAGTGCTCCTATTAGAAATAATTTGATTGACACCGATGCGAGGAATCGAACCCCGACCTGTAGTTTTGGAGACAACCATGCTACCGTTACACCACACCGATATATTGGCGATTATATACTTGAAAGAACGCGGCCTCCTCCTTATATTTAAGATCAAGGAGTTACGCCATGACCGATCTTTCGAATCCAATCTATCACGATAACGACGCCGCCTGCCGCCATCTGGAGGCGATCCGCTGGCCTGACGGCCCCTATTGCCCCCATTGTGGCGTGTTCAGCATCCGCCGAAGCACCTCGTCACGCCGCGTTTGGTTCCCAGAGGAGACCGGGGTCTGATTCTTCGACATGGTTGCCGCTTACCTTGAACCACGGCCCGCGCCCCGCGCCAAAATAGAGAGGGCGAAAAGCCACCTTCGAGATCTTGAATCCGAAGTCCGGGAATTCTACGCTAGCAAGCCGTATGCTGTCCACGTCGAGGAAAAAAATGGGCAGCGCACTTATCGCGCCAAGAAGCTTGCCGACACTCCCATCAAACTCACCATGATCGCTGGCGATGCTATCCACAACGCCCGATCTGCTCTTGACCATATGGTCGCTGAATTCGTCCGTCAGGGTGGCGGGAACATCGAGCGTGCCAGCCTTCCAATCCGCCAAGACAGCATCGGGATCAAAGGAAAGATCCGAGACAAATCGCCTAAGGCTGGCGCCCGAGCGCGAAAATTCCTCTTCAGACTGAAGCCATACAAGACTGGGAACGCCACGCTCTGGCAACTTCACTCCCTGGACTTGGCGGACAAGCACCGACTGATCATTCCAGTAGGGACCGCATATGCGAAAATCAGAGTTACGCCAAAGGTAGGGGCCGCCCGAGACGGGATACTTCATTTCCTTGATCTTACGCAAAACCCCAGCCGCTTTGTGGAAGATGGCGACGTAATTCTGGACATCGGCGACGCCACAGAATTTGATCGTTATCTCGATTTGAAAATCACCTTTGACGTAAGATTCCGCGACACTTCCGGCACCTATAATGAAGAGGCCGTTGTCACCATCAGCAGACTCATTGCCTACGTTGACAAGATTATCGCCATCGCGGAACGGCGATTGTTCTAGAACACCGGCCTGTCGCTCCTGAGATAGCCCCATCTAGGTGTTCTTTCAAGTATACAATCGCCGATATATTAGGTGGTGTAACGCCAAGATTTTTCAAACATCACGGACCTCTATCAGTTCCGAACATTAAATAAATTCTCCAGTATATGATGGTGCCGGTGGTAGGATTCGAACCCACATCTCAAGATTTACAAAACCCGTGTCGTTCCATTTGGACCACACCGGCTTTGTCGTTGTTCCTGGTTCACCAACCATCATCGCCACCAGGTAAATCTCTTGCTCTAATCATCGTAAGCTCTCCTTAGCCATCCTTTGAGAAACACTTCTAACTTTTCATTCTTCTCAGCTAGTAGTCTATATATACCGGCTACTTCACTTTTATAAGCAGCTAATAAACATTCACTTGGGACACTTGATATAGCGTAGCGGCTTTTAGGGCCTAGTATACCATCTTGCTTTAACTTGGGACCTCCAGCGGCTTTTACAGCTCTTTGCAGACATATATGAGCACGCCTAGGACCCATGTTAACTGAGATGTTGAAAACTTTCCCATCTAACTTTATAGGTAACTTATGATACTCGTAACGGTCCCAAAAATTAAGCCTATAAAAGCGAATCGCATGTTCTTTAGTAACCGCTTTTATATCTTCGATAGTTAAAAAGCCATCACCATCTATATCTGCTTCTTCAACTCCGAGTTGTTTTAGAAATCTTAAAGAAATACCGTAGTTAGTAGCACCACCAGGATCATTAGGATGGTTTACATACCGTCCTTCATGCCGCAGAACTTTTTCTACTGCTTTGTTGAACTGGCTCATCTTTGCATAAGCGCCATGTCGAGCTACATATATGTTCTATTTTATATCCGGTGCGTGCTACACGATCAGATAGAATACGTAAATGTTGCCATATAGCGTGTTTCCCCCGGGATGTATTTCCATAGAGGTGAGTTTGTAATTCTTCAACATGTACGGGCTGGTTGAATTTTTCAATAAATAGAACCATAATTTGAGCTTGCATGGGGGATAGCTTATATTCCGTGTTCCCTATAATGACAATTCCAACTTCTGGAAAGGCTTTAAGTGTCCCAAACTGATTAGGATCCGAGAGTTCGTGTAAACAATAGGGGCAATTCTCTGTCATGGGCCGTCCTGATATTTTGTTGGTTCTGCGGGTTGTGGCTCATCATAAAACATGTCATGCTGTCGATCTTCTATAGATCTATTGAAGGGTGTAGGAAACTTTAGTTTTAGTTTAGTGCCAGTTTTTTCTTCATTGCCCTTTGCTTGTTCAAGTTTTTTGGCTAATTCTTCTGACCAGGGAAAAGCGTAAGAGCGGGGGGTATCATCTACAATAACCCACACATAGATAGCATCGGGTTCATCCAGTACGTGATATACATATGTGCCGTCCTCTTGAGTACGCCATTCTGCCCAAAGAGGTGCAGGCCACCCTAATAAATCTAATGATGCTAAGTAACTTGCTAACATTAAAGGTAGAAAGAAAGCGGCAGTTATCTTTTTAGGAACAGCCCAAAATAGATAGGCAGCAGTTACTAGAACTGTTATTGTAAAGAGAATTTCAGGAATAATTAGCATTATCTAGCCCTAATTTTCTTTGGAATATTATTCATACTTTCAGGGACTATAAACCCTTTATCGTTTAGCGTAAATCTGATTACGGTAAGTTCTTGACCTACATAGTTTAGTTCAACTTTTCCTTGAAATAATGTTATTGATCGCTTTCCTTTAGCTTCATGCGATATTCGTATTGCTACTGGAACAATACCATCATCTGGGGCACGATGCATTCTAAACAAATGAAGATTAACAATATATGGACCAGGAACAAAACCTGTAGACCTTATTGTTTCATGGTTGGAAAATCCAAAATCATTATATGAACCAACATCATCTCGTTGTAGATTTAGTATTGGGCTACCTAGATGTGAGTATCCGACTGCACGTTCACCTGGAGCTTGTACCCATAAATCTACATCTATATCCATTTCAGAGGGCCAGGACATTTCAAATTGAATACCTGTTTCTGTAGCGGGGGTGTCTTCTATAGCTGGGGGATTTAGGAATGGCAGAAGCAGAACGGTGATCGCTACAAAGCCTATTAAGGCAATAGTAACAACATC
>SDBT01019735.1_pt1 | contig 10559 bp, 11 predicted proteins | sample 2277101 | NCBI WGS metagenome assembly SDBT01 (sample SAMN10404973, study PRJNA504765) | marine sediment metagenome | isolation source: marine sediment core GS10_PC15, 103 cmbsf | place: Arctic Ocean: Southern Knipovich Ridge | collected 2010
TGCATCGCTATATCCCCGCCCTCGCTAGATATAAAGGGTACAGCGTAACGGAGAAAGTGGTGGAGCACCGACCGCGTCTGCACGGCAAAACAAAATATGGACTGGCTCGTTATTTTCATGGCCTGCTCGACTTGATCACCGTGGTTTTCGTGGGTAGATACTTTCAGCGGCCAATGCATTTCTTCGGTGTGATCGGGCTCGTGACAATGGGTGCCGGACTGGGAATTCTGGGCTATCTGACTTTTAATTGGTTCCGCGGGATTTGGATCGGCGACCGACCGATTGTTTTCCTGGGTATGCTGTTATTGATAACGGGAATCCAGGTGTTTTCGATTGGACTGCTGGCGGAAGTTTTCGTCCAGCGACGCCATAGAGAAGAGAATTTGATCAAGTCCACCTTTAGTGGCGATTAGCCACCGCTACCCACGCCTAGTTCCTCGGCCAGTCCGAAAATATTACTCATCAATCCAGCCCAACTGTAATGCTCTTTTTCCTGGCGTACATTCTCGACCATCTGCTTCCGATCAACAGTTGTGAAGTAAGCGCTAATTGCCGCGGCCAGGGCATGATGGTCGTCGGGCGGCACAATTAAGCCAGTTTTTTCGTGATGTACCACAAATGGCAGCCCACCTACATTCGTCACAATACAGGGCAGATCGTATTCGAGTGCGATGGAGACTATGCCGCTTTGAGTAGCCGTGATATAGGGTAGCGCGACTACATCTGCTGCCGAGAAATAGAGGGCCACCTCATCATCGGGGATGAACTTTGTTGCATCAATAATATGGGGCGCGAGGTTGTGGTGGTCAATTTTGGCCTGATATTCATCGGGTGCATCGTAATATTCACCGGCCACAATAGTTTTGACACCCAGCTGCTCGATCACTTGTGGCAGGGCATCTAACAGCGTTAACAAACCTTTGTACTTGCGAATAAACCCGAAGTAGAGGATGACCGGCTCTGTTTCACCAAGGCCAAGAGTACGGCGTGCATCGGCCTGGGGGATTCGCGGTCCAAAATTGCTAGATACCGGATGAGGGCTGAGCCGATATTTGGCCTCCGGCTTAAGTTCCAGTAGTTGCGCTTCAACAGTATCCGACATGGCAATAAAGCCATCAGTAGCGTTAACCATATATTTATTGAGCATGTGATCGCCAAGCCGGTGCTCGTGGGGTGTCAGGTTGTCGATTACGCAAAGACTTTTAGCGCCGGTCCGCTTCACCAGCCGCATCACACTGCCAATACCGGGCGCGAAGAATGGCATCCAATACTTAAAAATTACGAGCTCGGGCGACCAAGCCTTAATTCGTCGGTAAACCTGGAACCAACTGCCTGGCCTCAGCGGGCTGAACAACCGTTCGCCCAACGATTCTTCCTGACTGACGCTGGTATCAAATTGGCTGGTTCCTGGGAACAGGAAGTTAGGGTACTGACGACGGTAGTTGATGGGTAGCACCGAATGCTCTGCTGCCAGGTAGCGATGCAGGTTGGTATTGAAGTGCTTTATGCCACCCCGATAAGGGGAGAAAGGTCCCAGTTGGGCAATTTTCATTAGTTCATCATCTGATGTTGAGTAATAACATAACGAAGTTTACTGACTATTCCAGTGTTATTGGAATGTCTATTCCTGTTGTATTCGCCGATATTCATTAGAAACTTCATGCTGCAATATTTTAACCCACATTGAGCATTGGACCGGTTTATCGATGGAACCAAAAGTGTGCTGCCTGATCCTGTCATGGAATGATTCTGAAAACACGCTGGCGTGTCTTGAGAGTTTTAAGCAGGTTAGCTATACCAACAAGACGGTTGTTGTGATTGATAACGGCTCGACTGACGACTCCCTGGCGATAATTCAGGCTGCATTTCCTGATATCGGCTACCTAACCAATGGGGAGAATTTGATGTGGGCCGGGGGCAATAATGTTGGTCTCCAATGGGTATTGGAGCACGATTACGATTATGTGATGCTACTTAACAACGACACAATAGTTGCGCCCGATATGTTGACGAAGCTGGTGGAATATGCCGAATCGGATCCACGTTCAGGAGTACTGGGCCCCAAGATATACTACCATGCACGTGGAAATTTGATTTGGTATGCCGGTGCGGTTGTGGCTCTCTGGCGGGGGCATTTACGGCATTTGGGCATCCGTGAGTTGGACACTGGCCAGTACGACCGGGCAACTGAAACAGGCTATGTAAGCGGTTGTGCCATGTTGATCAGGCGTAATGTACTGGAGGAAATTGGCCTGATTGATACGCATTTCACTTTCTATGGTGAGGATGTAGATTATGCTCTGCGAGCACGTAATGCTGGTTATGGGATTACCTATGTGCCGAGTGGTACAATGTGGCATAAGGTCAGTGAATCGGTTGGCGCTACCTCCTGGCGTAAGATCAGACTGAAGGCGTTGGCCCAATTCCGACTCATGCGTAGACATGCCCCGGCCTGGGCTTGGGTTACAACCATCCCCCTGTTCGCGTTGTGGGAAGGCGCTCGGGCAATATGGTCACTAACATTTAATCGTCCGGGCAAGCTTAGGTAGCGCAACGACCACTGGCCGAGGGGCGGTGCTGGTCGGCCTTGATTTAAAGAAATATTACGAGTAATCTCTACCGCTACAGGTACCAATAATTAATAGCGGGCTGTTAGTTGGCGGCGCGCATAGCTGCAAATAAGAAAAACAAGCATAGGGAAAAATGATAGCCATTGTATTAATAGCTGGTGTTTCCCGTCGGCTCTACCCGATCACCAAAGAAACACCCAAATGCCTCATTGAGATAGGTGGCAAAACCATTCTGGATCATCAATTTGATGCGCTGAAGGCTTGCGGCATCCGCGAAGTGGTGGTTGTGCTGGGGTATCGGCGGGAGCAAATTACTGAAGCGATCATGACCAGGCACCCGGATATGGATGTCCATTATTTGATTAATCATCACTTTTTCAGCACTAACACCGCCAGCTCATTGCTGTTGGCAGCTGATCATTTCAAGTACCAGGATTTCATCTATCTCAACGGCGATGTGCTGTTTCCACCCGCGCTTTTAAACCGCATTATCAATAGTGAGTTGCAAAATCCGATGGCCGTTGAGGTTAAAGCTTGTGGTGCAGAAGAGGTGAAGGTAATTGTGGATGACACTGGTCGGATTACCGACGTGGGGAAAGGTTTCGATCCGGCGCAAGCGTTGGGCGAATTTATTGGCGTTGCACGCTTTGAAGCTGCACTTGCCGACCAATTTACCAAAGCGTTGGCGGCTTGTGAGCGGGCGGGCCTGGAGATGGCTTATTTTGAGGACGCACTGAACCGGATTACCGATACCAATGTTTTGTCGGCAGTTGATGTCACCGATTTACCATGTATTGAAGTCGACTTTCCTGAGGATTTGGAACTTGCCAAACTTAAGATTAAAAATATGAGCAATTTCATCGAATAATTTTATGGCAATAAAATGAGCATATACCGTACTACCGGCAATGTGAAGGCCGGGCTTTTTGGCGTTGGTGTGGCAATTGTGGTGGGTTTATTGTGGTATTCTCAACGGTTAGTGAATGACCTGCAAAACAGTGAACGCCGCTTGCTCGACACCTACGCCCACCTGATTGCGGTTGCCGCTTCCAGTGAGGGCAATGAGAATATTTCCTTCATCTTTGATGAGGTAATACAACAGATTCACTTCCCGGTGGTGGTTACATCGATAAATAATGAGCCAGCCAGTTGGCGGAATGTGGCCGTAGATACTACTTTATCCGATAGTGAGCGCAAGGCCTATCTCACGCAGATTGTCGAGCGCATGGATGTAACCAATCAACCGATTGAAGTGCACTATGGTGATGTGGTAATCTCGCGCATACATTACGGGAACTCATCCATTGTTAGCAGACTGCGTTGGTTGCCATTTATTGAGCTGATCGTTGCGGGCCTATTTATTCTGATGGGCTTTGTTGGCTTTACGATGATCCGTAATAGTGAGAAGCGCTCGATCTGGGTTGGATTAGCGCGCGAGACGGCACACCAGTTGGGGACACCGGTTTCATCGTTGATGGGGTGGATTGAAATATTGCGCGATAAGGCCCCGGAGAGTTTACCCATACTGGATGAACTTGAGTCGGACGCCCGTAGACTGGAGCAAATTGCTGACCGCTTCCACAAGATTGGCACATTACCGAAATTTGAAAGCATTGACCTGTATTTGTTGGCCGAGCGTAGCGCCGCCTATTTCCGCCAGCGCCTGCCGACCCGTTCGGAGGCGGAAATTGAAGTAACTGGCACAACCCAATTTGCCAATGGGGCAGCGACATTGCTACAGTGGGCGTTAGAGAATCTGATCAAGAATGCCCTGGATGCCTGCCAGGGTATAAAGGCCGCAATTGAGGTGGCTGTTGGTACAGAACACGGTAGCGGTCGGGCGTATTACTATCTCCAGGTTACCGATAATGGGAGCGGCATCAATCCCCGTGACCGGCGGAATATTTTTCGGCCCGGCTATTCGACCAAGCGGCACGGCTGGGGGCTGGGGCTGAGCCTGACCCGGCGCATCGTGGAGGAGATCCATGGCGGCCGGCTGCGGTTGATATCTTCGCGGCCGGGCAAGACGGTGATCCGGATTCAACTGCCAGTTGAAGAGTGAGCGAATTTTTACATGCAATGTTTAAGCAAAAACAGCCCCCTCGCCTTTCGGCGGCGGGGCTGTTTACATATTTGCTAACGGTCGGCGGCTATTTTAACAGCAACCCCGCTTTTAGCGGGACTTTTACCGCTGTTATTTAAGCAGCAGCATTTTCCGCGTTTCCGCAAATGCTGCACCACCATTAGTCGGTGTGGCAACCAGCCGATAGAGGTAGATACCACTGGGAACCTGGCGACCCATAATGTTGCGACCATCCCAAACTTGCCGGTAGGCACCCGCAGCATGCGGTCCGCTCCAGCTCATAATCTCGCGACCCATAATATCGTAGACCACCAATGCTATATTGCTCGCATTCGGCAGATCGTAACTCAAGGTGGTAGACGGATTAAACGGGTTGGGGTAGGCTGCATGCAGCGCAAAACTCTCTGGCAAGCTGCTTTCAATAATCTCGGATTTACCTGTGAGTTTATCCAGGGACCAGCTAATCTTCTCCCCAGCTGCTTCGCGAGCCATATAGGTCAGGGCATCATGGGGATATTTTTGTCGCATCAGCTCAGTATAATCGGTCGGCAGCTTGCTATCATTCAGACTGGCCAGGGCCAGATAATAAAGCGCCAGTTTCTCCGTAAATGAATCGTCAAAGCTATTCATTATCGTTTCGCCAGAGGCGGCGGCACTGATCACATCCTTGTCATCGAGATATGCATTCACCAACAGCATATACAAAACCGAATGAACATTTTCGTCGATTCCCGAATTAGTCAACAGCCCGTTCAGATAATCGGTAAATCCTTCCTTTTCTGTTTTGCGGTATAGATGATATATTTTCACCAGGGCGCGGTTGGCATACTCATCACCAGAGAATTTGTTGACCAGCATGTGATATGTTTCAATAGCGTCTGTGAGTTTGTCATTGATGAAATAATAATGCCCCAATAGCCATAGATCATGTAAACTGTCATAATCCGGATTATTGGGATCGAAACCATCCCACTTGTCGTTATTTTCTGCAATAACAATCGATTTTTGTAATGATGAGCCACCTGGTGGCTCAGGTGGCTTACTAGCAAGTGGATAATCATCATCGATCGACGATCCATAGGCGACTAATATCACGGGCGTAGTCCCCCACCAATTATAGTTGGCTTCAATATCAGTATAGAAGTAAGCCGTTACATCCCGAACATGATTATCGTAGATACTGTTATATCCACCAAGCCTGACTTGAGCGCCCGGATGGCGAGTTCCCAGAAAGGGATCGCAATAATATTGGGTAAATATACCATAGTAGTTTGAGCAGATAACATTATTTCCTTTAACCTGTGTTGAGGTTGGACCAAATTCGGGACTGGAACCTCCGGTGAATTGGACGCCCATGTCGTTATCATCAATTGTATTGTCATAAAAAACAGGCGCACCACCGGTTAATGCAACGCCAGACGCATTATTATTCCGAATCAGATTATCCGTAATTGATGCGCTCGAGGAAACACCAGAAATCCCCCAACTATTATTTTGAATTGAGTTCGTTTCAACATAAGCTGGGGATGCATAATATAAATATATGGCGTAACCACAGTTAGTTATGGTATTGTGTTGAATCTTCGGCTCAGCCCGGTTGCAATATATGCCATATGTGGCATAGTCAATATCAGCGTACTTGACAATGCAGTTGGCATCTACACTAGAGTCGTTAAAGCGTATACCGTCCCATGCACCCGTGGCTGCTGAGCGGGTGAGTGTGACCAAATTTGAAGCATCACCATCGATTTTTAAGGTGCCGGCGACGACCAAACCCGTGTTAGCAGCAAATTTTAGTGTCGATCCAGGTGAAGCGATTAAGGTGGAATTTGCACCTACAGTTATTTCGCTGCCGCTCCCAATTTTAAACTCAGATCCTCCAGCGGCAATTCTTAATGTCTTGCCAGAGGCTATTGATATATCGTTATTTAACGTGAATGACTTATTTATAATCCCCCAGGTGATACTTACGTCGATATCGGCTCCCTCATTTCTAGCGAATGAAATTATCTGGTCACTATTAATCCCAAATTTGCGATTAATAGTTGCCCTTTGTTCATAAGTTATGTACATAGTATGCGTAGCCATTAAGTGTTTGTATTGGGCCGTATCAGTTTTGCATGCACTTGGTTGGTATAGGTAATTTTTTGGCAGGTAGTTTACCGTATTAAGTGCGCCGGGTATGGTAGGATCATAACTGTCCCACATATAGGAATGGTCACAGTTGAGTAGATGACCAATCTCATGGCTCGCTGTACCGGCGATTGCCTCAATAATTCTTGAACCACTGCGGCGTTCATTAGGCCATGTATCGCTATATTCAGCGAATTGAGTACTGTAAACCCTGGCCCCAGCCGTTCCATTGATATAACTGCCAACTGGATTGCTTGAGCCAAAAAGATGATCGTCATGATGCCCCCCCAATGGTGACTGTTAGATCGCCCGAACTAGTTGATACTGGAATACTATAGTCTGAAAAATCTTCGGTTATCCGTGCTACTATTCCTGCTTCTAAGCCGGTTGTAGCAACATTATTCCATAACCCACCGTCCGGGGCAAAGAGCTCGTCCCAGTCGTTATTAAAAACAACCTTAATTGAGAACTGGAGGGCAAAGGCAGTAGCGGGCATACTTATTGAGATTACTACCAGCAATAATAGATATTTAAGTTTCATATCGGTTCCTTAATATTTTAGAAGTATTGATATTAATTCCAGTTAAAAAAAACAATGCTGCCTACTCCACTTGTGCCGTGAATGGAAATCCGCCACAATCAAGGGTACGTCCCCCAATACAAAGATCACCCGTCATACTAGTTTCGTCATAAACCACGGAACTAAATGTAACGTGTTCAGTTGGCTCCACGCCGATTGTCATTACGAAAAAAAAGTACTCACCCCGAAAATTAGAGCTTTCAATTTCCAGCCAATCCTGGTTCGCAAGTTTCACCCGGCCCGAGAAAACAGAATCTGTCGATGTGCTATCCAGTTCAATAATTTGCGGCCATACGGAAGTGGGGTTGTCAGCTCTCGCCTCCGCGTATTCCTCAATTGTTTCCCCATCAACAGTTTTAACACAATACTGGACGGGTCTTGATTCAGGGTCTTCAGCAAGTATGGCTGCACAATCGTCACCAGCCATAACAATAGTGGTGATTGTGCTATCACCAGCATAATGGATTATGAATTGGTTGCTGGTAAACATGTAGTAATCGGCTATGCCTGTAGCGGCACTGGCAGAACTATCCGGCTGCCCCAGGTAATCCAGGGCATCATCCCGGCTCGATCCAATACCTATATTGTCGGCGGATTTTCCATCATAGAGGTAGGCGACTGAAAAAGCACAAACACCAAGCTGGGGATCGTCCATAACCACCAACTCCATATACAGTGAGTCATTCTCCCCATATTCGAATATATCCCAGGCGCAAGCCCCTAAAACGATAGATGATGGTTCACCAAGTTTTTCGATAACTACAGCAAAGCTATCGCCTAGTTCCACACCATCAATGCTTTGGCCAAAAATGATGCGTGCCTCTTCATCAATGATGCGTGCCTCTTCATCAGCACTTTCGGTAGCAGATTCACATCCGCAGAACGCCAAGGCCAGAAGATATAGAACTCCCCAATAAACTGTACGATAACTACTCATAATTCACCTATGTTAAATGTCAATTGCCGCCTCGTGAGCTTAGCCTATTGGCAAGTATTGCTCGAAGAGTCTGATTTGTTTCTGTAGCCTCAAAAGCTCTGAGGGTATTGGTTGCAATTGCAAGATTTCGAACGCGTAGAATTGCCTCAATAACTGCAAGTCGTTGTACAAAATCATCTTCTCTAAAGTAGCTTGATTGCAAAGGTGCTACAACATCATCAGAACCAATTTTACCTAGGGCCTCAATAGCTACCCGCCGAATACCGGCGTCAGTGTTATTTAGATAGGGTAATATTATTGGAGTGGATTCTCCCCTCGCATAATTACCCAATGCAATAATACAGTAAAATGATGTTTCCGGGTCAAGGTCTTGGATCAATGTTTTTGTAATATCGTGTCGGAACGATTCCATATTTAATCGGCCTGCATTAAGAATAGCAAAGTTGGAGATATACTTATCTTCAGATTGCAGCAATCCCCCAAGAAAACTTTCATCACTAACATCTAGATGCCTCTCTAAATCGTGTAGCAGGCGAATCTTGGAGTCCCGCTCAGTAAGTGAATTAAACAGATCCTGCATAGCTGGCGAAGAAGAAAAAATAGTGCGGTTCACTGCATATTGTTGGGCTAAAAGAATTACATCATTCTTCATGGCTGTATTTAATACGCCGGCCATGCTGTTCGATATCTGCCATGCCCCCCTATTAGCCTGGAGGAATACTATGCTGCTCTCATCCACATCCAAATATGATTCGTGTGGTATATAAAAACCATCCGACATGGGCACTCTAATTTGGATAATATTCTCATTACAATTGCCCATGATACAATCTTCTATTAAAAAGTTGATATCGTAGAACTCTTGATCTTTGCTTACATCAACAACAGTACCAGAGACGATCATTTCGGTTCTTTCAAATAAATTGGAAAAGGCATATGCCTCATTAGATAATTCTGCTTGTACGCTTGAAAATAGTAGTACTAGTAAAACATAAAAGTGTATTGGCTGCTTCATGATTCTCCTTCTAAAATGCTATTCAGTTTTTATTAAGTGCATCGTTGTTGTGGCACTAGGCTTTCATCGCTGGTAACATAGAACAATACCCCTGGCGGAAAAGTTGAAAATGCCAGGTCATGGCAGATGCGAGTCGCGGTGCCCCAACTGATTCCAAGCCTGTTGCAAACATATTGATGAGCAAATCGTTTTTGATGTCATAACTCACAATATAATGAGCAGAGGGGGGGATGCTTGTATCCCGCTAAATATAAGATATTCTTTATCAGTTGATAATGTTACACCATGGAGGCGAATACTGTCTGGAACCGGTATGGATAATGTGTTTATTAAGGAAAATGTGTTAGGATCTATTATGTATAGTTCACTCCCAGAATTCTGGTAAGCGTATAACCTATAATCAGTTGAATCATTCGGGTGAGAATTAGTTAGATCATCCGGGGGAGCGGGATTTTTACAAGCATATATGCAGGTTAAAATGATATACAAAAGTGCCCACACCATCCGCCGTGTGTAAGAGCAAACAGAAAATGATACGGAATAGGCATCCAAAAGCACATTCCTCATTTTGTTAGCGCCTATGATAATAATACCCATTCAGCTCTCCCGAACGCAATCAAACTGCGACAGAGCGCTGTGGACAGAGCGCTTTGCATGCATCGGCACCGATCCCCATCAGTTAATTGTGTGACATCAATAACAGCTGCCTCAACAACAGCTTCGCTAATATTTAAAACCTTTACGGGGAAATCGCTATCTTCTACGGTTCCGTTGCCTAATGTACCGAAATAATTATGCCCCCACGCCCAGATTGTGCCGTCAGGTTCAATTACCGCGTGCACATAATCCGCTGCAAGTTGGTTAACAGGCTTATCATCCATCACGAAGCCCACTGGCTCGGTTGGCTGGGTGCAAGTGATGAGCAGAATGAGTGGGATAAGATATAGTGGGGAATGGTGTTTCATATCAAATTTTACCTAGTGCCTCGAATAACGGCTGCACCTACCATGTAAAACTTGCCAACCATTACGGCTGTGTTGTCATGAAAGTCAGCGCCTTTGAGGCTCAGGCCTGAATTCAAATGATCATCATACCGTTGCCAGGTCCGGCCGTTAAAGTAGTAATAGCGATCATCAGTCATAGGAAGTATTCCAATTACAATTATATGCATCAATTATTACGAATGAGTTTAGAAACATAAAAAGGTAAATGCAACCATTATTTGCCGAATAGGTATATTA
>SDBT01019737.1_pt1 | contig 10558 bp, 26 predicted proteins | sample 2277101 | NCBI WGS metagenome assembly SDBT01 (sample SAMN10404973, study PRJNA504765) | marine sediment metagenome | isolation source: marine sediment core GS10_PC15, 103 cmbsf | place: Arctic Ocean: Southern Knipovich Ridge | collected 2010
AATGGTTCTGGTTTGAAGACCCCATTTCAGGAGAGGAATTCAAAAAAAGATTCCGAAAGGGTGATTTTCCCGAGTTCGGGGATTTCCGACAGTCGGAAAACCACCCCGACTTAAGAAGAACAAGTTCTAAGAAGACTAATTTAAAGAAGAAGAACAACAACGGACCGGAATCGGAGAATCTGCCTCAGCCTACGGAACCTCCCCGAAAGGAACGGGCTGCGCCCGTCGTCGTCGTTTCTCCCCTTTTAGATAAAAAACCGATTGATGATTCGCTGAAGCAGAAAATCAGCCAGAAGTACAAGCATGCAGAAATAAAGCAGGCGATTCTCGCGGTAAGGGAGATGAAGTACATAGACAACTACGCGGCAAGCTTGCAGACAGCGCTGAAAGAAAGGTGGGTGCCGAAGAAAAATGCGAAAGATCAAGAAAAGGCCAATCGTGAGTATCTACACTCATTGCAGCATTGGGATGGATGCGAAGCAGGCCACTATATTGTCCAAGTGCACCCAAATTTAATATTATTCAGGCATTCGTGTACCGATGGATCGAAAGACGTGCCATGTTTGGTGGAGAAAATAGGATTCATTAGCAAAGTTAAATCATTCTTCGATAGAAATTTACCTAAAATAGAGACCAGTAATGCTTGTGAAATTCCGGCTTGACGAGAAGCCCATACCCAAAGCGCGGCATCGTACTCGATTGTGTAAAAATAAAGTAATCACGTACGACCCGCAGCACGAAGAGAAAATGAACACGCGGAAAAAGATAAAAGCCGCCATTAGCCGAAAACGCGTTTTAAAGACCTGTGACGAGACTTTACACGTCAACATGTGCTTTGGTATTCAGACGCCCCGTTCTTTGAGCACGAAGCTTAAAAACACCCTTAACGGGCAAGCCTGTGACAAAAGACCAGACCTGGATAACTACGTTAAGTATTATTTGGATGCCATGATCGGAATAGTTTATACCGACGACAATATCATCGCCTCTGTCTTTGCTCGAAAAATATATAGCCCAGAACCATATGTTGAAATTGAAGTTGTTAAACTAAAGAACTTAAAGAATTTTAGAAAATGGTATAATGAAGAAGACTTTATGTACAATGAAATGTGTAATTAAATGTTAAAAATCAACGAGGAATCATGCCGATAAAAAAGGGCAAATCAAGAAAAGTCGTATCAGAAAATATTTCTGAACTGGTTAGGTCAGGAAAAAAACAAAAAGTAGCCGTCGCCATCGCACTTGACAGTGCTAGACGCTCTGGTAAAAAGAAAAAAGGAAGGAAAAAATTATGATCGAATGTATGAATTTTAAGCCCCATAAAGCCGGCTCACTTCTAGGATTTGCTAATCTGTTCATCGAAGAGATAGGATTAGAACTTTATGGTTGCACAATGCACGAAAAAGATGACAGTAAATGGATTAATCTGCCGAGTCGAGAATATATTGACCAAAACGGGGATAAAAAGTACATAAATATTGTCCGCTTCCGCGAAAGAAGCCATTACAATGAATTTGTACATCAAGGAACCGAATGCATTCAAAAATGGATCCAAGATAACCCACTCGACGACAGTAACTCTACGATGGGATCCAAAATAGAAGAGCTGCCTTTCTGATGGTATCATCGAGTAGACGGAAAATATTCCCAGGAGACGGGTACCGCGAATTGTACGCTAAAGAAGCAATAGCCAATAAGCGAGCCAATCCCCTTGGAAATTCAACAAAAAATAAACTTCTGAAAAAACTTATGTCCGTCGACAGAAAAAGAAGGAAAATAAGTGAACGAGCTGCTAAACTTGTAGTGCCGCGATCCTCGGGATCAAAAAACTAAGGGCTTTAGTATGCTTAAATTATCAATTTTGCACACCGATGGTAAAATTGCAGACATCGACACTTTTAAAGAAAAAGATCTCGATGAACTGTTGAGGTGTATATATAAAAATAAAATGTATTGGAACCAAGCCACAGAACGCGGAATTTGGATAAATCCTCTTACCGTTCGGCATATAATAGCAGAAAGAATCGGAGAAGACCCCGATCCATTAGGGCTTCATAACCCACCGAATACGGGAGACTCACTTTCGAATTAAAAGGATAAATAAATGGCCAGATCATCGGTGCGAAAAGCATACAAACCAAACGCAAAAGCTCGGAAAGTAGCAAGACCACTTCAGAAAAAGAACGTCAAAGCAGCCACAAGGATCACCGAACACATTAAAGGGAATCTTAAAACATTCCCAATCAGAGAACAAGGACACAAACGACGCGTCCGACCGTAAGAAAAACAAAAATAGCGAGGATAACATGGATTGGTCACAATTTGTAATTTTTATCATAGCAATGGGTGGGATATTTTGGTGGTTTCGGGGTGAGACAAAAGTTGAGATTGCTGCAATGAACACACACATAGATGCCATGAAAGCGAATACTACCGCGGAAATTTTAGCATGGAGAGCGGAAACAAAAGCTGAAATTCTATCAATTCGCGAATTAATTGCTGCAATGCACCAGGAAATGAAAGACTTTCACGGGAGACTCATTGCCATAGAAACTCGTAACAGTTTAGAGAAAAAACAAAAATAGCGAGGTTTAAGATGAACGAAACATGGATGCATGTATTTACGGTAATCTTTGCTAACTTTGGTATCATTTGGTGGTTTCGAAAAGAATCACGGGAAGATTGGGTTAGATGTCAAAACACAATTGACGCAATCAAAGATGAGATGAAAGATTTTCACGAAAGACTTCTCAAAATCGAAATCGAAAGGTCTAAAAAATGAACGAAGAGACCCAAGAAAAGCTTCAAGAAATACTTATGTGTTTATGCAGAGTAGGGAATATAGAACCTGCCGATGTATTCGAATTTATGAAAGACAATATTGTCACAGGAATGGTTGATTCAGGATGTACCGAAAAAATGTTTGAACAAATTTTATCGGAAATGAAAGCGTCTTTTATGGAAAAAAAATATAAATCATGAGAAAGCTATCATGAGTGATAGGGGGTTATAGTGAATCAAAAAGACATAAACGAATTTCATAAAATGCTTTGTGAATATGCAGAAAAAAAAGAATTAGAAATAACAGATATACTATCATTGCTGGCATCAATTTTTGTAGGAACACTGGCAACAAACGGTTATACTGACGTCCAAACAGGTATGCTTCTATTAAAAATGAGAAGAGAATTTGTGAATCATCCAAGACGAAAAAAAAAGGAATAAAAAAATGACAATAGAATATTGGCCACAAGTTCTCACTATCGTAGCTTCTAATGTTGGGCTTTGGTTATGGGGAAGAAGAGAATCACGAGCAGATTATAGACATCTTCAAACTATGATTGATAGAATTTCCTCTAATTTTCAAAAAGAAACAAAGGATTTTCACGGCAGACTGATTGACCTAGAGACACGTAAGAAGTTAGAGAAAAAACAAAAATAAGGGGTAAAAAAATGACAATAGAATACTGGCCACAAGTATTAACGATCGTCGCTTCTAATGTTGGATTATTTTTATGGTCACGACGAGAATCAAAAGCGGATTATAGACATCTTCAGAATATGATTGAGAAAATTTCATCTGACATACGTAAAGATATGCAGGATTTTAAAGAAACTATGCATAAAGAGTCAAAAGATTTCCATGGAAGACTTCTTCAGCTAGAGACACGTAAAATGATGGAAAAAAAATAGAGAGATTTCCACTTGGCATTCTTTAACCTTAAGTCAAGTCAAGTGCGGGGGCAACAATTTCTCGTTGTTGCCCACCTTTTACACCCTTTATACCTTTGACGGCACCGGCCTTTCACTTACCACAATCTTAAACCCAATCTCTTTGAGCTTTTTTACTTGCGTGATCGTAAATGTCTTGCGACCCATCATCGATAAAATACCATCCGACAAATGATTGTCCGGAAAATATCGGTCCTGCCCGTACTGGACTATGTGAGATAATTCTAGTCTCATTTTTTAGGTATTTCCTCCTTCTCTAATAGACAAGAGGCCAACTCACACGCTTTTCCTAAAATGGAAAAAGCCTCTGCCGGATCTTTGCTATGAACTAAAATTAGTTGTAAAGCTACAGCAAGATTTGAAAAAAGAGACAAATAACAATCTATTTTATCATTTTCCCATTTTTTCACTAACCTTAACACGTCCATAGTGATCCGACCGTGAGTAATTGCTCTATCTTCTGTATCAATTTTTTTTTCTTTCATTCTTTATCTCCTTTGTTTTTTTGTTAAAATTCCGGGTAACATTCCCAAAAACTGTATAAGATTGAATCTTCGTCGTCTTCCGTTAATTCTTTGTCGAAATTGTCGAAAACCCATAAATCAAAATGAGCCCGCTCATAATCTTCCAGGCTGTTAATAATTCTAGCCTTTGTGCAAACCGACTCCATGCTTTCTAGCTTGTCAATCTTGAACGGCCCAAAATACTCGTAACGGTTAATTATCCATTCTTTAACCCCGTTAACAGTAGGATGGCCGAGAAGGGCCTTTACTTGCTCTGTAAGAGCATTAAGGTCCCCAGGCACCTCTATCCATTCACCGTGCAACGAAACGCCCGTACGAGCCTCTAAACACGCTAAATAAATACTCGGTACGCCTTTTTGTTGTAGTTTCATTTTGAATCCCCTGTTTTTTTGTTAATTGCACAATCTAGCACTCGAAATATTCAAGCGCTAGATGCGAAATTAAGCCACTTGTGCCCTTTTTGTTTTTAATTATTCGAAATCAATGCTGTATCCTTTGATCCATCGATTATTAAAATAAAATTCAATGCTCCATCCATTATTATCTTCGTCCTCGTGGTCCCAACGAGTACGATAATTAATGTCCGGTAACTCCATGTACCCCTCACTTGTAGGCAACCGCTCGCCCTTATCGTACAATCTTATTCTCTGAACACACTCGACAATATTTTTTTTAACTTCCATATTTGAATCTCCTTTGTTTTTTCTGACAGAATTAGGTTATAATCAGCCTTATAACACAATTCCGTACGTTAAAAATTTAGTATGATAAACGAATCGTCTTTGACCGAAATGAAAATTGTTTTGTGTTGGATGCTTTCAATATCAGGGTAAGTCTCTTTATCATAGTTTTCATGGAATTCCTCTAAATCTTCGTATTCTGTATAATCACCATCAAGCCCGATAGGGTCAAATTCATATTCAATTCCCGAATTTTCCTCATCTTCAATCAGATAATCATAAAGAGCCCTGAATCCATCTAGGCTAAAACTATTCTGCCTTCCCCTCCTTCTAAATGCGTCAATAAAATCATGCACGCTAACTGATTGTTTCATTTTAAAATCTCCTTTTGTTTTTTGAAAAATTAAACTTTTTTGTACCCCAAAGCCTTAAATCTATCACCGCCCCACGGATGAAAATAAATATTAACCCAACCTTCAGAATCAAACTCAATATGAGACGATTTTGGAAAATTACAACCCGATTCAACATTAGTTTCAGGATCATAGAAGCTAAATCGGTTACGGTCTACGTTCTTTACTTCTCGCTCAGGCAAATACTTTTCTTCTCCATAATGATATCCCTCCCAGCGAGTGCCTACTTTCATCTCACGTCTAAAATCTGCTAATGTTTTCATAATATGAATCTCCTTTTGTTTTTTTGAAAAGGGGCTTTCGCCCCCGTTATGTTATGATATTTTTTCTACTTTCTGATTCTCACGCCTTTCCATCTCCGCGCGATATTCCTCATACGCTTTATCGTACTTCTTAACTTTACTCACGTACGACTCGTAACAAGTGAAAAAAAGTGCTTGCGCGTCAGATAACATTTTTTTTGCATCCATCTTTTCATTTATATATGTACAATAATTTTTTGCTTGCTGTGTTTGATATAATTCCATCTTAGAATCTCCTTTTGTTTTGTTTTTTGAAAAATTAAACTGCTTCTAACTTGAAAATTTCGGTGCCTCGGCTTTTTGAATTTACTCGTAGAGAATCAAAGTTTCCCGTTGAATCTTCGCAAACTAAATCTTCGAAAACGCTTTTTGTGACATAAAATTCACAATATAAATTATTTACTACATCTTCCAATGTATCTACCTTTATGAAACCGTCAGGGTTATATAGTTTACGACCTAAATCCGGCCTATCTATAGCCCTAAAAACTTTAAATTTTTTCATCTTGAAATCTCCTTTTGTTTTTGGTTTTGGTTAAATTCTCATAACCGCGCCTTTTGTTGAAGGGCGCGGGCTGAACATTTAAACTAGTTGTAGGTCATAAACCGGCCGACCATTACTTTTTTCTACAATATTATACAAACTATCCCCGCCATTTCGATCAATTTCCGCAAGATCAATAGCAGACTCATGTAAATATTCTTTATCTATTAACCGTTCAATTATGTTGTCTCCATCCTCTAAATTAATCCGGCCTATTTCGAAAAAATCGTTTTTTTCGTAACCGTCTTCTTCGTTGCCCCAAACTTCTAAATCTAAAACTTTATATTCTTGTGTCATTTTGAATTTCCTTTTTGTTTTTGTTGTTTCTTCAACTGAATCCCTCAACTGATGCAACCAAGGTAACATCTTGCTACAATTTACGTCAACCCGTAATCTTTTCTTTTTTTTCTTGCGCCTATTTCTATAGAATGATACAAAACAACTCACAAGAGGCTAAATTGAAAAATCCAAAAAAAGATTCTACACCCAATCACAATAAATCGAAAGCGAAAAAGAAAATAGGTCGACCTAAACTGAAACTGAAACTTAATGAGGCTGACGTAACTGAACTAGCATCAATAGGTTGTACTAACAAAACTATCGCTTCAATACTAGAATGCTCTGAAAACACACTGGCAAGTACTTTTCGCGGTGCTTGCGCGCGAGGAAGAGCTAACCTCAAAAAATCAATTCTGAAAACGCAAATCGATGTCGCCGTAAAAGATAGAAATACGGCTATGCTCGTGTGGCTCGGTAAACAACATTGTGATCAAAAAGATTCGCGTCAAGATGTAGATCATAAAATAGAAATACCTTTCGTGATCGAAAATTTCGGCAAGAAAGAATCTATACCCTGGAAAGAGAAAGATGAAAAAGTGCTCGAATTGCCTCAGCCTGAAGATTGAAGAAACCGAATTTAGCCTTCCAGATCGCAGACATTTCCATTGTATTGATTGTGGTAACCTATTCAGCGAAACCGTCAAGCAGAGCCGGCAACATAGCAAGCTTAAGGCTTCCATCCATATTAAGGTTATAGACTTTTACCTGATTGCGAAAAGCAATGAGGGGTTGCAAGGTACACTTCACGTGTTACTTGCCGACCTTGGCGCTAACTTACGCGGTATACAAGTGAACAAGAATGGTGCTAGCTGGTATTTTGCGTTGCCGTGGGGGTCAACCCGTGATTGTGATGGTGATAATCACGTACGCTATCCTATCTTTTCCTTTACCGATAGCGCTAAGAACCAAGCACTTAGGTCCCTAATCAGCGAGAAGGGTAAGGAATTTATTGAGGAGAAATACTTGAATAAAAAACAGACTAGGGGGGGGGGGTTATGAAGGGCGTGCCCTTTTTCGACTTCTATTATGTATGTATATATATCTGCATTTATATCTCCGCGGTTTTTCTGTATTTCCTGTATCGGTCTCGATTATGAGCGTGAATGTTTTTTGATTATTAAGAGGTGGTAAAGATGAAGGATTTACAAGATGCCATGATATATCATTACACATCATCTAGGATATATGATTTTGATGGTTATGTTTGGATGCCTGATATAAAGGACAGTTTAGTGGAATTTTATGATAAAAATAAATTTCAGACAATGGGAATTCGATATTGGTTAGATATGTCAATGATATTATTAAAGCGACTCTCGTTAGGAGATACAGATCCAAAGTTAGATCAACCGTGGAGAGGTAATGATATATGGTTTTATTTTCTGAATAAAAGACTATATCCCGGGACACTTACCTTTGGCAGGGAAATTTCTTCAATACATCTTATTTTAGAAGGGAACGATGATTTTATGCATTTATTCACATACGATAAATTAGATAAAATTATTAAAGTGGGTGATAAGATTTGTAATAAATATAGTGCTAGGCATGAGAATGATGACAATTGGGAATTAGTAGTTTATGAATAGGTCTTTTTCTTTTATTAAGAGATGGTAAAGACAGGAGCAAGGTATGTGGTTAGAGGTAATTGATGGGAACGAAAGAGGAAGTCTTGTGAACCTAGAAAAGGTACAGGATATTAGAATTTACAATAACGGTGACAATTGCAAGGTAAGGGCGTATTTGGATAGCAATGTATACAAGTCAAACACGGTTGATTTATTTGAGGGAACATCTGAGGAGTGTACGGATTACATGGATTGGATATACGATCGGGTGTGTATGGGGAGTGGGATGATGGAGTATGTGAGGAGGGGAGCAATTGAGTGAGTTAGACGAATTTATTGAGCGTGGGGAGATTGTATTTTTGGAGAGGCATATTGACGATTTAGAGAGTCGGTTGTCGGAGATCCGGAATGCGAAGAGTCAGATTTCTCAGAGTGTATATGATTTAGAGAACACCCTAGGTCTTCTCAAAAAGATATTAGAATTTTACGTTAGATTGTCGTGATGGTAGAGATTCTTTTCAACGAGTGTGTAAGTTATTTATTTTTCAGGGATATATTCATGATTGTATTTAGTGGGTTAGTTATTTTGATATGTTTATTTAACATCTCAAGGGAAGGGGGGGAGAAATATGGATCCGTACTTGGTTTCGTATTCATTTGTAGTATTTTCGTATTGTGTTTTTTTTCTTATGATTATTTTTGTTTTACTATATGGCCGCACACCGCTGTGATACGGCATTTATTTGGAGGATAATTTATGGGTAATTTTTTTAGCAATGACAGTCGTTACATTGAGCTAGGGAATCGTATTGCTATTCTAGAGAGAAAGGTGACGGATTTTTTGGAGAAATCTCGTGAGATCAAGCGTGGTGTGGGTCGTCGTGGCTCTGTAGCTTCTGCTTCAGAAAAGGTAGCAATTCCTGAAGGTTGGATGTATCCGGCGCAATTCTGTAATCGGTACAAGTTTGTGTCATCTTCGATGCTGCATACTATTATCCGGAAAAACACGGACTTTTTTCAAGGCAAGGTTATGTGTGTTGATGGACGGATATATTTTGACCCTGTGGATATGGGTGTATTTTTTGAGAGCAACCAGAATATGTCATCTAAGATGATGAATCAGTATCACAATTGGCGTGATTCCACAGCTGAGTTGGCGTTACTGGCTCAGCAAGCCCAAGAGCGGATGTCAATAGTCAGTGGTAAAGCGGATTCTTTTCATGTTATTGAGAGGTTAGATGGCACAAAAAGAGAAGTCCTCTAAGGGGGATCCTCTACCGGATTTTTCTCCCCGAGATTACCAGCGTAACTTTCTGGGTGCGATGAATGACGGGTGTCAGCGAGCGGTTATTGTGTGGCACAGGCGTGCGGGTAAAGAAATTACTTGCTTTAACTGGATGATTCGTCAGGCGTTCTTTCACCGGATAGGGACGTATATCTATTTCTTTCCCACCACGTCGCTGGGTCGTCGGATTATATGGGATGGAGCGGACGGAAAGGGCCGTCGTTTTCTTGATTACATTCCGAAGCGCATCATTGTGGGCAATCCGAATACATTGGATATGAAGATTCGTCTTACGAATGGGTCTTTAATTCAGATAATAGGAACGAACAACATTATCAATGTGGGTACGAATCCTGTTGGTTGTATTTTCTCAGAATTTTCTTTGCAAGATCCGAAGGCGTGGGATTATATTAGGCCGATTTTACGTGAGAATGAGGGCTGGGCGATTTTCAATGGCACGCCACTTGGTCGGAATTGGTTCCATGAGTTGTATACGATGGCGAAGGGCAATCCGAACTGGTTTGCGGAATTACTGACTATCGAAGATACGAAAGTCCTTACTGAAGAAGATATGGAAGAGGAGAGACGTTCTGGGATGTCTGATCAGCTCATTCAGCAGGAATTTTACTGTAACTTTGACCAAGGCTCGGAAGGGACGTATTATTCGAAGTTGTTGAACCAAGCACTTCTTGATGAACGCGTGTGTTCTGTGCCGCATGATGTAAATGCCGAGGTATATACATATTGGGATCTCGGGATGGGTGACGAGACAGTAATTTTGTTTGTTCAGTACTGCGGTCGAGAGATACATATAATTGATATGTATCATATGAGTGGTGAGAATTTTGCCCATTACGCCCATATTCTTCGCAAGAAGGAGTATGAGCATGGTTACGTGTATGCGGAACATTGGGCGCCTCACGACATAAAAGTGCGAGAGCTGGCGAATACGTCCCTTTCACGGTGGCATAGCGCAAAGGAGTTGGGAATAAACTTTAAGGTTGTGGCGAATATACAGATTATCGAAGGCATCGAGAAGGTACGTGGATTATTTAACCGATATTGGATAGACGAGAAAAAGTGCGAGTATCTAATAAAGTGCCTAGAGAATTATCATCGGATTTACAATGAAAAGTACAATGTATATTCCGACAAACCTTGTCATGACTGG
>SDBT01019738.1_pt1 | contig 10558 bp, 8 predicted proteins | sample 2277101 | NCBI WGS metagenome assembly SDBT01 (sample SAMN10404973, study PRJNA504765) | marine sediment metagenome | isolation source: marine sediment core GS10_PC15, 103 cmbsf | place: Arctic Ocean: Southern Knipovich Ridge | collected 2010
GCACGGCAACCCTGGAAGGTCTAGATGTGGGTGGATTGACGATTTTTGCTGGATATAGAACTTAAAAGAACCCCGGAGAAACCAGCAGAATGACTGTGTGTGGTGGCAGAAGGGGTCATGGTCCAGATAAGCCTGCACACTTTTTCTCTTAATTTTGAATGGACCAAGACGACAAACCGAATCTAAGATGAAGCAGGGGAAAAGGCATATCTCTTCTGGTGCAAGACAACCTAGGTATTTTAGCTTCTCATAGGGAGTTAAGTTGCCTGGTCACTGATGAGGACGATCTAGATTGTGGATCTTTTGCCATCAGATGTTTTTCTTAATGAAGTCTTTCTCATTCCTTGTCATGGGGATATAGAACTTTTGGTCATCTGTTTGATGGCTTCCTTCTGCAAAGACATTGCAAGGATATATAGGACGTCCTGGCACGGCATTGGAATGGAAAAAAGCCACTTTGTTTGTAAGAGGCTTAAAGCTCAAAGGATAACAATTAAAGAAATCTCTGAACAATTGGAAGCACCCCTAGATACAGTCAAGGAGTGGCTTTACAGAAATCGCTGATGTGTTTATGCCACAGGGGGGTATATATTTCCACCCTTGTGGCAAAGTGGTCTCCGAAATACGCATTAAATCAAAGTTTCGAGAGCGACTTTTTAGGGGGTTAGACCAAATATGAGTGTCAAAACTGTAAGAATAAATAACTTCCCCATTAGAGGTATTATTGCCTGTGCTTACGGGGAAGTGCTCTCGGAAATCTGCATAATATCATAGTTTCGAGAGGCGCTTTTGGGAGGTCTGAGACTATTTCTTTAGAATACCACAGGAGGACCATAGCACTTATTTAAACACCATTAAACCTTGTATTAATACTAATTACAGAATAATCTACATATTAGTTAATTATTTTCGAAATAATAGGAGGACCTACAATGGCAACCCGAAAGCAGGGGTTTCGACTGAGATCCGTGCTAGGGATTGTTTTGGCTGTAATAGCGGCTTTCTTAATAATCTTCGATGTACTGCCCATGCCAGCCATAATTATTATACTCATTGTCGGGATAGCTTTAATAGCTACCTCGGCTGTGCCATGGAGAGCCAAGAAATCCTAGGGTAAACTTGAATAGGGACTATCAGCAAATGAAGATAGGAACCCGTGTTGAAGCTAATCACAGAAGTTATTATTGTAATTCGCTATTAGTGACGATTCTATCAAAAATATAGATATAAGCCTTTATAGATGCTAATTACATAAACTATTACTATAATCAGCTACCAGTGCTTATTCTGTCAAACGAAGATAGAATGCTATTAGATTTATGCTCACGTAGATACAGAGGACCCGGAAAAGGCAGTTAATCTTACCTGAGAGAGGTAAGAGCGTGGCAAAAGATGAAAATTTTAATGTAAGACGTGGTTTTCATACCTTTGGCGAGATACACACACTTAAAATTGATTTCTAATTTCGCAAAAGATACAAAAAGCGAAATTGGATTGGGGATGATTCGTCGTGGCTATCTTTGGGGATAGTGGGGACCAGTGAAGAGAGTCAAAGAGATGAAATTCGTGGTTCTTCTCCCCATCCTTCCAGGTAGTTTAGGTGTACCTATTCTGGCCTCCCCGAAGCCTACATAATACGAAACCGCTCGAAATCATCGTGAAAGGTCCTATAATTGGTCTATTAGCGTATTCCACCTTGATTGGACTAGAGAGGAAACGTCCTATGAAACATCCTGTAAAGAACCAGAGCTTCTGAAGAGCCTACTGCCCTGAGGACACCATTTCGTTGACTCTAACGTAACAAGTGGTAGTATTAATGGGGGCAGGTCAACACCATCAAAAAAAGTAGAAAAGAAATTAGAGGAAATTAAGGATAGTCTATCTTCAATCGGGCCTTTTTTTGAGGCTTTAAACCGTGTCTCTAAGTTAATTAATGCTAGTTCATCATTAGGGGTACCAGCTTTGTGGAATTGTCCTGTTCCACTTTCATCTAGCCAAATACCAATAGTGACATCAGACGATACTATTGTGGCAGCAATATATTTCAAAGAACTTAAACGTGCTAAGGTTAATTCTAGTAGAGATGCCATAAAATTGGGGGAACATAGAATTATTAAAGATTTCCGAAATGAGATTTTTGAGATGACTGAGCAGGTCCGTAACGGAAAGGTAAATGAGGAGAAAATTAGAAAACGCATTCAATCTGCAAATCATGTATTAGATGCATACAATATTGGTAAGAAAGTAGGGACAATAATTACGATTGCTGGGATATCTGCGTTATCTATACCCATCGTTGGGACAATTCTCACTTTCACTGGGGGTAAGCATAATAGCTGCTGAATATGCAATCAAAAGACAATATCGCTGGGCACTTGTATCAAACCGATAGGGAGTATGTCAATGGAACCGTCGCCTAACAGCGCGCGGCCGATAGGACCGTAGTGATATCCGCTTAGAGGTAATTATTTGAAGCTAGATACTATATTCATAACAGCAATCCACAATCTATTTGTGAAAGACGATCTTGGACAGGGTTTTAATCTTACCCCCGAACTTTTAGTTACGAATAACGTAGATTACATTCGAAGACTTATACAGCCAGAATATCTATCTCCGATAATCGGATCGCTTGAAATGGACTTTCTTCTTTCTGGTCGCCCAGTAGTATACCGAACTGCTTTACTAGACAAAGAAGAAGACTTCAACGATAAGCTTGTAGAGTTCTTGTACGAAGTGCAGGCATTCCTACAATCTTTTTGGTTCGATATGGACTGCAGCGTTAACAATGAACTGGCATTTAGTATCCATTGGAGTGATGGAAACGCTCGAATCGATAGTAACTTCCTTGCCACACATTTTACGGATGCACAGGGTAGAACAACTGACTTGTCTTTTGATAAGGCCGAACTCGATAAATTGACCTCGAGCTACTACCGAAAGCTTCAACCCTTGACGCAGTGGTTGGGACAACATCTATCGCAAATGATAAGTGAGACCCACAGAGCTGAACGTGCCTTATACCACATTGTTCGGGCTCGAGCTCAATCTGATCTTGGCTTGAAGATCACAGATTATTGCTCATCGTTTGAAGCATTTCTTTCAACAAGCCCTGCAGAATTGTCACACCAACTTGCTGAAAGGATTTCTTTGCTGTTAGCCCAAAATATATCCACAAGAATTAGTTTGTACAAGACTGTCAAAACGATATACAGAATCAGATCTAAGATTGTTCATGGAGCAACGCTCACGACAAACGAACTCAATAACTTAGCCCAAATGTCCGCTAAATGCGACGATATAGCTCGCAATATGTTCAAAGCATTCTTTGACGATCAATCCCTTCGAGAAGCGATGTCAACCGCAGATACATGTATTCTAGATCAGTACCATCTAAACAAGATTCTTGACTAATATCACATCTGGATACGCGGTCATACTTCGCCTGACTAGGCATTCGTTAGGCGCAATGCCAATATGCTTATTTAGGTTCATAAATAGATGATGATCCCTGTCTAAGCATTTCTTAATATTCTTTACGGCATTTGAATTCCCAGTCTCAATCGCAATAGCTATTTCTTCTTTACCCTTTTCAGCGACAAGATCAGCTCTCTTTCCATTTAGCTTCTTTTCGGGAGTTATCCTACAACCTAGCTCTTCATAATATCTCTTTACCTTATCCCGCCAAACCTATCATAGGTCTTATCAGGTAACGGGAAAGAATGATTTTTCTTCTTTGCTACTGGTTAACATTTCTATTGGATTATGTATGATTCGACGAATAATGCTTTTTGCTACATAATAGATGATTCAAGGATCAAACCTTAACAAAAAAGCGGGTTTCATATATAATCGAGTTACCCACAATGTCAGTCGGCGCTTATTCTTATAGAAAATGATGGTTTTAGAATTTGGCAACAGGGGTAAATGATGTCCCTAACGGAAGAACAAAAGGACATAGTGGAAGGCAGTGGAAAACCAATGCTTGTTTTGGCCGGACCAGGCACAGGTAAGACAGAAGTCTTAGCCCATAAGATTCTGCGTTTACTGAGGAAAAATCGAGCATCAAAAGAAGCAATCACCGGTATTACCTTTACAACCAAGGCAGCGGGACGGATGCGAAATAGACTCATAGAACTTGGTCTACCAATTGAAGATCAGCCCCCGATATCCACACTGCATTCTCTTTCTATGAGAATGCTTAAAGATAGAGGAAATGAAATAGGTATACCTGCAGAGTTTTTAGTTGCGGATGGATATGAAGCATTTCTTGTATTGAACGATGCTATCTTTGATATCAATCCAAAAGTTGGGAAAAAAATAGAGGAGTACTCAAATAGGATCTTGCTATCGAAAGCAACCAGGAAATGGCCTGACGATATTCCAAATGGCTTATTTAAGAAGATATATACAAGATACCAGGAATTATTACAATTCCATTCTGCTTTGGATTTTCAGGATTTAATATTGGAGACTTGTAGACTTCTGGAGACATATCCTGAGATTAAGAATTTCTATCAGGGAAGAAGCAAGAATTCACTAGTAGATGAGTTTCAGGACATCAATAAGGCAGAATATTTCCTTATCAGATTACTTGCCAATCGAGGAGATGGACTATTTGTAGTCGGAGACGATAAACAAAGTATTTATGGTTGGAGGGGAGGAAATCCTCAAATTATCTTGGGATTTACTCAGGATTTTGCGGGGGCAATAGAAAAGCCAATGACGACATGTTTTCGTTGCTCAGGAAAGATCATAAGAGGCGCAGATGAATTTATCAAACGAAAACCTCCCCTGAATCCTCTGCAAAAAGATTCTGAGCCTATTAACATTCTTGACTGCAGGAGTGATGTCCAAGAAGCAAAATATATTTCTAAGTGGATTGAGAGGGCCGTGAAGAATAGTACATACTCACCGAAGGATATCGCCATCTTGTACCGTGGTGGAGATATCGCCGACAAGATTGCTGAAAGCCTTTCTAAAGCAAATGTTCCTATAGTAAGACCTTCTCCAAAAGAGACAAAGCATGCAAGAGAATTTATTGCTTGCCTGAGACTAATTGTTGACAGACGGGACAGTTTGGCTTTGAGGGTATGTCTAGCATCAAAGTTGGCTAAAGGCATTGGCATTAAGGCTATAAGAAACATCCGTGGCTATGCAGAATACAATAAATGTTCTCTATGGGATGCATTGGTAATTGCTCAAAGCAATGATTCTTTTAAAAGATGGCATAAACCTATGAAAGCTTTTAATCGACTCTTTGAAGATTTATCAACTACCGCTTCGAGAGTGAAGTTAAATGGGTTACTTTGTAACCTAGCGAAATCCCTTGAATATGAAAAAGAAGCAAGAATAGTGGAGATGATTAAGAAATCTGAGCAGATTCCGGAGAACTTGAGCTTATCTGATTTCGTTCAGGAAATCCGTGGTTTAAAAGGTGAGAAGAGTGCAGACCCCAGAGAATCGGGTGAGGAAGAAATTAATGCTATATTATTCATTACTATGCACTCTGTCAAGGGGCTTCAGCGAAAAGTTGTTTTTGTGCTTGGTATGGAAAAAGGAAGTTTCCCTCGGTTAGATAGAGATGTTGAAGAGCAAAGAAGGCTCTGCTATGTCGCTATGACCAGAGCCCAGGAGAGGCTTTTTCTCTGTTATGCAAAGAAACGTGAAGGAAAGCTCGCACAGGGATATAACTTTTATGATAAGTCGCCATTCATATTTGATATTCCTGCTTCTTATAGGGAGTTCATCCAACCGAATCGTTAGATTATGGAAAGAATATGTACGTAGAGGAAGGAACTATCTAAACTCCTCTGAATTAATTATAAGTACTCTCTCCCTTTGACCTACGCCCATTAATAGTATTACTTATTAAGTTAGAGTCAACGAAATGATAGCTTCAGGAGCAGGTGGTCTATAACCAAGAGCACTGTGGGGCCTCACCTGCTTGTATTCCTTGCGCCACTGTTCAATTAGTATCTTCGCTTCAGTGAGTGTTGTAAAATCTGGTAAATAGAGACAGTGCCCGTTTATTGATTCTTACTTGTGGAACGATATGCCCGTATCTTTAAGAAGTTTCTTGGAATGTAATCTCCAGGACACCCCAGACGTCGTCTTAAATCATCTTTGTCTTCAGAAACACATTCCTGATAATTTTCCCTTTAAGTAGGATGATGAGGAAAACCTGTTGTCGAAGCTCTCGATATACGTGGCATGTTAAAGGCTTATATACAGCGGCTCCATATGGCAATAATGGGCGCTGACCCTATTCTTTGCGTGTTGGCGAATCCATCGCAAAGTAACGAGGATGGTTTGGACAAGAGCGTACCAACCAAAGTTGCAGATTATCCGTCTGGAGTTAGTCCTGGGTAACAGTTCAAGTCATTATCGATTCTCCTAAGCCCGAGCTTCATACTATTGCCAAAATCGGCGCTGACAGATACATCATTTCTTTCAATACGGTATAATCCATCAATCTTATGATTATTTAATGGGAGCTTTATTAGCACCATACCGCCGGCATTTGAGAATATCTCGTGATTAAGGAGTTGAGAAGAAACAGAAATAGACTCTCCTAGGAAGCTCCTAGAATGTTTCCCGATTTGAAATACATTTTCTTGATTCAGTACGGCGAGCTTATCGTATAGGAATGCCTGATATAACAATTGGTTTAGGATTGATAAGGAAGTTTTCAAGGCAACAAGAGCCGTCAATATCTTACCCACATGATATCTTTGCGAATTCTTTTTGACGGTTATTTCTAGTTGTTGTAGATCAGGAGGCTCATCAAAAAGTCCATAAGAATCTATTCTACTCACGATTGTTAGTACGACACACGACAGACGTTCTTTCGGAATTTGGCGTATGTTGTTCCTGGGAGTAAGATGTTCTCTGATAATTCTTAATGATGGATGTTGTTCAAATGCGGCACATAGATTGCCAATTGATTCAAGATTCAAACTTATGCCTTTGTCTGGCACACGCTGGAATTTGTAGTCATGTTGTAGGTACGGATCAATTGCGTCTACTGCATTGGGTAGGACTGCTCCCAAGTAATCACAACAATTCTTGTCGATTTGCAGAATAAATCTATGAGTTCTTTCCAGAAGCGATAATTCATCGGGTGATAAAGAACCTATTTTTGTTTGGTAAGGCAAATCTTCCAATACATCTCCTTTCTGATTGACGACTAAGTAGCCTAGAAATTGTATACTTGCGTTTTTCCCTAGGAAACCTAGTTCTCTATATGATCTGCTTTGAGTTCCCTCTGCAAGACTACCGAAAGATAGGTTATGTATTAATCCCTTTACTTCTTCACGCACGGGTAAGGATCTAATAGATTTACATACTCTATAAGCTGCCTGCAATATGCTCATTTCCCCGATCCACCTCTTTTTTTGTTTAGAAGGACCCTTAATTCTTGTTGAATCATCTCTTTTAGTTCTTCTTCCATCGTGTTAGACAAATCTAGTGCTCCCTGTGTATTGTTTACAAAACGGATTCGCTTTTGATGAAGATGGTTTAATGCCAGATTTGGCAAATACCTTCTGCTAGTATCGATAAACTTTTCTATTAATTGCTTTTCTCCAGTAGAATCACTTCTTACAAAAGGACTCCATCTTTCCGGATGGTACCTGGACAAATGTCCAAAAGCAAACAATCCCATGTACATGTAGATTATTGTCGGGAGTGTTATACAGTGGTTTCCTTTAACATGTGATATTTGCAGGAATTTTTGCCCAGAAACTGAGTAGACACCGATCTCTCTTCCACCAATTTTTCTTCTCAAAATTATGTATTTTTCTTCTAGGGAAGTCTCCGGTAGCAAATAACAATTTCTGAAGTTCTCGATTTCTGCAAAAACTCCGGTGCGGTTCTCAAATCTTTCTATATTAATTGGATTAATTCTTTCCAGATAGTCATTGTCTCGTCTCACAATCTGCACGGGAATGGTGTATGACTGTGCATCTGGATAGCAGTTTTCGAAGTCTGGTTTGAGTTCTGGAATTGACCCCAGAATTTCCAATATGGTCCAGTTATCACCACAAGGAAAAACTGTGCCTTTATAGAATGCTTTGCAGAACTGGGATAATGCCCCTGTCTCAGAGCCAAAAGGCCTGATTTCGACATCGGCGATTCTTCCTGAACCCTCTTTATTAAGTTCGAGACGCATCCCATGGTTTTCAATGGTTAACGAACTGCCAATCATAAGAGACGAAATACCCAACATTAAATTGCTGACGCCATAATAGAGCAATAATGGTGAAGTATGGAGAGATGCTACTTTACTGGCATTGAAATATTCTTGCGCCTGCATAATCGAACCAGAGATAGTTTCTAAGAAGCCTTTGTCATCAACTTGAATCTTTCTTTCCTTAAAGAACTTTTCGATGTTTGAGAGGTAGCCAAAATGCAATATCATTTGCCACTGTTCAGAATCCGGATCTTCAGCGAATATTTCTTTTAGTTTTTCGCTCACTTTATCTTTTTCTCCTTTCTTCATGCAGAGATGTCAACCTACATTTCATATAATAAATTCAACTCGAACCTACCACTTATTCAAAAACTCCCTGATGGCATCTTCCTGGGAAAGACTTAGGTAGATCTCAGTGGTTGTCAATCTATCATGCCCCAAAAAAAGTTTGTAGAGCTCCGGTGGATAGTGGTTTTTTGATACAGTTGACCGAGAAAGTATGTCTCAAAATGTGAGGACAGTCAGGCTTCGAGATTCCAGTTTTACCAGCAACCTTCTTTACTGTTCTCTTAATAATTCTTTTGCTCATCCCAGTATTATCGTTTTCGGCAAAGTGATACTCCATTAGCTTTCTTACGCTCTGTGTCATCGCGATAATTCTTCTTTTTTGTCTTTTTTCCATATGGACTACCTTTACCATAGATAACTAATCTTCCTTTCTGCCACTGGATATTATCTTTTTTGAGGTTGGCAAACCCTGATAATCTCAATCCAGTATCCAAAAGTGTCCAAACAACAGACTTTTCCCGGATGGCATCGCAGGCATTGATGAGTTTGTTCACCTCATCATCTGATAGTGGGTCTCTTTTGTATTGATAGGGCATAGGTTTTCCTAATGTTTTGCTATAAAAGAAGTTCACCAAAGACAGTTTGGGGAAATCGAAAGTTGTAACCTCATATCCACCGTTATCGGATTCGTTATTGGGCATTTTCTGTATATCATTTTAAGTTAAAGCATGTCATAGATATCGTTCGGTAATATAATCAATGTAATCTCTATGTATACCCTGATAATTGTTTGACAACTTAATAATCAATTCTTGGTAACTCATAGCATGAAAATAGATGCCGTCTGCTTTTGTTATTTCAATAAATTCGTTTATTTCACTATGATGATTCGCACTCTCCAGTCCTATCGTATCGCACCAAAGATAAAGAAGTCGGAATTTATTCCTACCAAATTTTTCTTTCAGCCCCAAAATGTGTTTTATTAATTGAGTTGGATGTAAATGGTTAAATTTACTGTCAACAGGACTTATTGTTTTTGCAAACTTGTATAAATTTGGTATACCAGCCCATACATTCTTTAACTCAATATATTTTGGGTCAATCCCATGATGTTTCCGTGAAGAATACGCTTCCGAGAATTTACATTCTATTGCAAAAACGTTAAACCTGGATTTCGATGAGTTTCTAATAACAACATCAATATTTGGACTATATTGGAATTTATTACTTATTGAGAATTTAACCTCAAAACTAATATCTTGAGAGGTGTTATTATTTCTATTGCAAAATCTACATGCAGCAGCTATAGCAGGGATTTGATCTACTCCTTTCCAGTATTGAAAAATATTCGCACTTAATGCGGACGAAGAGTGAACTGCTTGCATTTTACACGGGTTTCCGGTTAATTCTCCGCCATCACCTTGAATAAAGTCACTTTGAACATCAGGTAGCAAAGGCTCGAATAGATTGTCATTCAACTTTTGAGTATAGGCTTGGCGACCGCGGCTACCTTTGCTCCCAATAAGTGTTATATTATTGCGATACGCCCATTGGACTTGCGTGGATAGAATGTAATAAAATGCGTTCATGATCATTCTCCATTGCTCTAACTCATGATTGTACAGAAAATCATAAGTCCAGTAGTGTCCGATAGCTCGTTATATACAAGCCTACCACTTATCCAAAACTTCCTGATAGCGTGCTCTAGAGATAATTTAGGCCGAATCTCAGCACTTGTCAATCTGGGCGGAAATGGGGTGCAGCTAGTTCGTCCAGGGTCTTATTACGTGCTTGAACTCTAGGCTAAAGCACATCTTTGTATGATTGCTCAATTAGACCAAAAATGTAATCTAATTCTTCTTTTTTCTTTAAATATATTCTTCTGTCCATAGTCCATTGGTAACTTTCAGATATCTTTTCTACTATAGCTTTGGGGTCTTCGTATTCTATCGGGTGACCTGCCCCCATTAACTGTACCACTTGTTAAGTTAGGGTCAATGGAATTATGGTCTCGGGAGCAGGTGCCCGGTAATTTAAGGCACTATGCGGCCTTACGTGGTTGTATTCCTTGCGCCA
>SDBT01019739.1_pt1 | contig 10557 bp, 5 predicted proteins | sample 2277101 | NCBI WGS metagenome assembly SDBT01 (sample SAMN10404973, study PRJNA504765) | marine sediment metagenome | isolation source: marine sediment core GS10_PC15, 103 cmbsf | place: Arctic Ocean: Southern Knipovich Ridge | collected 2010
AGATATAAGTGCAGCAGCTAAGTTAGGTTATGCACCAGCTCTGGCTGAAAAAAAGCAAACTCAATCCCTTATAGATCAAGCTATCCTAAAATTCACACAAAATTCCTTCCATGAGTCTCTAGAATATTATCAGCAAGCTATAGCAACTGGCTACATGCTAAATCCTCAGCAAATAGATAATATTTCTACAATGTTAGCATCTGGAAATGATATAGATACTGAGTACTATAAGCTTATTGAAAGTTTCACTTCAAATTCCACTATTGACACGGAAAACGATCCTAAAAGGTTGTTTGCCATATATTTAGCCAAGACAAAGTGCACATTTAGTATAGCACCATTTATTACTATTGATGAATGCCTTAAGAAAGCTGTGGACTCAAACTTTCCCATAGCTTTATGTGTATATGGATTAAAACTACTTAACGAATATAGTGTAGAGAATACAAAATTAAACAAAAATCAAACACCACTTATATCTTTAAATGGCTTCGATGGAGTTAACTTGAGTACTGATTCTAGCATGCACCCCATTCATATAATTGAGAAATATCAAAAACAGGCAAGTAGCAACCTATCAGAGGCAATCAACTATCTTACTAAAGCCTATGAAAATGGTTGCCTTGCTGCCGAAGAACCATTAATAAACCTCTTCATGGAGCAAAAATACGACAATCCCAGCGACAAACTTTTACAAACAATAGAAAACAAGGCTCAAAAAGACGATAATATGCAGTTAGCTGAATTGTTAGCTACTACCTACGCTGAGCGCACTAAAAACACAAATGCATATAGGTTAGAGGCCCATAAGTGGGCTCGTATTGCAGCGCAGAAAGGATCCCAAAAAGGAAAACTGTTGCTGATTGAGTACCTAGGCAACAAGATCGTTTACTATCAGCAAGACTATACTCTCTGTCAGGATGTCATCGAAGAACTATGCGAGCAACAAAACCCCAATGCCCGATATCTAAAGGCAGTAGCACAATGGGAAATAAATGGGCCATCAGAAGAAAACTGGAATAGTATAAACGATATAGTTAAAGAATACAAACTAAAAGGTCCACGACATTGGTTAGTTGAGCAAGTATGTGCACAAAAATTGACGGCTAATTACTATAAGAAATGTTCTGCGTGGTTGTTAAATCCAAATCTCAACTCGGAACTCTCCAGCCTTGATTTCGCCAAGGGATTAATTTACCAGAACGGCTGGGGAACTGAAATAAGTCCTATAAATGCAACCAAGTCATTTCAGTTGGCTCTGAGTAAAATGGCGAGCAGTAATAATTATCACAATCATTCATCTATAGTTTATCATTTATGCAAACTAACCCAAGAATATGGTTACCTGCCTGAGTGTCGTAATGTCTTTGGTCCAGCAGATATATTTTATTATCATCCAGATCATAAAGTACCTTGTTGCGAAGCCACGACTCTGGGATTGATGAAATGGGCAGGGTCAAAAGGGAACACCAACGCCATAAAAGAATTTGATATTTTAGTAAGAGGCTCACAAGCTATAGATGAAGCGCTTTTTGAGAAAAATTCGTCTATTGAAAAGCTAAGAAACAATAGTCTATCTTCCTCTTGCATCATGCAAAAAAATCTTGAAGATCATTTTGTAGCTTTGCGAGATGAAAACAAAAATAGTTCTGAAACGTACACTCTTTTCAACGGATTAGCTACTGCAACGGCAGAAAAATTCAGCCGAACATTTTGCGCAAATAACGGTAATCAAATAGTTATTTCTGCTAAACCTAACCCTGCTCGAACAAACGATGTTTTGAAACACATTTATGCAAAATTGCGATTGCAGCAATTGAAGCAACCAAATGAGTATTACTTGAATCTTAACACTGTTAATAACGACCCTTGGCAAAAGAAATACTTTTGCCCTCTGCTCCCTGATGCCCCGGATGTAAATGATATACAATGGCAGATTATAAAAACTGCAATCTCGGGTTGGGTAGACTCGAGCATAAAACAAAGTATCGATGGTTGGATAGGGCATATTCAGTTTGAAAGCTCCAACAATCAAGATGGCGGAATGATAATACGCAAGCGGATGGATAGAGTACACCGATATTTACTAAAACTTAAGGATGTTGAACGTAACGTTAGCCTTCATCAATTAGCTGTGCAAGAAGGAGCTTGCAATCAACGTGCTCTCCAAGTCCTTACACAACTCGAGTCAGCACTTATCAATACTAGCTTCATCAATGAAGAATCATTTGACCTCAAAATCACTAAGTTATATGGGAAATACAAAACTGATATTATTGAAAAATTCAAATTACGCAGTGACCACCGAAACTCTGTAGAGGAAGATAGATATTATCTTGTTTTAATGCAAGGGTTGCTCGATTTACCAACATATGAAACCCGACTGCGCTATCCAGATGAATGTAGACTGTGTATGAATTTACGGCAGGCATTAATAGCTTTTTTCAACGAATTCGCCCTAGACAATGTTGTGAACTATATCCATGGCGAGTTAAAATCAAAGCCTGGAGCTGCAGCAACCTTCTTGGAGGATGAGTACAAAGCCCTACAAATACAAAAGTCCCAACCAGAGCTTTGGGAAGAAGTGGCCACAGATGATCTTACAGAAGTATCTCGGTCATTCATTCAAAAGCGTATGCATAAATTACACTATATTGAAGAAACTGCGGAGTATTAGATAGAAGTATAATGTAGGAGTCGCACGGGGAGTTAAAGAGGCTCCCTTAACCCTAGTTCTTTCCTTATTCAACCGTAACAGATTTCGCCAAATTCCTCGGCTGATCAACATCGGTTCCTTTGCGGGTAGCGGTGTAGTAAGCTAACAATTGAATAATAATCGAATAGACAATCGGCGTCACAAAGGGATCAACTGATTCCAGAACCAAACTATGCACCCCATTATCTCGAACCTGAGCGCTTCCTTCGGCATCGGTCAATAAGATCACCGGTCCTTCACGGGCAATCACCTCTTTCATATTAGATAGAGTTTTATCAAAAAACTCATCTCTGGGCGCCAGTACAATCACCGGCACTTGCTCATCAATGAGGGCAATTGGTCCATGCTTCATCTCACCAGCGGCGTAGCCCTCGGCATGGATATAGGAAATCTCTTTCAGCTTTAGGGCCCCTTCAAGGGCAATAGGGTAACTTGTGCCACGACCCAAATATAAAACATCACGTGCTTTAGCCAATTTCTGTGCGCATTGTTTAATGTCATCCGCTAATTGTAAGGCTTTGCGAACATTTTCAGGCACATGGGCCAGCACATTCACCAAGCGTTGACGCTCTTGGACGTCAATTTTACCTGTCCCGGCTCCCCAAGCAATGGCTAGCGCCCCCAACACTGATAATTGGGTGGTAAAGGCCTTTGTCGAAGCTACGCCAATTTCAGGCCCAGCGAGAGTTGGCAAAACCACATCAGCAGCGCGAGCCAGTGAGCTTTCCGGCACATTGACCACAGCTATGGTATGTTGCCCATTGTCTTTCGCATAATGATGGGCTGCCAGCGTATCGGCTGTTTCTCCGGATTGGGAAATAAACAAGGCCACTCCTCCTTTGGGCAGAGGGGGTTGCCGATAGCGAAATTCAGAAGCCAAATCCACATCAACCGAAATTTTTGCCACTTTTTCAAACCAATATTTCGCCACCATGCCTGCGTAATAAGCGGTACCACAAGCAACGATGGTCAACTTAGGTACATTCTCCATAGCAAAAGGTAGATCGGTCGGCAGAATAATATCATTGTGGTCGTCACTGAGAAAACTCGCCAGAGTTCGACGAATAACATCAGGCTGCTCGTGAATTTCTTTGAGCATAAAGTGAGGAAAATCACCTTTTGAGGCAGCAAAACTTTGCCCATCTTTTTCATGAATGGGGCGCATCACTTGCTTACCAGTGGTATCAAAAACCGTTGCTGACTCTGGGGTCAAAACCACACAATCTCCTTCTTCAAGATAACTGACACGATTAGTCAAAGACATCAAAGTCAATTGATCTGAGCCCAAATACATTTCACCGTTGCCATGACCAACAGCAAGGGGACTGCCGCGCCGTGCCCCAATCAATAAATTCTCATGACCCTTAAATAAAATAGCCAGTGCATAAGCCCCTTTAAGGCGCTGTAAAGCCTGCAGAACCGCTGCTTGGGGAGTCGCTTTTTTCTGCAAATAAAAATCAATCAAGTGGACGATAGTCTCCGTATCGGTCTCACTGGTAAAATTATACCCTTCGGCCTGTAATTCCTGACGCAGCTCGTCATGGTTTTCAATGATGCCATTGTGTACTAACGACACATTATCATTACAATGGGGATGAGCATTCTGCTCACTAGGCACCCCGTGGGTCGCCCAGCGAGTATGCCCAATGCCGATCAAACCTTGCAAAGGTTGACTATCAACCACCTTGCGCAGATTAACCAATTTTCCTTGGGCACGACGGCGATCAATTCTCCCATCGATTAAGGTTGAAATGCCCGCCGAGTCATATCCTCTGTACTCCAGGCGTTGTAGCCCCTCAATTAAACGATCTCCAACAGGTTCTTTGCCCACAATACCGATAATGCCACACATATTTGATTTCCTTTTAAAGCTATGTTTACTTCGAACTCTGCTTCCTATGCCGATAATGCCGTGCTCCGGACGCCAAGTTTTTCTGCGGACTGCGGCTCAAACCCAAGGCATCTTGGGGAATCTCCTTGGTAATCACACTACCCGCCCCAACAATTGCTTGATCACCCACAACTACAGGAGCCACCAAGCAGGTATTGGCACCAATAGATACTCCCTGACCAATCACTGTTTGGTGCTTGCTAAAACCATCATAATTACAGGTAATGGTGCCGGCACCAATATTAGTACCATCACCAACTTTGGCATCGCCAATATAACTTAGATGATTAATTTTAGCCCCCTCACCCACTTGCGTATTTTTGATTTCCACAAAATTACCGATACGGCTGTTAGAGCCAATCACACTACCTGGCCGCAAGTGAGCAAACGGACCAATGGTCACCCCTGAGCAAATATGGGCTTGATCGAAATGGCAAAATGGGCGAATTGTCACGTCATCTTCAACAATGACACCAGGGCCAAAGCTCACATGGGGTGAGATGATCACATCTCGTCCCAATTTGGTATCAAAGCTAAAGTAGCAACTTTGTGGGTCTAACAATGTCACCCCCTGCGTCATGGCCTGTTGACGCCACTGATTTTGTAACACCCCTTCGGCCGCACTTAAATCATGGCGTGAATTCACGCCCAATAGTTCTTGTTCATCACCTTCAACACAAACAACTGAATCTCCCTGGGCACGCGCTAGATGCACAAGATCAGTTAAATAATATTCTTTGCTCTGATTATGATTGTTAAGTTGCTGCAATAACACTTCAAGTTTCCTGCCATCAATTAGCATCACCCCAGAATTACATAAATCATTGTTTATTTGCTCAGGCGTTGCATCCTCATACTCAACAATAGCCGTAACTTGCTCTGTATCATCTAGTCCAATTCGACCATATCGATTGGGTTGATCACAACGCATCCCCAGCACCACAATTGCTGGATGATGAGAATTAGAATAAGCCTCGATCATTTTTTGCAAAGTATGCTGCGAAAGCAAAGGCGTATCACCATATAAAACAAGGATAGCCCCTTGAAATCCCTGCCAATATTCCTGAGCGGCCAATAGGGCATGGCCTGTTCCTCGTTGTTCAGTTTGCCAAGCAATATTAACTTTCAACGACGCAACTTTCTCAAAGGCATGCACCGTTTCTTCAACTTCAGGCATGTGCGGCGATAGCACAGTAACAATTGACTCTGGCTGTAATTGAGAGGCACAATCTAACACATAATGCAGTAAAGGCCGCCCCCCAATTTTGTGGCATACTTTGGACAACGTTGAATTCATCCGCGATCCTTGGCCAGCCGCTAAAATAATCGTTTTTAATTTCAAATTGGACATCATTTTCTTAAGACTTAAACAATAAAGATTCAGTCATTGTGACACAGCTTGACAACCCGTTCAAACACAATAATTGTGACGAAACATTACAGCTGAAGGTAGGTTAAAGGTTAACCTACCTTCTCATATGCCTCATCAAGTCCCAAGTTACTAGGTGTGACCCGAGAAGAAACTGGTCGAAAGTTCGACAACCCTGGTACCCATTTAGGTAATCGATATCCTTTGAGTAATAATTGGCGCAACACCAAGGCAACTAAGGACAAGCAAGAAGCTGCCAAACCAAGGACAAAGGCTCCTTGCACCGCATCCTTTGACGCAAAGCCGGCCAAAGCTCCTGCTATGAGAGCAGCCAAAGCAGTTCCTATATAGTAAATCCCAATAGCTGTACCACGGATTTTCTTTGGCGCTTCGTCAGAAATGATCGCTGTAAACAGAACCTGAGAAGTGCCCCGCTGCGCACCCCAAAATATCACACCCAACATCCCAATAGCCCAACCGTCTGCAAGCATCAGGCATAAATTCGATAACGCCAAGGTAATAAACGAAAAATATAGTATTGTGCAGCGATTGAATCGGTCTGACAACCACCCGATCGGCAAACAACAAAATGCCGAAATAAGATTAAATGTTCCAATGGCTGAAGTGGAAAACCATAGAGGCAGACCAATCTCTTCAAGACGTAGAATAATGAAGCCATCAGTGAAGCGTGCACACATAAACAGCGTAGAAACAACCACCAGGCTCCAGTATTTAAAAGAAAGCTGGGTAAAATCTCGCAAGTGAATCCTATTCCGCTCTGCTTTGGCTACTGCTTTAGCAATTTCTTCAGGTGTTTTTGCCTTTGGCTCTTTCGGCTCATTGACCCATTTATATATGCTATACAAAGCCATAAAACATGGAATAAATCCAAGCCATAATAAAACCCGGTAATCCTCTGTCAGCTGCATCCACAGAATAAAAGAAATAAACCAGGACCCGATAACACAGCCCATAGTTTTGAAGGTCATCATGAGACCGAAATAGGTCCCTCGCTCTGCCTTAGTGGACATATCAGCAATATAGGCATCTCGAGGTGTGGCAATGATTCCATTGCTGACCCGTTCCATCAACTTAGAAAAAATAATCAAGCCAGGACCGCCGGCTAAGATAAACAATGGCTTGGATACAGTTGCTAAAATAAAACCGACCAAAAGGGTCGGTTTTTTGCGCTTAAAAAAATCCCCGGATAAACCGGAGAGCAATTTACTGAGCTGGGAAAGAAATTCCGCGCCCCCTTCAAGCATTCCCAAAGAAAATGTAGTTAGCCCTAAAACGGACGTCAGATATATTGGAGAAATACTAAACATCATACTGGTAGAAATAGTAACCAGTAAATTGGCGATACTCAAGCCCCATATACCTGAAGGAACACGCCTCAGACCGTTCATCACTCCTGCCATAATTCACCAACCTTGAAGTGTCTGTATACCTGGGTAATACCTTGAAAAAGAAGCAATTGCAACCTTTTTTTTCGTAGCGTCACTCTCTTAAAAGACATATAGGGTTACTCCCTTCAAAAGTCAATTGCCATGAGTGTAATATACAATAATTAAAAAAAGTTTAAGGTTCTTCAAACTTGATTTTTTCATCCCCACAACCCATAGTTATAAGTATGATGCGAGCTTTTTCTTACTTTATCCCCCGTAATGAGGAGGATCCCACACCACAACGTAAGTGCAACCAAGAAGGGTGCACAGCATCAGGTGAATACCCTGCACCAAGAAGTAGAGATAATCTGCAAGAACATCTATGGTTTTGCCTGCAACATATTCGCAAATACAACGCTAATTGGAATTATTATGCGGAAATGAATGTGGGCGAAATTGAGTCGCATTGGCGTGGCTGCACCACCTGGGAAAGACCCACCTGGCCCATAGGCTCACGCACAGCACGCCCCCATATAGTGGAAGAGGTTCAGCAAAAATTTTATCAGTTTTTTTATGAGCAACAACCTAATCATAGCTTATTTGGTACTAGATCAAAAAAATTCCCAGCCAATAGCGCAGAAGCCAAATCTCTCGTGACTTTTAAACTTTCTGAAGAATTTACCATGGAACAACTTAAAAAAACTTACAAAAGTTTAGCAAAAAAACACCATCCAGATACCAATGGAGGATGCAAACAGGCGGAAGAAAAACTTAAGGAGATTAATCAGGCATACGAATGCCTTAAGGCAGAAATCAGAAATCAGAAGGTTAGAAATTAGAAAAGCAGATCTATTACTTTTCTGACTTCTGATTTTCTGATTTTCTGATTTCTGAAATGGTGCCGTCGGGGAGAATTGAACTCCCGACCCCACCCTTACCAAGGGTGTGCTCTACCCCTGAGCTACGACGGCCAAGTCTTGCAAAGCAAGACAAACCATTTATAACGTTATTTTGCAAAACAGGCAAGGATTGTCCGTTTGTTTTGCTTTACAATCGTGGGGTAGAGTAGTTTTTCAAAGCTTTTAGAAAATTAAGAACCTCTTACTTCTTTTGTAAAGACCGATGCAATTCTTCCACTTTACGCTTCTCCTCACTTTTCAATCCTGATACCTTTAAATTAGGTAGGTGCTGTTTCAAATCAGCTACAGCCTGGTCTGTAAGATCCACTCCATCAACGTGAATTAAACGTAAACTCTTAATGTATTTTAATGTCTGTAACCCTTTATCTGTAATTTTTGTTCCAGAAAGACCTAGAGTTTTGAGATTCGTAAGACCTACTAACTTTTTTAGGCCAGCATCGGTAGTTCCTGTATTCGACAACCACAAAGTATCCAAATCTTTTAAAGGTTGAAGGTATTTAAGTTGATCATCAGTAATGGCTGTGTCTGATAGACTTAGAATATCCACATCCAGCTCCTTTAAGCTTTTTAATATTTCATCATCTGTTTTTTTAATTTCAAGCTTAACCAGTTCTTCACTATCTGAGCTCATTTTTACTAGAGTAAAATTATTCTTCGTTAAGATCATCACTCCATTTTTGGTTAACCCCATCACCTTTATATTAGGCAAGTGCTTTTTTAAATCCGCTATATCTTGACCTGTAAGATCCAAATCATCAACATGAATTAATTCTAAATTTTTAATGTTTTTTAGCTCCCTCAATCCTTTGCCTGTGATTTTTGTACCTGAAAGCCTAAGAGTTTTGAGATTCGTAAGACCTACTAACTTTTTTAGGCCAGCATCGGTAATTTCAGTATTCGATAACGACAAATCTTCCAAATTACTTAAAGAATTAAGGAATTCCAACTGGTCGTCAGAAACAGTAGTACTTGACATATCGAGTTTAGTTAGAGCTTTTAACTCTCCCAATTTTTCAAGTATATTATTGTCCACATCTCTAACTTTAATACCCACACGCCTATCTTGATCTAGACGCATTTTTACTTGATCAAAATTAGAAATAGTTAGGGTCAAAACCCTGCTAGCACAAGATTCCGTTGATCCTAGGATAACGCTGGCAAACGAGAGAAGTAGCAAAAAGTTAAATTTTAGGAGATTTTTTTTCATAGCAATAGCCTCTTTTATGTTGCTCACTTTATGAGTTTAAAGAATATTAGTTATTTTTTTGTAAAGCGACAGTCAAATATGTTCCCAAATTAGATAAATTTTACAATCATCCTCAAGCCATGCTAAACATAGTGCTATATAGATTGTATGAAAATAGCACTGTGAGTTCCCTTGTCTGAAAATCCTTCCCCCCCTTCTATCCCCTCCAAACCTCAACTGTTGGAATATATTGAATCGCAACCCCACCCCGTCACCCGACGCGAAATTGCCCGTGCCTTTAACATCAAGGGTAGTGAACGCATTATCATGAAGGCCCAGCTCAAACAACTCATGACGGAAGGAAAAATCGTACATCACGGAGGACGGCACCATAAAGCTGATTTTGCCCCCGTCAGTGTCCTTGAGGTTTTGGGCCACGATAATAATAACCGCTTAGTCGCTCGCCCCCTACAATGGTCGGGGGAAGGCTCACCGCCACAAATCCAACTGCAAGGGATGATGAAACCCCGCCCAAAAAAGCTACCACGTCTCAATCGAGGGGACCGTGTATTAACTAAAATAGAAAGACGCAGCCATGATAGTTATATAGGTTGGGTCATTCAAATTCTTGCTCAACCCAAAACTCAGCTGCTGGTTGGCCAATACAGCAAAACCTCCAAGGGTGGATTAATTGAACCTAGTTCATTGGGTTTTAACTCTTCCATTTTGGTCAACCACGATAGCCTTGCTATGGCAAAAACTGGGGACATTGTTGTCGCTGCGGTAGAACAAAAACACGGTAACCGTCATGGAATCGCCACAATTACCAAAAATTTGGGATCCTTGGATCTCTCCTCTACAATTAGCTTCATTGCAATTCACGAACATAACCTCCCCCACGAATTCGAACAGGCAGCAATCGAACAGGCAGCACAAGCTGAGCTTCCTCCTCTTGGAGAACGTGAGGACCTGCGGTCCATTCCTCTCGTTACCATTGATGGTGCGGATGCGCGAGACTTTGATGATGCTGTGTGGGCTGAACCAGATCAAAACCCAAACAACCCTGGTGGCTGGCATGCCATAGTGG
>SDBT01019740.1_pt1 | contig 10557 bp, 4 predicted proteins | sample 2277101 | NCBI WGS metagenome assembly SDBT01 (sample SAMN10404973, study PRJNA504765) | marine sediment metagenome | isolation source: marine sediment core GS10_PC15, 103 cmbsf | place: Arctic Ocean: Southern Knipovich Ridge | collected 2010
GGCTTCGAGGTGTCGCCGACGGCGACGCTTGGTGAGTTGTCGCAGGAGTGCAAGGCAGCCGGAGACATCAGGGGTCTGGATGAACTTCAGGAACTCGCCGAGACCTTCCTGCCCAAGATCGAACGGCAGTTCCAGCTAGTCGAGGGCAGGCTGCTTGAGTTCATTGACACTGCCAGGGACGAGTCCGGCAAGCTGCGGCCGCTGTTCCAGGAGATACCCATAACCTTCGCGGCCGAAGGGTTCGACACCGAGGCGATAGAGGAGTTCCAGCGTAGGTTCGCAATCCAGCAACGCGACTTTGAGGACAAGCGCATCAAGTTGGAGATCGAAGATCCCGAGAAGGTGTCGGCGAAGCTGGCAAGCATCACCGAATCGGCAACCGCTGCATTCGAGGCAAGCGAGGAACGCAGGCTGCGTGCAATCCTGAAGACGGGCAAGATAACCGAGGAACAGTTCACCCGTCTTGGCGAGATCCTTGCGAACCGCAGCGAGGCGGTGTTGCGACGAGCGCAGCAAGCGATTGACACGCTGACGGCAACAGAAGATCCTGACCCGAACGTGAACTTGGCGCGCGACGTCAATGCCAAGGCTGCGAGCGACGCTGCGAAGGCGCTGAAGGCCGAGACGGACGCAAGGCAGAAGTTGGCACTGCTTGAGGATAGGTCCAACGCGGCGACCAAGCTACGCGCCAAGAACGAAGGCGCGATCTCCGATGAGTTCGAGCAGCAGCTTGAGACGCGGCGCAGGCTGGAGGACGACGCGTCACGTGCTCGCATCAACCAACTCGACATCGAGTCGGACAGGCTGCAGACGATAGCGCTCAACACCGGCAACATCGAAGCGCGCGAGCGCTCGCGTGCCCTTGCGCTAAAGGCCGACCTCGCTGCGATTGATCTTGCCGTCAAGCAGTCGCGTGACGCTGAGATCGACCGCGTGCGTCTTGGCGAAGTGTCTGAGACGCTTGCGCGTAAGAACTTCGCGCTGGTTGTACAGACTTCAGATGCAGACAGAGTGCGCTTGCAGCTTGCGAAGGATCTAGCCGATGCCATCGACGCCCAGGTGCGCGCAAGAGAGCGCGAGGCACGCGCTGGCGAGATCAGCGAGCTGCGCATCGAAGTAAGCGGCGCGCCCGACTTCGAGAAGCAGATACAACTCATCAGGCAACGCGCTGACGCTGCACGACAGGGCGCTATCAGCGAACTGGAAAACAACGACAACCTGAACGACTCTCTGCAAGAGTACCTCGGGCTGCTGACGCTCGCTGAACAAGCGAACATCGCGCGTGCAGCTACGGCTAGAGGCGCACTGAGTTCTGTCGCTGCGGCCGAAGAGGACCTCAACCGAGCGGTCGAGGAGCAACTCAAGAAAGACCTTGCAGCCGGGACGATCGGGAGCTTTGAGGAACTGATCGCACGGTCGGAGGAGTTGCGCGCCAAGGGCCGCGACGGCTTCGACTCGTTCGCTGACGGTGCCAAGAAAGCGTTCCGAGACTTCCGTCGTTCGGTCGACGACGACTTCCTGAACGGCGTCGAACTGATGGAGCTATCGCTACAGGGGCTCGAGGGTGCCGTAGACTCCGCCTTTGACCTGCTGATCGACAGCTCGAAGGGTGCAGGCGAGAGGTTCCGCGAGGCTATCAATGCCATCATCACCGACATCGGTCGCCTGATCTTCAAGCAGCAGGTGCTGGCAGGCATCGAGAACTTCTTCCCGAGTCTGGATGCTGGCGGTGGCGGCGATGCCGACGAGGTACTGCCTGTCGATGCGGACGGACAGGCTGGCGCGTTGGCGCTGGAGGCGGCGAGCGGTGTCATGGCTACGGCGCTGACGACTGCTTCGACAGCGTCGGCAACTACGCTGACGACTGCAGGCGTGACGGCTGGCGCATCTATCGCATCGGCGGTTACCGTGGCAGGCGGCACGCTGACAACGGCAGGAACGGCAGTCGGCGTGAGCATCAAGCTTGGCGGCGTACTGGCTGCAAACGCACTGAAGGGTGCAGCCCTCTTGCTGAACATCGCCGCTGCGAACATCGAGCGCGCTGCGTTAGAGTTGGCAATCGCTGCAGCCGCTGCGTCCGTGCAGACTGGTAACTCGGCAGCGCCCGCACGACACGGAGGTGTGTTCCAGGGCGAACTCCATCCTGTCGGCGCAAGACACGGTGGGGTGTTTACTCAGCCGACGCTGCTTGAAGTTGCCGAGGTACCTGGGTTGCAAGAGGCAGTCATCCCGCTATCGCACGGCGAGGTGCCTGTACGCATCGACAGTAACGCGCCGCTCGTCGACACGCGCGACTTGATGGCCGGGGTCATCGCTGCAATCCATTCGATTGGCGGCGACGATGACGAAGGGCGTCCTGGTGTTCGTTCAGCACGAGCGCCGTTGGCGATGCCTGTCGTTGAGTTCGGCGACCTACCTGAACTGAAGATCAGCGAGCCACTGCCGACGCTGTCGGTTGACGCGACACCGATAGACGTACTGCGCGTGTCGGTACCCGACATCCCCGTGCTCGGTATCGAGTTGCGGAACCTACGTCTCGCAGACAGACTGCCGCCGCTTGAGGTTCCCGACATACCGCCGCTTGTCGTGCCTGAGATACCGCCGCTGACAGCGCCGACGATCCCGATGGTCCGAGTCGAGGACGTTCCTGAGCTTGAGTTCGGCGAGTTGCCGACGATTCAAGTCGGCGTGCCCGATATCCCGCCGCTCGTAGCGCCGAGCCTGCCCATGCTCGTTGTCGAGGAGGTGCCTGAGTTGGAGTTCGGCAGGCTGCCCGTGCTTGAGGTCGGCGTGCCTGATATCCCCCCGCTCAGGGTGCCGGAGCTACCGAGCGTCAGGTTCGAGGAAGTTCCTGAGTTGCCGATGATCGAGGTCGGCGTGCCCGACATCCCGCCTGTTGCTTTGGTCGTGCCGGAGCTACCGCTGCTCGCTGTCGAGAAGGTGCCCGACGTTGAGTTCGGCATCTTGCCCATACTCAAGATCGGTGTGCCTGAGATACCTCCGCTCGTAGTGCCGGACATACCGATGGTCCGGGTTGAAGAAGTCCCTGAGTTGGAGTTCCGAGAGCTACCCGCCTTCGACGTCACCGTTGCGGACATACCTCCGCTCGTGGTGCCGGACATACCTCCGCTTGATGTCGATCTGCCTGTCATCCAAGTTGAGCTACCGGAGATACCCTTCCCGCAGTTGGCTGCACAGCCGCAGGCTCTGCCACCGCAGCGCGCGACGGAGACAGACCGCGAGGAGCGGCCGGTCAACATCGAGGTCAACATCTCGCCTTCTATGAACCTCACTATCCAATCCCTTGACGCTCGCGGTGCTGAAGACGTACGCACTCGTCAGTGGCCACGGCTACGACAGGAACTCATCAAAGACATCCAGTCGGGCAGAGATCGCGGCGTCCGTGAAGCCGTACGGAGTATCCGATGACAGACTTCATCCTTCTATCAGACGGCACCACGAAGATTGCGACGGACGAAGATGGATCCAACCAGCACTACCAGAAGTTCAAGATAGCGCACGGCACCGACGGTACGTTCGCAGACACGACGACGACGAATCCGTTTCCCGTTACGTGGGGACAGCTGGGCTCTGCGCGCGGCGCTGAAGGGACCATCACTGAACTCGTCTACGGGTCGAGTGTCGTAGCGACGACATACGAGAAGCTGAACGAACTCAACAGTCTCGTCTACCTGACAACGGCAGCGACGATGCGCGTCAAGGCTGGCGGCAACGCCAACGACGACGTTGCAGGATCTGGCACGAGGCAGGTAACCATCTACGGAGTCAGCGATACGTTCTCCCTTGTCAACGAACAGATTGCAACGGCTGGCGTCTCTGCGAGTTCGGCGACAACGCAGACGTACCGTCGCATCTACCAGATCCGCGATTCGGAGAACGGAACCATTCGAGGAACGAACGCAGCAGACATAACGGTCGAGGACGGCGCAGGCGCAGCCGATCACATCACGATGCCTGCAGGCGCGGCAATAGGCTATACGGGGCTGTACACCGTACCCGTTGCGCACAAGGCCTACCCCGTAAGCCTCAGCGCCCATATCGCTGATAAGAAGAAGCTCTCCATTCGCCTGATGGAGGCTGTTGGAGCGAACATCACGAGTGCCCCGTTCAGGGCGGCAATCGTCTTGCACGAGTGGATCGACGTCGAGGACGTAGCGTTCTCCTTTGACCTCGGTGTCTTCAGGGAGATCGCCGGACAAACCGACATCTGGTTGGAAGCCAAGACGGACACGGCAACGGCGTCCGTGACTGCAAGCATTGGACTCGTTGTGATACCAGACTGATGAGCGCGCCCCTGCTCGACCTCCAGCCGCCGACACAGCAAGCGTTCGACCCCGATGTTGAACCGCCGCTTCAGGGGATCTACCCGAAGAGTTGGAACTTCACGGACGGCGACACAGGGTTCGGTGGTCCGCGCATGTACTGGAGTTTGATGCCGTGGGCTGGCGCTGCCGGTGCACCACAGATCGAAACAACGACAGGCTTCTCGATGCGCTCCGCAGGAGCAGAGCTGCACACGGGCTTCTTCGGCCTGCTGCCCGGTGATGTCAGCGGCGGCCCTGCGGGAACGGACGTCGTGCCGCCCGTCATCGCCAGTTTCATAACCGCACCAGGGGCAGCCGCATGGCCGAATCGCGCGTTCGGCAGCAGGCTACTCGTTGACCCCAACCCATTGTGTAGCCCCAACTTTGGCGCGTGGTGTGGGCAGGGGGACAAGGTCGCAATCTACCAAGGCAACGACGCAGAGGTTGCGTATGACTACGACACAGGGACAGGCTCGTTTGCGCAGCACGAACTTGCAACGTCATCTGGTGGCGCAGCGCTGCAATTCTTTCTAGCCGAGTCGGGCGCTACAGGCCGAGCGCTCGTCACGGTGCTTTCTGGAACTCTCGCTACAGGCGAGGTCATTACTGGCAACGTCGGTGGTGCTACCCATACGATCACGGTCAACATCGACACTGGCCCGTGGTTTGTCCTTGAGTGGGGCTCTGACCTTTGGTCGTACCTGACGCCGCAAGACGGGTGGGAGTTGCTTGTCGTGTTCACGAACCAATGGCTTCGTTACGTCGGCATCTACCCGGGCGGTTCCTGGCTTCAGATCCCTGCACCGTCGGGCGGCTTCGGCATTCCAGGCGCGTCTGACTTCTTGATCGCAACGGGTTACGCAGATTCGACGGAGACAAGCAACGACGTCTACCACTGGATGTACTGCCCGTTTGAAGCAGAGGATGTCGAGGTAACGAACTACGCCGTGCTGAGTCGCCTCGATGCAGTCTCGCCGCGCGAGGACTCCGTGTCGTTCTTCGGCGCAGGCGCGCGCATTCAAGGCGGGTCAGCGAGTAGCCCGACGACAGTTGGCGGCAGGCTGTTCGACTGCGATGGCTACTTCATGTACTTCCAGAACCAGGACAACCTAACAGGAACGGACTGGCAATGGGTTCTCCTCAAGGTTGTCAATGGCGTTGTGACTCAACTCGACGAGCGGCCCGACCTGCTCGGAGTGAACCGGCCAGCTGAGACGCAGGTGTATGACTCGCACATTGAAGCGGCAGTGCAGACCAGTCGCTACGTTCGGTTGCGCGTAACGACTGTTGCGCCCAACGTACGCGTCGAGGGATGGTCAACGCCGAGACTCGTCACGGGGACGGCCGGGGCGGGCTTCCCCGCTGGCGGCAGCGGTGGCTTCAACCCAGACATCGAGCCATGGATCAGCGGCAAGGTGTTCGACTTCCTCGACACGAGTTCACCCATCACAGGTCCAGGTCGTTGCGCGTTCGCGCTAGGTCCCGGCAGAGTCAACACGGCAGCGAACAACGCAAGGTATCGGCTGCACTCAACTCACTTCTCGATCAAGGACATCAGTTCCGGCAACGTCGTCCTCGACGACCACTGGGAACGTAACAACAGACCGATGGCTCGCGACGCCGACAACGACCCGGCGATAACTCAGACCTCGAAGGACTTGCGCAGCCTATTCACGGGTGGCGTGTACTCGATCACGGGCTTCGACAACCGACTGCTTCTCGACGGAACGAGCGGCGATGCGATTGAAGCGCCAGCTACGGCAGGCGACGAGCCCGGCTGGCATCCGTGGCAGCTGCGCACGACGTCGGTGTTCTCGCAGCGCTTCAGTGCAGACTTCACGTTCCCAGGATCGCCGACAACGGGCTGGCTTGGCTTCGCAGGCATCTTCCTACGCGGCGCATTCACACCTACGCGTCTGCCTGAGAGCCTCGAATGGAACGACTCGCTGGACAAGACGTGCTACCTCGCGTATGTCGACCATGCCGATGCGACTGGAATCTGGCATCTGCATATCTACAGCTATCACAATACACAGTTCACGGTCATTGCCGACGCAACGCCACTTACTGCGCAGGTGCTTCTGCTTCTCGGTACGCCGTTCACGCTTGACTTCCAGGTGGCCAACATCGGCGGGTCGACTCAAGCAGAGGGCGTGCCTCAGCTTCTCGTTCGTGTCGACGGCACAGAGATCACTCCAACGCTGGACAGTGGTGTCAGCCCGCTCGACTTCCAGGTTGTAGACAACACGATCATCGACACGCGTACGCAGGGCGGCGGCATGCCAGGATCAATCATCGGCGGAACGCACGTTGGTCTGTTCCTGAACTCGACGGTCGGTGGAGTCGGCGCTGGCGACCGCATCGTCATAGACAACTGGGCTGAGGGCATCTACGTTCCGGGCTCCGGCGGCGGGCCTGGATCAGATCCTCCGCTTCCCGAAGCAGACCAAGCGTCGATCACCGTTCCGTCTGAGGGCGACGACGTTAGCGCTGCCGTGCTCACGCTGCCGCTCGACTGGCCGGTCACGCTGACGACTTCGTTCCGCCTGGACCGTCGCATGTTCGACAGCGGCCACGTGCAGACGCATACGATCAGCGGCAACCTTGAGCGTAGAGTGTGGCGTGTTGAGGCAGCAACCAGCCCGGAGACGGACATCAACGGACTCAAGGGGTTCTGGGACGCACGTAAGGGATCGCAGCAGGGGTTCGTTTGGGTGACGCCTGACCCGGAGTTCGAGACGGTGACCGTGCACTTCAAGGATGACACTCTAGAGACTGCGCTGACCAGCCAGGTTTCCAACGTAGTTGGCTTCGGGGCGAACACCCACTACGGGCGGTTCACCTTCGAGTTGGAGGAGATCCTGACGTGAGGAATATTACTAGCAGCCTGTCCGAGAACGTACACGCGCTGCAGTCCGGCGATCCCGTTGTGTTCCTTGCAGAGATCCAGGTGCCGACCGATCCCGCTACGCGTTACAGACTGACGACGCACACCGAGGATCTCGAGTTTGGCTTCGACTCGACAGGCACGCCGGTAACCTACTCGCGGTTCCCGATAGCGTTCGACTCAATTGCTCTCGATGCAGAGGGATCTATCCCGATCATCAACTTCTCCATCGGCAGCATCGACGAAGCGTTCGCAAGTACGCTGTACACGCACCGAGGAATGGCAGGTCAACCGGCCGTCTTGCGCTTCATCCTGCTGTCCGATGCAGACCAGACGAATGCACAGATACGGTTCGACGGCAAGATTCGGTCTGTCTCCATCGAGGAGAAGGGCATGGGGTTCTCGGTGTCCGTCACCAACCTATACGAGCGCGAGCTACCTTCGCGGCGTTACCTGTCGCGCCGCTGCCGCGTGCGCGTGTTCGGAGACTTCGAGTGTGGCTATGACACCAGCACGGCGGGGCAGCCAGGAGGCGCGAACTTTACCGAGTGCGGTCGCACGCTTTCGCAGTGCGAGGAACGCGGAGACGACGAGGTTGCGCGTGGACTCGTTCGCAAACACCCCCAGCGCTTCGGTGCCGAGCCAGGAATGAACCGGAGATGATCGTGCTGCCTACAGCAGCGCTCGGCGCTCCTTGGTGTCGAGGCGGCGAGAGCCCCAATACAGGCTTCGACTGTTGGGGTGTCGTGCGGTACGTCTACATCATCGCAGGCAAGCAGCCGCCGACAATCGCAGAGGTGTCGGAGACATCTTGGGGCGAAGCGTGCGGTGGCAAGACCCTTGAGCGCGAATGGGCAACTGGTGACTGGGCTCTTATCTCTTATCCTGTCGAGCCATTGCGTGATCTGGACGTTGTCATCAACTACGCCGACGAGGACATCCACGCATCCGTTGTGATCGACGCGGACAAACGACGCGTGGCAACGGCGCTCAAGGCTACCGGCCTGCGTACCTTCCGCATAGACCAACTCAATCGGGTTGAAGGTGTCTACAGGCGGAAGCAGCTGACGTGATCCAGGTTCACACGTGGAAGAACCCGTTCTCGCCGGGAACCAAGACGACCGACATCGTCGAGTGGAAGTCAGGCATGACTGTTGCCGACTTCGAGGACGACGGGTGCGTTGTCGTAGTGAACGGTGGCATGCCTGGACGCAGCGGCGACACCATTCAAGACCACGACCACGTTGACGTAATCAAGCGGCCCGGTGGCCCGGCGATCCCGTTCGTCATCGCGTTCATCATCTCGACAGCCATCCGACTCATCGCCGAGATCCTGCTTGGTGAACCTGATGAGCCGAAAGACCAAGATGACGAAGCGGGCACCTACGCGTTCAGCGGACTGGGCAACCAGAGGCTTGAAGGACAGCCGAGACAACTCATCTTCGGGACCATGCTGCAGGGCGGCACGATCATCGAAGAGTTCGTCCGTACCTTCGATGCACCCGAGCAGCCGTTCAGTGTTTACTATGGGCTGATTGCATTCGGCGAGGGCCCGGTGTTTTCGCTCGCAGGGCAGACGGCCGACACGGCGAAAGACACTCCGTTGATCTCTGCGAGCGCCGACCCTGCGACGAGCATACCGCCCGGCTTGCTGTTCATGGAAGGCAATGACCTCGCCAACCTGTCGGACGTTGAGGTTCATGTCCGTCTTGGCTCGAACGAACAAGAGAGCATCGCAGGCTTTGACGTCAGCCGAACGTCCCACTCAGTCGGTTCCGAACTCGACCAGCAAGACGGCAGCACCGATACGTTCATCATCGACATAACGTCCATCGTTGACCTGCCTCCTGGCGGCGTGCTGGCTCCGAACGCGCAGCCGTACAACGCGACGGTGAACGGGGTGCTCTGGGACGGAGAGGGCTTCGAGTTCACTCTGCCCGACAGCGCAGACGGCGCGATCATAACGCTTCTGTTCAACGGTGGTCTGTACCGGCTAGACTCCGACGGCGGCCTGCTGACTGTTTCGTTCGGCATGATCATTCGCTACATCGAAGTGGACTCGAGTGGGTCGCCTATAACTGTCGGCGGTGACAACGGAGATGGGTACGTCTACGTTCCGCCAGTTGCGCCGATTCGCCGTAGACTGCAGACGACGTTCGGAGTCGAGTACCACGTAGAGTTCGCCGACCCGATCTTGTGGCCCGCAGGCGGTCCGAGCATCGGCGGCACGGCCAGCTACGACGGCCTGACCGTTGCCGAGAACACAGGCCCGAGTCTGCCGGGTGGCTTGCAGTTCGGCACGCCCGACGCGGCCTCGTTCGAGTGCTGGATCAACGCGGACTCCTGGGCGACCACGTTCATCAACGGGTCGGTGGCGATCTTCGAGTGGGCGACGTCAGAATTCAACGGCTTTGCGGTCTCTGCGGTACGAACACCGCTGCTGCAAAGCGCGCACTATCACAACCTGCAACTGACAGTCGGACGTGACAGCGGGTCGGTGTTCCGAACGAGCTACGACACTGGCTCGAATCCGTGGACCACCCCAACGGGGTTCACTCTCGACCCGTTCAGGTGGGTGCACATCGCTGCAACCTTCGAGTCAGTGTCGGCCGGTGGAGATGGGCGCTGGCGACTGTACGTTGACGGCCGACTCGGCGAGACGAGCGCTGCCGTGCCGTTGAATGGCCACGGTGGCGACCTGCGGTTCGGAGGTGGGCTCAACCATCCGGCGACCGCTGGGTCGTCGACGTTGTTCTTCGACGGCAACATGGACGAGATGCGATTCTACAAGCGCAGGCTATCGACCGACGAAGTGTTGCAGCACTACAACAACGGGCGCGGGCAGGTCGGCGCTGCGGAGGTTGACCTCGTTGCTGGCTGGCACTTCGACACCGACTTCCCTGCCATCTTTGCGACCGACTACAGCGGCAACGGCAACACGCTGACTCCATCAATACCGGGCGGCGTCGTGTTCGACGATCACATCAGCCCGGGCATTGTGATTGAGACTCCGGCCGCGCCAGTCAAGCGAGCTAGGTACAAGGTCGAGTGCCTGCGCATCAACCTCAAGAGCAACAGCACGCGAGTTCAAGACGAGAGTACGTGGGACACCATCGCTGCCGAACTCGACGCGGAGCTACAGCACCCGGGCACGCCGCTGCTTGGCGTTCGCGTTGTCGCAAGCGAGCAGCTGAACAGCGATACGCCGACGACGCTTTGCGAAGTGCAAGGTCATCTCTGCCCTGTCTGGGACCAGGTTGACCCGCAGTCCCCTTCGTTCGACATCCAATGGAGCGCGAACCCTGCCTGGGTTGCGCTGCGCATACTCATTGATCCGGTCTGGGG
>SDBT01019741.1_pt1 | contig 10557 bp, 6 predicted proteins | sample 2277101 | NCBI WGS metagenome assembly SDBT01 (sample SAMN10404973, study PRJNA504765) | marine sediment metagenome | isolation source: marine sediment core GS10_PC15, 103 cmbsf | place: Arctic Ocean: Southern Knipovich Ridge | collected 2010
CTTGAAATCACCAAAAAAACACCGGAGGAAGTCTTTCCGAATCTAAAGACCGCCAAGGCAGATGCCTGAAATCAGCCGTTTCTACGGCATCATCATCAGAGTATTTTTCAACGATCACCCACCACCTCATTTTCACGCGCTTTATGGAGATAAACAACTCCCATTGTCTTAGTACAGAGAAGACGGAAAGAGTCTTGGAACAGGACGGCGTCCGGACCGAGTTGTCCTTGGTCGGCGAATGACGGCGGTGAGGTGCTAAGCTTGAATCTGCACCAGCTCCGGTGCTTCCACGCCTTTACAGATACGACAGGTCTTCGACTCGAGCACGTCCTTCCACATCTGCTCGCGCATACGGCGCCACTTGGGGCCGGTCCAGATTTGCTCGATGGTTTGCTCTTTGATGTTTCCCGTGGTGAGGGTTCCTTCGTAGTCGGTGCAGCAAACCGTCACCCTGCCGTCCCACAAGATCACGAACTGCTCGTTGGGAGCCGGGCAATAACCGTCCACCTCTTTTCGGACTTCCTGGGGCTGGATGACGTTGCCCCAGGTGTGGAGGCGCTTCCACACCAGATCCACTCCCGGTAAGAGGAGGTAGCGGCCGGTGTCTTCGTCATGCTCGAGAAATCGAAACCCTCCCGAGACGAGATCCATGTTATGGGGAGTTGGGGGCAAGCCGTACTTCCTCTCCAGAGAGCGGGCGAAAGCGACCCAATCCAGAAGCACTCGGCTGGCACGGGACTCCTCTCCCACGATCCGGATATCGGACGAGCCGGCGGTATTCATCACATCCAGCTCGATGTGGGTCGAGGCCGCGAGCGCCACCTTGCGCTCCACCGCCGTTCGGACCCTTTCCATGTAAATGTCGAAGGTCAGGCTCTTGTTGACGGCTTTGCGCGTCTTGAAGGATTCTTCGTCGGGGGTTTGGTAGCTCAAGATCAGGTTGGTCAATCCCGCCTGGTAGAGACCGTCCACCAGCTCGGGTTTCAACAAGCTGCAGTTGGTGTTGAGCTCGATGGAAATACCCTTCGACTCCGCATAAGCCACGATGTCCACCAATCGAGGATGGAGGGTGGGCTCCCCCATCTGGTGAAGCTTGACGGGATACAAAGGCCCGAGGCGGTCCTTCCCTTCCGCGATCATGTCGAAGATTCGGCAGGCCTCCTCGTAACTCATCTTGCCCCGCTTCCTCTCCATGATCTCGTCGGGGCAAAAGGTGCAGTGGAAGTTACAAACGTTGGTGAGCTCTACAAAGAGCCACCAGATGGGGTAAATCCGATGGGGTGACTTCCGGATGGGCGGCAAGGGAGCCTCGACCGAGAAAGCTTCCATAGACTCGGGAATCTCGGTGGAAACCGCGAGTCGGGAGACGTAAAAGTCGGACCGGAGCTCTAACCGGAAGCTCGCATTCAGGTTTTGGAAGCGCTCGGGCTCGAAGTCCTCGATGATGAACAGCGACCGCCGCCAACCGGGCTCGGGGGTGTCGAGGCCGTCCCAGTGCTGCTCCGCCTCTTTGTACAAACCTCCATAGGGCGCCGCGGGATCTTTCGAGCTGTACTGCAGCCGAAAGGTCCCGTAGGTTTTTCCGAAATACTCGATCTCGACGACCATTCGCTCGGCGGATTTTGCCCGAAGCTCCGGCTCGAGTAGAAAATACAAATACTGAGACCTGCTGTCCGGAGTGACGGCAACTCGTCCCTGACGCTCCACCAATTCGTAGCAGCCGTCACCCTCGTTGGGCATTCGAATCGCCCCGTCAGGACTTTTGCCGCTGCGGGCGGAAAGCTCCGCCTTCGAGGTGGGCTTGCGACCGAGTAACGCTCCAACTCTAGAGAACATCTGAATCACCGTCGGGGCGCAACGATGCCGCCAGGGCTAGCTCGTCTCGCGGGGCTCAAAGGTCTGAACCATCTCGTCGATCCACACCTCGATCTGATGGTAGACGACGTTTTGAGCGTTGAACTTGAATAGGTAACTTTTATCGCCACGGACGAAGTATATAGTTCGTTCGAGGTAATCGGCCAGTTGAGTTTCCGCGTGGTACAGGTCGGAGATCGCGTCCCCGCCCCGAATCGTGTCATGGTCGAGAAGGCGGTAGTTGTCTCCCTGGATCTCGGTTCGCTTGGCGTAGAAGCTCTCGAGGGTCGTACCGGGCTCGACGGTGTTGACGATCACTTCGAGAGTGGAATGGATGGAAGTGCCGGCCTCCTCCAAGAGGAGGGGTGGGCTACGGAAGGCTACGAACAAGGCCTTTCCCGCCTTGCCCAAGACCGAGGTCCGCTCCCAGGAGTGGGGATGCTTCAAAAACAATCCAACCTCAGGCCTTTCGTAAGGTTCGAAAAAGCGAGCCTCCTCGATGGAAAATCCCTCCCACATCGCGTCCAGGGTCGAGTCATAAGCTTCCATGGTGGCCGCTTCTCCGTGGACGTAGAGCCCGTAGAGCCGGCCGTCCACCGGTGTCAGCATCAGACGCGATCGCTCCGCTCCGTCTTCCGAATAGAAGTACCAGGACTTACCCGCAATTCCGTGCAACGAGTACCCCTGCTCGTGGCTGACGGTGTGACCTTCGGTGTAGCGAGTCGACAAATCGTCGAGCGACACCCCAACCGGTAGTGGCCCCTTCATGACTTGAGCTCTAATCCCGGGCCGCTCGGGAACGTCCACCGAAGGGCCGGTAAAAATCTGCATCAAGAAAGAGGATTGCTCCCCGACCTCCGATCTCCATCCTTGTGGTACGGGAATGGAGATCTTCAAGGCCGGGCTGTAGACGGTGATGAGCCCCGGCGGCGCGCCAAGCCGGCAGGCCGACAAGCCGAAGACAAGACCGGCAAGGCCGAGCCACAGGAAGGCAGGACTCCGCCACCGTCTCGATGAGGGCATCTTCAAGTTGGATCCACAGGCTGTCAGGATATCAATCGAGCTGGTAATTCGGTGCTTCCTTAGTGATGATGACGTCGTGGACATGACTCTCCCGATGTCCAGCTTGGGTTATTCGAACGAACTTAGCACGGCTGGCGAGCTCTTTGATGCTCTTGCACCCACAGTACCCCAGACCCGATCGCAACCCGCCGACGAGCTGTTCCACCACTCCCTGCAGGCTACCCTTGGAAGGGACGCGTCCCTCGATACCCTCGGGCACCAGCTTGGAAGGCTCCACATACTGCTGGGAATAACGATCCTTGGTGGCCTCGCTCATCGCCCCAAGCGAGCCCATTCCCCGATAGCTCTTGAAAGTGCGTCCTTGATAAAGGATGGTCTCTCCCGGACTTTCGTCGGTGCCGGCCAGAAGGCTCCCGATCATGACCGAATCCGCACCGGCGGCAAGGGCCTTGGTTATATCTCCACTGAACTTGATACCTCCATCGGAGATGAGTGGTATTTCCGCCCGCCGCGCGGCTATCGAGCAATCCTGAACCGCGGTGAGCTGAGGAACTCCGACTCCGGAAATCACCCGGGTGGTGCAGATGGAGCCCGGCCCCACGCCCACCTTGACCGCGTCCACCCCGGCCTGGATCAAATCTTCGGTTGCTGCACCGGTGGCCACGTTACCGGCAACCACGTCGATGTCGCCGAACTCGCTCTTCAAGGCCTCAACCGTCTCCAAAACCCCTTTGCTGTGACCGTGAGAGGTATCGACCACCAGAGCGTCCACATGGGACCGGATCAGAAGTCGCGCCCGCTCGATCGACTCCTCGCCCACTCCGATGGCCGCGGCACAGCGAAGCCGGCCGAGCTCGTCTTTCGACGCATGGGGGTACTTGGTGGCCTTCTGTATGTCCTTGACGGTGATCAAGCCTTTCAAGTGAAAATCTTCGTCAACCACCAGCAGCTTCTCCACTTTGTGCTCGTGCAAGATCGCTTTAGCTTCCGCCAGGGTCGTCCCTACCGGCACGGTGATGAGATTTTTCTTGGTCATGATCTCGGAGATGAGAAGGCTCATTCGAGTCTCGAACCGGAGGTCCCGGTTGGTGAGAATACCGACCAGCTTGCCTTCCAGGGTGATCGGAACTCCCGAGATCCGATACTTTGACATGAGCGCCATCGCTTCGGAGATGGGACGATCGGGCGACATGGTGATGGGATCCACGATCATACCGCTCTCGGAGCGCTTGACCTTGTCGACTTCATCCGCCTGCTCCTCGGCCGTAAGGTTCCGGTGGAGGACTCCAATGCCACCGAGCTGAGCGATGGCAATGGCCAGACGTGATTCGGTCACCGTATCCATTCCGGCGCTGACGATGGGAATGTTGATCCGGATCCCCTTGGAAAACTGGCAGGTGGTGTCCACGTCGGTCGGTAGGACATCGCTTTTCTGGGGAACGAGAAGTACGTCGTCGAAGGTGAGCGCGACGGGAGGTAGGTCCTGGCTGCCCACTAATAGTGCTCCTTCCTTCGTGCTGCAGATCGTTCTACGCCGTGCAGTTCAGCCGCGCCCACGGCGCTCAGACTCCGCAGCATTTCTTGTATTTCTTGCCACTTCCGCAAGGGCAAGGCGCGTTCCTGCCCACTTTCGCTGAAGTTCGTTTCACTGTCTTGACCGCGGCATCGACCCCGCCTTTCGACTCCCTTCTCGCAAAGGCGGAGGGAGATTCCGCAGGATCATTGAAAAGCAGCCGCGTAGGACGAGCTCGAGGACGGGACTCCATGCTCGCCGGCTCACGAATCGGCTGGAGAAGAAAGAGGAAACGTACCGATTCCTCTTCGATGCGATCCCACACCGCCTCGAACATCTGAAAGCTTTCTTTCTTGTACTCCATGAGAGGATCGCGCTGCCCGTAACCGCGGAGGCTGATACCTTCCTTGAGGTGATCCATCGCGTAGAGGTGGTCTTTCCACTGCGAGTCCACGATCTGGAGCATGACGATGCGCTCGTGAGTGCGCATCAACTCGGCTCCGATGAGCTCCTCTTTTTCCTTGTACTTCTGCTGGATCCTCTCCCAGAGGGTATCGCGGACTTCCTGCCTATTGAGCTCACTCCATTGGATTTCGCTGTAAACCAAGCTGTCGAACCCATACAGGCGGGTGAGCTCGTGCTGCATTCCCTCTATGTCCCAGTCCCCCGGCTCGGCCTCGGGAGGCAGATGTCGCGCGAGGAAAAAGTCGAGCAGCGACTCCGCCAGCTCCATCACGTACTCGCGCTGATCCTTGCCTTCCAAGATGTCTCGCCGCAGCCGGTAAACCGCCACCCGCTGCTTGTTCATCACGTCGTCGTACTCGAGCAGGTGCTTGCGGATCGAGAAGTTCTGACCTTCGACTTGCTTTTGCGCCCTTTCGATGGCTCGGGTGACCATCTTGTGCTCGATGGGCACGCCTTCTTCCATGCCGAGCCGCTGCATGAGGCCACTGATGCGATCGCTTCCGAAGATACGCATCAGGTCGTCCTCGAGAGAAAGATAGAAACGGGAGCTTCCCGGATCGCCCTGCCGACCGGCGCGGCCCCGCAACTGGTTATCGATGCGACGGGCCTCGTGCCGCTCGGTTGCCAGGATGTGCAACCCCTCCGCCTCCACTACCCGATAATGCTCCTCAGCCACCGCTTTGGTCGTTTTCGCCAGAGCCTCTTTCCACTCTTGCTCCGTTACCTCGAGAGGATCTTTGCCTTTGTTCTTGAGCGCGGATTTGGCCAAATACTCGGGATTTCCTCCGAGGAGGATGTCGGTGCCCCGGCCCGCCATGTTGGTGGCAATGGTTACCGCACCGGCCCGCCCCGCCTGAGCTACGATCTCGGCCTCCATCTCGTGATATTTGGCATTGAGCACGACGTGCTTGAGGTCGGCCCGCTTGAGCATCTGGGACAGTTTCTCACTCTTCCCGATCGAGGTGGTGCCCACCAGAATCGGCCGCCCTGCCTCGTGGAGCTCTCGGATCTCGTCGACGACCGCGTTGAGCTTTTCGCGCTCGGTGCGATAAACCATGTCGGCATACTCGGTCCGGATCAGCTCGCGGTTGGTCGGAACGACCATCACTTCCAGATCGTAGGTCTTTTCGAACTCGGTGGCTTCGGTCTCCGCAGTACCGGTCATCCCGGCCAGCTTGTCGTACATACGGAAGTAATTCTGGAAGGTAACCGTGGCCAGAGTTTGATTCTCGCGCTCGATCTTTACGTGTTCCTTGGCCTCCACCGCCTGATGCAACCCATCGGACCATCTCCGTCCCGGCATCAGTCGGCCGGTGAACTCATCGACGATGACCACCTGGCCGTCTTTCACCATGTAGTCCGCATCCCGTTTGTACAACGAATGGGCCCGCAAGGCCTGATAGACGTGGTGGAGGATGTGCATCTGGGACGGCTCGTAGAGATTCTCGACACCGAGCAGTTTCTCCGTTGAAGGAACGCCTTCCTCGGTCAGCGTCACCGTGCGACTCTTCTCATCGATGGTGTAGTCGAGATCCCTTCTGAGCTTGGGGATGATGCGATCGATCTGGTAATAAAGCTCGGTGGATTCTTCGGCGGGTCCGCTGATGATGAGGGGAGTCCGGGCCTCGTCGATCAGAATGGAGTCGACCTCGTCCACGATTCCGAAGTGGAGGAGCTTCTCCACCTCTTTGCCGTCTCGATCCTTCACCCGTTTGGGATAGATACGGTGCACGAACATCGACGGGTCGAACTTCATGTTGTCGCGAAGGTAGTCGAAGCCGAACTCGTTGTTGGTGCCGTAAATCACGTCGGAGCCATAGGCCTGCTGTCGCTCGATGTCGGTCGAGCCGTTCTGGATGGAGCCCACCGCGAGACCTAGGAATCGATAGAGCCTGCCCATCCATTCCGCGTCGCGCCGTGCCAAGTAGTCGTTGACGGTGACGACATGCACTCCTTTGCCGGTCAGGGAGTTCAAGTAGACCGGCAGAGTCGCAACGAGTGTTTTTCCTTCTCCGGTCTTCATCTCGGCGATTTTGCCTTGGTGGAGTACGACTCCACCAACGAGCTGCACGTCGAAGTGACGCATGTTCAGCACACGACGGCCGGCCTCCCGGCACACCGCGAACGCTTCAGTGAGGGTGTCGTCGAGGGGAGCCCCCTGGTCTATCTTCTCGCGAAATTCCGAAGTCTTGGCCTGTAGCTGCCCGTCGCTCAAAGCCTGCATCGTGGGTTCGAGCTCGTTGATTGCCGCCACGATGGGCTGAATCTTTTTGAGCTCCCGCTCATTCTGGGTTCCGACGATCTTGGCAAGAATCTTATCTAGCATGAGTTAACAGTGAAAGATTAGGAATAAACAAGCCAGTCTAGCAGATGGATGATCAATAAACAATCTCCCGATTTACGCTGAGATTGTTTATTAGCGCGGCGAATGCGGATCAGCGCGCCACATTAATGGACCGAGCGAAACAGGAAGTGATCTTGGGCTTTACGCGCGAAGCACTAAGTCGTCCCTTTGGCGGCCCGGCTCTCACGCAGCTTGTCGTTCCCGGCCTTGGCGTACTCCAGGATGTAGTCCAGAGGCTGGACCGTCCGGTCGGCCACCCAGACTTCGTAATGCAGGTGAGGCCCGCGACTCCTGCCGGTGTTACCGACGTAGCCGATTACGTCGCCACGCTTGACTCTCTTGCCGGGGCGCACGTTGAATCCTTTCAAGTGTCCGTAGAGCGTCATCATCCCGTATTTGTGATCGACGACCACCGTATTTCCGTAACTGCCCCGACGTGACGCATAGAGTACGATGCCGTCCGCGGTAGACACAATCGAAGAGCCGACGCGCGTCACGATGTCGACACCCGGATGAAAATCGGGCTCGCCGGTGAAGGGATCTTTACGCTGGCCAAATGAAGAAACCAGATAGCCGCGAACCGGCCAAATGGACGGCGTGGAGGCGAGCATCAGGGAGTTTTGCTCGTAAAACCGCTCGAGAACCACGCTTTTTTCTTCGAGGGTCGCCAACTCGCCGGCCATGAGCTCGAGGCTCTCCTTGACCCGGACGTAAGCACTCCCGCTCGTGAGCTCGCCGCTGTCGGGACCACCCACCCCGGCCACTAACTCGCCGAAGACGTGGGTATCCAATCCAGCTATGACGGACAGCTTTTTGACGAAGTTCTGAAGGGAGGCAACCCGTTCGCTGAGATGCTCGGTGGAGACCTCGTAATCGAGGTTTTGTCGCTGGAGCTCGGCACTGACCACCCGCAGCTGCCGGAGCTCGCTCAGTTCGCCGTGAAACAGGGCGTAGCGCACCGCAAACACGCCCGCCGTGAGGAGGCTCAAAGCGGCGAAAGAAGCTATGATTGCTAGCTTAAAAGAAGATAAATGAAACTTGCGAAATTTGGCTCCCTCGTGGGGAACCCACATTACCGTGTAAGAATGTCTTCGCATAGAACCGACCTCTATAGACTGAATTCATGAAAACACTCAGGGCGATAACCATAAACAGCTCATAAATCGCCCCTTGGGTACTACAGTCCGAGAAAGCCTGTCAAGTTAAAAATACTGGGGCCAACAAAAATCCATTCCATAAATTGTGCATGCAAAACCTATGCCTGTCAACGCACATATCCCAGCCTTTGAAGCTCTTCCAAAATGTCGTCGTCGATTGGGCTCGGTCGTGGCTCTCCGCCCCGGGTGCCGGTATCGTGAGTTGCGACCCAAGCGATGTTCCTCTCGGCAAGTACTTTGGGAACAATAGCTTCGGTCAACACCCTTCCATCCATATCCTCTCCCACCGGCAATCCCAAAAGGTACAAAACGGTGGGTGTGACGTCGAAGACGGTAGGCGTCCGGAGGCGGGCTCCCCGGCGGATCGGCTCCCCCCATAGGAAAATCACCCCAGGAGGGGCAAGGGTTCCCCCACCGGCATCTAATCCATAGTGATAGAAGCCGTAAGGGCGAAACTGGAATCCGTGGTCGGAAACGACGATGACCACCGTTTCCGGTCCGGCTCGCTCCAGCAGCCTCCCCAGACGCCGGTCCTCGTGAACGTAAACGGACTCCAGAACCCGAGCGTAGGCTTGATTCATCGTTGTCTCGAGCTCAGGTGTAAGAGGGACTTTGTCCACCATGAGTAGCCGAAAGACACGCTCTGCGGTGCGGCGGTCGATGAATCGCCATAGAAAATGAGAAAAAATATCCGCGTTCCTGAATATGATTCCAAAAAGATCCCTCTGGCCCCTGGTTTCCAGGAGGTGATGCGCCACCCGCTCGACGAGAAGATCCTCCACGAAATGCCCCGCCGAGGCCCGGAACTCCCGACGAAAGTTGTCCGAGGGACGGAAGGTGGACTCGGCCACCTCAGGCGCATAGACGGGAATGCCTGCATTCGCTATCTGCTGCCGGACGATCTCGCGTTCTATCGAGCGATAGGGCTCGAGCTCGGCGACGAGCTCGGGAGGGTAAGTGACTTCATCCAGCGTGTTGCCCTTGGCTTTGGGGTAGTGGTTGGAAACCATTTCGCCGCGGACGGGCTCAGCGGGCCAGGTGGCCCACCAGTTAACGATCTGAACGTCGCGACCGGCCGATGAAGCGATGTTCCACATCGCTTCGGTGCGGCGCACGTTGCCGGTGGCAAGGACCTTCTCTCTTCTGTCTCCGGTGAGAAGCATCCAGTCGACGATGCCATGCTTCTCCATCCGTTTGCCGGTGGCTATGGACGTCCAAATGACCACCGATTTAGTGGGTTTGAACGTCAAGCAGGGCGCATAAGCTCCCTCGCGAAGCAAACGCTCGAAATGAGGGAGTTTTCCTTGGCTGATGAGAGTCTCCAAAAACTCCGGGTCCAGGCCGTCGAATCCGAGAACCATGACTTTGTAGGCGGGCAGCCCCTCAGAGGACTCGGGAGCAGCCGGCAGCGCGGCAAACAGGTAGGACATCAAAGCCGCGAAAGCCAGGATACACAGGGTATAAATCTTCACGCTAGGCAGTCCCCCGGCTCAAGCCGGGGGATTATCTTACATCAGGTGGGTGATCGATGTCTCAAAATGACGGATATCTCGAGATCGACGACGGTGAATCCTGCATGCGATATTGAATCGCTTCCTGGAGGTGGGACTCCCCGATGGCATCGGTTGCCGCCAAATCGGCAATGGTTCGGGCCACTTTGAGAATGCGATCGAAAGCCCGGGCCGAGAGTCCCAGCTTTCGGATGGCTCTACGGAGCGTCTCTCGCTCGGCCCGATCGAGCCCACAGTATCTGACAACCTGGCGGTGGGACATATCGGCATTGACTCGAATGCGGCTTTGACGAAAGCGCCGCCGTTGAGCCTTTCGTGCTCCCACAACTCTCTTACGCACCGACGCCGAAGACTCTGCAACAGAGGACCCAAGCATCTCATCCGCTCCGAGTGGGCGTACGAACACATGAAGATCGATCCGATCCAGCAAAGGCCCGGAGATCTTCGAGCGGTAACGAGCAACGAGGCCAGGACTACAAGCGCAAGGCCGATTCTCGGCTCCGAGGTATCCGCAGGGACATGGATTCATGGCGGCCACCAGAATGAACCGAGCCGGAAAACAAGCCGCCCGTCCGATTCGATGCACCGAAATAAACCCTTCCTCGAGAGGTTGCCGCAGTGCTTCCAGAGAGCTGCGGGGGAATTCGGGCAGTTCGTCGAGAAAAAGCACACCTCGATGAGCAAAACTCA
>SDBT01019743.1_pt1 | contig 10556 bp, 15 predicted proteins | sample 2277101 | NCBI WGS metagenome assembly SDBT01 (sample SAMN10404973, study PRJNA504765) | marine sediment metagenome | isolation source: marine sediment core GS10_PC15, 103 cmbsf | place: Arctic Ocean: Southern Knipovich Ridge | collected 2010
GTTTTTTTCTTCTTATTTTTTTTTTATTTTACCGCCAGTTAAACCTAAATATCCAAATATATTATACAAACGCCCCCGCCAAAATAAAAAAACATTTTTTAAAAAAAAAAAAACAAAAAAAAAAAAAGAAAAAGATAAAAAAACAATAAAAAAACAAGGGGAAAAGAAAATAAAAAAAAAGACGAATGCGCCCTTATATACATGAGGGGTATCGATCCTGGAGCAGAGCGAGAGGGGAGAGGGGGAAGGAAGGGCGTAGGCGGTTGGGCGGGCAAGTAAAAACTTTTTTTCGTAGATTATAGGGCAGATTCCCGTATATAACTACAGCTACCCTCATAGCTTCTATAGTTTATGACCATTCATTTCCCCACTTTTTTGCCCATTTGTTTGCCCATTTGGTTTCTACCTCTCCCTCATCGATGCAAAATACGATTTATAGGTTAATTGTATTGAAATAGGTTTTATAAGTGAATAATTTATATTTGACTATGTTCTGGGATGAGAAATGGCGAATAAAATTGATCTTAAAGAAATTTTTAAAGACAATGTAACCGTTGAATTAGAAGATGGAAGTAAAATCATTGGTCCTGGTCCATGTCCATTAAAAATATCTGACTGGATGAGTTTTCTTAGTGGATTATGGATTAACTATGATCGGAGGATATCTCAAACAAAAACATGGATGTACACCTCATTATTAATGTACTTTGCAATAGGAACATTTATACTTGCAATTTTTTCGAATATCATAGATGTGAAAGCAGATCCAAATATGTTGATGTTTTTAGCGATTGGAATATACCTTGGTGTTTTCGTTGGATCGGTTTTAACAACTAAATTTTTCGAAAGGATAATGGAACATCAGGTAGAATGTCGAGATAAAATTTATACGATTATCAATTCCATTATCTTTGGTACATTAAGAGAACCAAATTTGATTAGGGAGATATTCGATAGTATAGCCCAAGAATTACATATCAAATCAGAACAATTAATTAGGGAATTGAAATTGCATAAAACACATTAGCAACAATGATGATAAAATATATCGTGTTTGTAAGTTAAACCGTGCTAATTGTTGTCCACTCATATCATATAAAGCTATCATTTCTTTGTAAAAACTGATTTTTTAACCTATTTTTAGGGGTTGGGCTTCTAACTCTGGTTCAGTAAGCCCTCCTGCGGCATATCTTAATTAATAACAAAAGTAGGGCATTATCAGATGTAAATTAACTATTTATCTTATATTATTTTTTCCCTTTTTCTTCCCATTTTTCATAGTATTTAAACTTAACCCATCAATCGTGTTAATCATTATCAGATACTTTATCCCATTGATAACAACCAGCGCAATTCAAACCTTGAAATCCTTCTTTATCTCCTCTTCGATAAAAAAATCCTTTTGCAACACCATAAAGTTTTCCAGTCTTCTTATAATATTCTTCCTTGATCTCAATTTCTGTAACAAGGAATTTACTGTTCTTACCCCAACTATGACGTCTTACAAAAAATGGAAGCTGTTCATTGTTATCGTTCCATATCTCAAAAACATTTTTCATTTCTTCCATTTAAAACGTCAATACCGAAATCATGTTTATATTTTTTCCATGTAAACACTTAGGTCTTTCGTGCATAACAAACAGTTTAAGCTATTATCTTCGTCTATAACAACGAGAGAAAAAAGGACAATATTTATTTATTATTTTATTCGTCAATGATTTTTAAATAAAGCATTTATAGTTGATAAAATCACTGAGGATTGCATTCACGAATTACTTTTTCTATTTTGGTGGTATGTTTCTGTTTGAACTCTTCTGCTGTTTTACAACCTTTTCCTGAAAGGTCACAACCAGCTTTTAACGTATTATATACTCTCTTGTTAAACGTAGCGTCCCACTCAAATTCTATTTTTGTTCGAATCATGCATTTCTCTCTCATTTTTGTCTACCTGCCTCAATCCCTCTTACAAAAGAGATGACGTTTTTTCGGATCAGAAAAATGACCACATCCATCGATCTCCATCACCTCTAAATGTTTTCTTAATAGCCTTGGGTCCATTTCGATCTCTTTTGCCAGTTCGGAGACTATTGTGCAGCTTGAACCTCCGGTTTCCTCTCGGATTTTCCCCATCATTTGTTTGATTTTTAGATGGTCTTTTGCATAATTTGTTGTTACCATAATAATCACGTCGATATTCCGAATGAATTAGGGGGCATAAATACTTTTTGCTTTATTAAGCTATTTGCCTATAATTGCAAATATCATTTTTCATATACTTTTTATCTTGTGGAGGGCAACAGTGGTATATGTCAAGAAAAGGCATTTTGATAGAAACCTCAAACTTTGACCCCTTGTTCCAAAGATATTTGAGGTTTTTGTAAATACATTCTTTAGAGGAGTTAGGATTTCTACAACCCATGAATATTAACATTATTAATATCTTTTTGGTAATAGTATATAATGCCTAGCAAAAACCTATCTAATTTCATAAAGAATTCTAGAACTGATTCTTGAAAACAAAGAGTTGATTTCTTCTGGGTTAAATCCCATTTCAGCCAATATACATATTTCAAGTAATATTTTCATTTTATAGGTAAGTGAAATGAGTTTTTTTCCGCCAGATGCTTTATCTTTTAATTCTGGACTGTTGTGAATTAAATAGTTTCTAGTGCTGATAACATCCTCGATAAAGGTGTCTTTGTTTTTTATAAAATTGTCAATATTTTTCTCGTATGTTTTACATATCCCTGTCAATCTCTTTCTCAGGGAAAATTCATTTCCATATTTAATTCGACTTTTCAAACTGTTTCTGTGACTTTCATCAACCTCCTTAGGTATAGAATTTTTTAACACCTTACATATTTTTTTATATTTCTCATCTGACGTATATTTTCCACCATAGACCTGTCTATGAAATGCTTCTAGAGCTAGGATAAAACTTAGGAACTGATGTTCAACATATAAACGGGGATTGTATATTGTTCCAAAGTAGAGATTATGGACAGATTTTAACAAGCTTGCTCTTTCAAACCAATTTTTTATAAAAAATTCAAATCTGTCAGATAGATCTTCAAAAGTGAAAAGCATATGTTGACTGATTAAAGTCTTGGATTTTTTAGGAAAATTTTCATTTTTATAAAAAATTTTAACAGGGGGATAATAAGGATTACCATTGATGCTTGTCTTATTTAATTCTGTTTCCCCCTCCATAGATAACGGATACACTTGTTCTCTTGTCCCAAGAGTTAATAAATTGCGAATAGTATTCATTTTTTCGTAAAATTCATCAAGGACTTTTTCTTTTTTAGATTCTATTTTTATAGAAATTTTGTTTTTGATACTTACCGCCATATTTGAATAATTATATGAAGAACTGGGAGTTATGAAGAGGTCCCAATCGTCGTTAATGGCAGTTTTGATAGATTTCGGTAATTTGTGTTTTATGATTGTCTCGTCATTGGGCCGGTTTTGTGTTTCAAATGACCTAAAATGAGCCCATTCATCTAAATGAGTAAATTGAATAAAAATACTATTAAATTTTATATCTTCATTTTTCTTAAAATGAACACCTATTAACACCATTTCGATGTAAAATGTAGAGGTTGTAGTTCCAGGATGATGTATATTTGATTCAGTTTGAAAACATTTGCTGAGAGTTATATCTTTACCGTTGGTCGTTGATCCCAATATACTATCAATAGCAAGCATTTTTGTTTTATTTTGAATTTCTTCTAGAGACCCCATTAATTCTAATGTTGCTCCAGTTTGGGGATCAAATTCAAGGCTTCCTGGGACTTTGTTCTCTGGTTTATTGGGAAGCCACCAAACACCTTGATATCGAAATTCTTCTTTCATTTTCCACCCCAGGCATACAACTTTGTAACATATTAAAACATATAAAATCTACCAAAAACAAAAATGTAAAAAAAAACTTCCATGCAAAAGGTAGGGTAAACGTGCATAATCAACCGTTTTAAGCCATTATCCCCATCTATAACAACAGGAGAAAAATGGGCAAAAGGACTTAGGTCGAGCACCAAACTAAAAGCCACCCGACCACATACATCATACCCTACTTCAGCACTTCAATTAGGCTTGTAATGGCCATTATCAGCTTCGTGAGAAGCTTTACTGTTACCACTAGGGTTTTATTCACCATATGCAGCCTCCTGTCTTTTACAACATTACAACATACATAGGGCTGCCATTTCAGGCGCCATAAATATGAAACACCTATAGAATAAAAGACTTTTCTTTATTCCGTTTTATTACATTTATAAAAGTATATTTTATCGGTTTGTACAGTAGTAAAAACAATTTCTACGTAAACACTAGGGGTAACGTGCATAACAATTGTTTTAAAACAATTTATAATTCTTGAATATTGGTGATTTAATGTTAAACGTAGGATTGGACACCAATTGTTTCAACATATATGAGAATCCTGAGTTGGATCCAATTTTTCAACTCGAAGAGGAGGATAAAATATCAATATTTTTTGCTGATGCAGCATTATTTGATGTTCTAAAAGGAAAATTAAAAGTTGAAGATCTGCCAGAACGGAAACGAGCAAGTGCACAGAAAAGGTTGAAAAAGATCAAAAATTTTAATTTGATTAAAAGCTGGCAAACTTTTTCAAATCATTATAACACATTTCCATTAAGATTCCAAGATCCAAAGTTAAAAGAAAAAATTTCAGACATTCTTTTCCCAGATAGAAAAAAGAAAGAGGGAAAATACGATGAAAGCGATGTGAGACATATATATAGTCATATTGTTGAAAAGCATGATATTTTTATAACAACTAATACACATGATTTCATTAATAACGGCCGGAGATATCAGCTTAAAAAATTTGGAATAAATCCATTGACTCCTAAAGAATTTCTGGTTATAATGAAGTTATAATTTCAACTTTTATTTATTCTCTCTAAATATTCCATCATAATTAATTTATTTTAAAATACGATATATTTATATTAATTAATATATTCCATTATATGAAAGAGATATGGAAATGAGTGGAAATAATAATGAAAGACATTATTGGACTATACATGAAGATACGCTATGGAGATATGCATTACAAAAGGAAATTGTTGATGAAAAATGGAAGGTTGAAGGGTTTACACTTTCATTAGCCGGTATAATTTCTGGAAAAATAAAAATAGAAAGCCTGCCCGAGATTACAAGATTTAAAATTTTACATAAACTATTGAATACTTTAGAAGATAAAAATTATATTTTAGACTACAATAAAAGAATTAAAGAATTAAAAGACGAAGACATGTATAGTAAGTCACCAAAATTTGATGATAGTTATAAAAAACAAATCGATTACGAAGTGAGCAAAAAGCTATTCAAATTGTATGGAACTTTGCATATTAATGGAACTTTTGAGAATAAAGAGGGAGAAATAATTGGTAATTTTTACCCTTTATCAGATGGTAAAAGTAGGTACGATACATCAATTCCAGTTTTATTTGATAGAAAAACAAAAATTGATGATGTAAGAATACCACCTTATGATCAATGGAGTAAATTTTATATAGTTTTAATTGGGTCAATTTCATATAACTCTAAAGCTGTAATTAAAGCGCTGACAATTTATAGAGATTACATGGATATCTCCAAATGTTTTAGTGAAATTATTAATGGTCAAATTCCATCTAGTGATTTCCTTAAAAGTGATTTTCTAGCTGAAAAAGATTTTAAAAAAATTGATTCAGGGATCAATACCATTGTTAAAACATATTTGATTAATATCTTTTCAAAAAAAGGTTGGAAAGTAGAGTTTAATCTTGATAGAGAAATATTCGAAATTAATGATGTTGTATCAAATATTGGTCAAATTTTAGGATCTGAGAAAGATGGAGATGTAAAAAGTAAAGATTTGAAATATGATATTGAATCTAGGATGGTATTATCATCAGCAAATATAGAATATTTATTTTTTATGAATCATTTGAATAACAATGTATTAAAAATAAAGGAAAAAATTTATGAGGATGATGATTTTAAAGAATTTATAAATAACATTTTGGATGTTATTGAAATTAAATATTCAATATTTGAAAAAAAATTAAATAATTACTTAGCTTATGGATACAAAAAACTTAAAATGTTGGTTGATTTAGAAAATAAAAAATAAATTTATTCTTATCTTAATCCTCTTTATATTCTTGAATAAGCTTTGCTATCATCGTTGATCGTTTAGGTATAATCTTATCATCCTTCTTCTTACTTTTATGCATATATCCACGTTTCTTACAAATACGATCTAGTTTTTCTAATTCTTCAGGATGTAAAGTTATATCTATTCTCGTATGGGGCATATTAATTCTACACATAGTAATACACATCATGCTTTTACTATTTATAGTTATTGTAATGTGTATTAGACTACACATTTATATACCACTTAATGTATTTGGAAATTAACCAGCCTAACAAAATTGGCTGGAAGGAGGACCTGGAAAAAATGGAAGAAAAAACAATATTAAAGGAAAGAGAGGAGAATAAGGCAGAAGACATAAACGACAATATAGAGGTAATAACTAATGACCATTTTTTAGAAGGAAAACCCTACTTTACCCTAATGGATTTTCGAGAAGATGTGGGTAGTCAGCTAGAAAATTTAGTTTATGACTTAGTGAAAAAAAATGATGGAAATCTTACCGAAATGTTTTATCTTAAAAAAGTAGGAAATCATATTGAGATTGGTGCTATAAAAAAAATTGAAATTATAAAAGACTAAGGAGTGATTAGACAATGATAGATATAAGAGAAGTAAGTATTGCTATGGGATTTCCTAAGAGTATATTGGATCAATTAGGAATTAAACCTAATGATAGTTTTATGGTAAAAGAGACTACAGATTTCAATAAAACAATAGAATATGTTTTTGTTGAAGGCTACGAAGATTTTGAATTATAATCTAAAGACTCCCCCCCCCTCTCTTTAATCTTTTTTTTTAAAAAAAATATGATTTTTATATTTGGACTAATTAAACAATAACTATTTAATACAATGGGCATATTATATCACAATGGTAAATATTGGTTTAATATATGGTTATATTTTTCTCTTAATGGGATTAATAATCTCTTTATATGCAATAATTATTTCAATTGTTACACCTGAGAATCAACCAATAAGAAACATTCGACAAAACAAATGGAATCAACTGGTACTATTTTCTTTTTTATGTCTGAGTTTAATCGGAACCCTTTTATTATTTATTGATTTTTTTTGGAAAGAAGCAATTAATTATCGAATGATAACATATCCTGGTATTACTTTATTTGCAGATATAATTCTTATATTACATATTTTTGTTGGATTTATAGTTATAATATCAAGGGTAGAAATGCAAACCGTTGGTGAGCGGGCAGGAAAATTTGTAATTGCTTTAAATAAAAAATTAGAATTTTTCGGTGTAATTTTATTTTTACCTGTTCCGCCAAGGGGTGATTTTTCAAGGTATTTCTGGATGTTTTTATTATTTTTCTATGTAATGCTAGGAGCTTCATCTTTATTAATAATATTATCTCTGATACCAATTGTTCTAACAAAAATAATATTTGAAAATGCACCTGCTTTCTAAGTATTTGAGTATAACCAAAAAAAAAATCCAATTTTGTTGAACCGTTTATTTAAAAAACATGATATCCATTTGAAATCAGAGGCGAATGTTAGAATATGCAATGCTTTTTATTTTGCTAGCATTATATACAAAAAAATATTGGAAGAGAATTTTTGGTGTTAAAATGTCGTGTGCTGATAATAATATAATTGAAAAAAGAAAGAAATTGTCGATAATATTCTGGATAATAATTATTTTATTCTCTGGAATGTCTTTATATTTAATATATATCGCTTATGTCATTATTGGTGCTGAAACCAATAATACAGAATTAGGACTAGGTTTTATTTCTGTTGGTCTGGGTATTCTATCCATTAGTGGAATCTTCCTTTCTTTTAAAAATACTTTTAATAATAATACAAAGGCGATCCAGGAGGAAAACCAAAAATTTCAACGAATATTACATGATTTTGAGGGAGAAAGAATACATTTTTTAGGGGGCAGTTATAACGTAGAGGCATATATCTGGCGTTCCCGAACTCAATTAGAGAGAGCCTATGAATTAGATAAAAAATACATAAAATGTAGGAATCATCATAGATTAATTCAATATTTTATTGTTACTTTGGATGTTCTATTTCATAATATGACTTGGTTTGATTTAGCTGATAATCAACAACATAATGTTCAAGAGATGTATAGAATGGTAAGGGAATTTGAAAGAAGTGGTCAAAGACAAGAAAATAATTTTTCGACCTTATTACAACGTATGGACAAGAGTCCAGATGAAACTGAAGAACAATTTTATAATAGATTATTTGGTGAATGAATTAATTGGAGAAAAATCATGAACTTATAGGTGATCGAGATGAATGAAAAAATAAAAATAAAAATTGAAGAATTTGTAAAAGAAATTGATTATTATGAACTAAAGTTATTTGATAATGGGTTTTTTGGAATGGGGATTCTGAGAAAACCAGAAGATCATGTTAAAAAAGGGATTAATACAATTGTATTCAAGAGTTATGCTGTTTATGATGCTAACATGGAGAGTGAAACTAGGTTAGCGATGACAGAAGAAGAAGCAGAATGTATAAAAAATGGATTAGGTACGGTTTTAGAAATCTTTAATAGGAGAAAAACTGAAAACAAAAAACCCTGAACTTATTAGAAGGAGTGGTATGACCTTAAATATTAATGAAATTCAGGATATTCAAAATCTTATTGATAATCGAATCAAAGAGAGTTTAATATTGGAATATAAGGACGGAAGGAAAAAAATTACAGATATGGTGAAAGGCTTTTCTGCATTTGCCAACACTGTTGGAGGTGTGACGATCTATGGCATTAGTGAAAGAGATGGCGTTCCAATTTCATTTAGCTGGATAAACAAGAAAGGCGTTAAAGAACAGATCGAAAATATTATTCTATCTAATGTTCAACCTATATTGGAGGAGTATGAAATAAAACAATTTCAAAATCCAGAAAATAATGAAGAATCAGTATATATTGTAACAATTCCTGAAAGTACAAATGCTCCTCATATGTCTAATGATAATAAATATTATATTAGACGTGATTTTAAATCAGAACCTATGGAGGATCATGAAGTGAAAAATGCAATCTTCAAAAAAGGATTAAGAGAAGCTCTTATTGAGGAAATTAATTATAATAAAGACCAAGCCAGAAAGATCATAAGTACAGAAAACCAATTGTACATTAATAAACCTGAAGATAGAAAAGATCTTTATTTTATTCCGTTTAGATTAGAGGCATGGAAATCTATTGTCAGCTCTGGTTTATTATCAGTTATTAAGAAAAAAAATACAGAAATCCTCAATATTTATAATATGATATACGAGACAAATTATTTAATTGAGTTGCAAAAACAAGGATCTGGACATGAAACAATTGTAACCCAGATAGACGATGCAAAACCTAAGGCTGGTGCATATCTTCCAAGATTGATTCGAGAGAAATCTGAAGTAATACTGAGATCATTAGAAGGATTGAAAGAATGAAAAAAAAGAAACAGACTACAGAATATCCAATAAAAATTTCTGATTGGTTATCATTTCTTGAAAATGAAACTAACATTAGTTTCAATGTTTTTTTATTTATTGCAACGACGATTATTGTTGTAACAATGATGTTTGCATCATTGGCGGATAAAACATTCGAGATGTTTATAGGCTATGCTGCAATGTTGGTATTTTTTGTACTTCTGATACCGATACTAAATAAAAAATCAGATTTTGTCCAAGAAATAATTGAAGATATTATTGAAGGTAATATTACAGATCCGGAGAAAATACGAGATATATGGTTAAAGGATATCAAACCTAAACTACGAAAAAGAAAAACTGGAATGTTACGTTCATTTTGGAAATGGCTTTGGAGTAGAATAACCTTAAAAAAGATTGGATGGACTATTGTCGCAGTATTGCTAGTCATATTTGTTCCGCTGATAGGTAGTCTAGCTATAAATTCAATAGTACCTTTATCTTTCGAACATATCGCCTCTGGTGCATTGGGTGCATATTATGGGATGTGTGCATCAATTGCATTGAATATTCTCAAAGATGGAAAAGGATGGAGAAAAATTGGTTATTCTCTAATAATACTTACTTTTCCTGTAATTTTGTTTTTGGCTCTACAAAAAGCCTATCCTGAATTATCAACACAGGTTTTTGCCTCTGTTGCTGTTGGTGTAATTTTTGTCATGGTTTTGAAAGTTGCAAAGGATATTATAACATATAAAAAATAATCTAATAGGAGAATTACAAGTTCAAACAACACAAAAAACAAGACTTTGGAATCGAAGCTATAAAGAGAAAAGTATTAATCAGTTTAAGAGTCTGTCTGAGAAACTAAAATTGTAGACCATATTCTTTCAATATAGCCCATTCCAAGTCATTTTTTCAAATGCATTCGAGATCCTGCTTGGAATACCGCCTATTTTCACTTTGTA
>SDBT01019744.1_pt1 | contig 10556 bp, 8 predicted proteins | sample 2277101 | NCBI WGS metagenome assembly SDBT01 (sample SAMN10404973, study PRJNA504765) | marine sediment metagenome | isolation source: marine sediment core GS10_PC15, 103 cmbsf | place: Arctic Ocean: Southern Knipovich Ridge | collected 2010
AATTCACTTCTCTATTTTCGTCACTTGCTGACTTCATTCTGAAACGCCATTCGCCTGCATGACCTGCGGTTTTGGTGGCGATATATTTGGAGTGCTGCTGCATGATACCCTGCACCTTGTTCTGGATTTCCTTGAAGCCAGCAACGGTTTTATTAAAGAAAACCATGGCAACCTTGCAGTCCTGCCAAACCAGATAATCAAGCAGCTGGTTGGTACCTTTCAGAAATTCGCTTTCACCATGCCATATTTTACACTCAGCGACAAAGGCCGCTCTATTATCAAATTCTATATGAATATCGGTTTTGCCTGTTCTTCGAAATACTTCGCCCTTCGCGATTCCTCGATAATGTATATTGAGAGAGGAGAGCATAATATTTCGAAGATCTTCCTCATCTAAAGGGAGATAACTGGCCGGTGTCGATTCAAATGTTTTTCCCATTTGCCGGATTGCATCAAGAATAAAATCATAGTCGTCATCAGTGATTGACCACCCTTCTAATTCATCTGGCATTGGAGGTAATGGTCGAATTACCCTGCGTTGCAGCGGAATAATTGCAGGCTTTTCCGACATCTTTTTCTTTGCTGGGATACCGAGGGATTGGATTGTTTGATCGAAAGCAGCAAGACGATGTTTCCTCGCTTCTATAGCTGCACGAATATGTCTCCCCAGATCTGCATTAAACTGTTCTACTTCCTTGTTCACGTGAGGGAGATAAAACTGTACAAGACGCAACTGCTTATCCAGTCTGCTCTGGATGGCTTTGTCCATTCCTTGTCGATGTGCTTCAGAAAAGACGAGTTTCAGATATCCGATACCATTATTATCTGGAGGAATGATACGTCCAAGCGGAGCATTTGACATATATGCACTTGGTTGGCAATGCCAAAGTCCATGTGCACCGGAAAATGGTATGGAAATCGTAACTCTAAGCCCCTTGATCATGTAGGGATGAGATGGATCTCTGATATCACGTCCATAATCCATCCTTCCATCAACCTCTGTTTCTTCATAATCGGCCGTTTTTCGGTCGATGTACAGTTCAATGGGAAGGACTTCAAGCTCCGCTTTAATGGATTCGAATAATAGATCGGGATTGGTGGACCGGAAATGCGTTTCCGGAATTTCTTCCACTTTTTCGAGTATGCTGTCGCGAATACTTCGGAAGCCAGCATCCAAATCATATTTGGAGAATAGATATTCAGGCTCATACGAATACATGACCATCATCTCCCTACTCTGGATTCATGGTTTACCTTGACACGTACTTCGCCGGTAAGAAGCTTCTGCATCATGCCGCGCTTTTGTAGTAGCAATTGATCCAATTCTGCTTTGAGCAATTCAATCCCCTCTTCGCATGCCTTCAGAGTCCCTGCAATAAGTGCCTGTTCTTGCACTGACGGGAGGGGAACCCGAATTGCCATAAAATCTGTTTTCGTGACATTCAGAAGCCCATGGACGCGAGCACCCACTTGCGTGATCCCACGAAGCTGCCTGTCTAGCAAACCGCTCTCGAAGAAAAAGCGGTAGAATTCGGGGTCAGCATCCTGATTCTCGATGCGGAAACAGATATAGAGCGTCGAGAGTGCGCCGTGGTCGTAGCCCATCAGCCGCTTGATCGCGCCGAAAGGATAGTCGTTCATCGAGCTTCGGTTGTAGGCGAATTCACCCTCTCTTAGTAGCCAGTATTTCGTGAGATCTTCGCTGGATACAGATCTGTTGAAATACTCTTCTTGGTCTACCAAGCCGAGTTTTCCAGACGCTGTTAGTACTGGCTTCAGTGCTTCTTCATTCTTCCTGTTGATGCCGGAGGCGATTTGGGTCAGCCGGACATACTCCCATGGATGCGTCGAATCATGAGTATTCTCAGCAAATTCCGGGAAGCGGAGGCGGCCGGTGAGAAGCTGCTGCATCAGACCTTTCTTCAGACGATGTTTTGCGTCAATCAGCTTTCGCATCTGCTCGATGGCAAAATCCCAAACCCCAATAACATCAGCAATCTTTTTCTGTTCTGATTTCTTCGGTAGAGGTACAAGGAGCCGCTTGACATCATTTACAGATAAAGCAGGATATCCACTTCCAACGATACATAATTCAAAATACTTTTGGACTCTATGTGAATATAGATAATAGTATATATAAAGAGGGTTGGTTTCATTATTTACAGATATTACGGAAAATCCTGTTGAGCATATCATATCATCAGCATCGAAATCTATATATGCATATCCAAGAAGATTCGGACGCACCATTGACAGTAAAATATCACCTCTACTAAAGATCCTCTTTGCGCGGTCAGGGGCGTAATAATATTTGATTACATCAGTAGGAATAGCAACATACCCCTTAGATACACAACTTAGGTCAACATATTTAAATTCATATTCTGGTTTTGTGTTATCTGACAAAGATTTTGAATTTATAAGAGAGATAGAACCTAATTCGCAAACTTCCCAATCCTTCGGGATTCGGCCAATAGGTGTATTTTTCCAAATCTTGTGCGTTGTTACTTTTTTTACCATGTTCTCCTCATGTTACTTCTGTTATTTAGCCAAGATTCGGGTGATTTTTCCATCTATAATCTCTAGGAAAGTCACGTCTAAGCCATTTTATTTCGTATGTCTATTAGGATTGAGGAAAGAATCTTCTTAGGCCACTCAGATTTACGGGAGAGTGATCTCCCATCGTTTGCTATGGTGATAAGGATTTGTTCTGCCTCATAACCGAATTCATGCTGTCGCCCTTCCTTCTGAAGTTTTCTTATTTGATCACCATGACAATCACGAATCCTTTTTCCATTTCCACAAGGACAATCGTGATGTCCTCTATAATTATCGTCAGCTAATATTTTAAGTACTCTCAAGATTGATTCTTCACCTCTTATATTTAATTCTTCTTCATAATATTTTACGATACCATCTCCATAATGTGGGAGATCTTCAAAAGGAAGTTTATCATGCTTCTCGTAGTAAGAATAACCGAATAAATAAGTGACAATAGGACCATTTACGAAATGAAATAAAGATGGATTCTTTTCAAAATTTCTCCGAAGTGCAAATGGAATTCCCAAACAAAGTGTACCACTTCCATCTTTGTTTCGATGGAGATAATCCTCTTTTATACGACCACCTATCTCACGAACAGTTGGTAAATGTTCGGGATAATCCTGCGGAATATGGATTTCAATCTCGTATGTGTCATCGATACGTATTTCACCCATATTCGCGTCAAAGTGAACTAGACCCCGAAGTGTCCATCCGCTCTCGTCATCCTTGACTAAAGCGAGAGCTGGTGAGTCTCTCTGCACCTCCTTGATCTCGCGAATGACTCTTTCCCTAATAGGGGTAGCCACTATTGCTGCCAGGGCTGTGCCGGCTTTTCTTTGATCTCAACATTTCGGACTCCGACATCCGGTTCCTTCGACGAAGCAACACTAACCGTAGACACCATTCTGGCAGCGTCATTTGCAGTTCGACTACCGAAGTGTTTACCTGCCGACTCTTTAAGGATATCAAGATCATCGCTCCTCTGGAGAGACTGGACGATCTTTCCAGCTTGGTTGATCCAATCGACAAAAGCATCCTGGAGTTCCGGATTTTCCTGCCATTTGTCAGCGAAGTTCTCCCTCTCGTCTATCGGATTCTTGATCGCACCGGATTCAAGCCGAGGATCACCGATGATCCCGTCGATGATGGCATTCAGCGCCTCCACGATGTCTTTTTGACCATCATAGTGCTCGGCAGCAAGTGTCGTAATGATGATGGAGATGGGCTTGTTGTCGTCATCGCTAAACATGATGTCACTATGCCGCTTGAGGATCTGAATGGATCGCTGGAGCGGTGTCATCACTTTGTATTCTGGAACCTCTGCGACATCCACGCGGGCTTCCATAGCCATCATGGCTCGACGCTCGGCCAGGATTTGCTTCATCTGCGCTTTGAACCATTCCTGGTAACCTCTGGGGTTCGTGAACTTCCACCCCTTCAACTGCTTGTCGGGAATCAGGATCGAGCTGTTTCCGAACTGCAAACCCTGTGCTTCGGCGAGGATTCGGCGGTCCTGCTCAGGAATACCCGGCAGAATATCCATGTGGAATTGGGCACCATCAGAGTACTGGAGTTGCCAGCACCGGTTCTTCTCATTGAGCATCTGTTTAAAAGTGCCATGTTCCTTGAGCCGGTCCCCCACCATCGCCTTCAGTCGTTCTTGAGTGACCTGGTTCTCCGTCAATTCCAGTTCGACTACAAGATCAAGGTCAAATTCTTCTTCGCGGCCCAGCGGGCGCACGACCGTTCCCAGCGCGAACGAGCCTTGGGGATAGATGTCGGGGGCATACTGACTAAGGGTAGAGGGCTCTTCCCCCAACCATTCAGCTACGGTCTTGTACCGCTTGTACGCTTCTTCTTTTTGTGCATTGGAGATGTCGATGCTCTTCGCGAGTTCTTGCAGGTAATGCCTATAGCGTTCTCTTTCGTTCATTCTTTTGTCTCCTTCTCTTCGTACCACAAATCGAGGGCGTGAACGAAGCCCTCCCGTTTGTTGTTTTGATCGTAAACTCGTATCAGAAGATCAGCTTTGGGCTGCCATGTGCGGCCAATCTCGACTGCTACGGAAACCGGAACTGCGGGGAAAAGATGAATTGTTGCCCCGTCCTCATGCTTTTCCCGGATTTGATTCAGAATATCCCGCCACGCTTGACGAAACTGGCTAAGTTGCTCCCGACTCTGAATCAATGATGTATGAGGCTCATCAACTGTGAGTGTCCAGATAGGCACCTCGTCTCCCAATACAGCCTGTATTCGATCGGGCGTAATGGTCGCACTCAGCGAGAGGATCACAGCCGGATCACCTTCAAACTGCTGGGGTGATTTGGTTCTGAACTCGAGATACCGTTCGTGTTCGCGCCATAACCAATCTTGGGTTGGTTCACGGTGAAGCTGGTATACCTGACCAGGATACTTGTCGGTGATTAGTCTTCCGAGTTCGATCAGCAGTGGTTGCGGAGCCTTCGCGAAGATAGCGAGTGGGGGACACTCTCCTGCTTCGAGTCGTCGCTTCAATCTGCGATCGAAAAGCCCCTCAAGATTCTCGCGTTCACTGGTCCAGTAGCTCGGATCATCGTCGCGCTTGATGTGGTTGATCAACGAAAATTCGATAGGCCCCGATGGTGCCGGATAGCGTTCGGGACTCAAGGCGCAGAGCGTTTCTTGGAGCGTGGGCATCCGGAACTGATCTCCAACTGTGGCGCCATACAATACCACTTCGCTCTTGGCATCTGGTCCAGCCATCGTCTGCAGTTCAATTCTCTCCTCGTGCTCCCGCTTCATTTCCTCAAGGAGTTCACGAGGGTATCGATCCCTAGTCTCTTTTCTATCAACTAACCGGTGATGTTCATAGCAGAGCAGCATGAGATTTGATGGATCATTAGCGAGTTTTTCTGATAGCTCCTCTTCTCCCCGTGGCCCCCCTGACTTGGCAGCGACTTGGTGCGCCACCTGTCCTATCGAGTAGATTTTATGGGTGACATTGTCATGCCAGAGTGGTCGATTGCACCCTCGGAACTCACACCGTCCGGCAGCTCGCCCCCACACAACGGCCTTCGTTGATTCACTCGCACTTGCCATCACTCACCTCGCCGTTGGTTCGCATACTGTTCCATGATCATTCCTTCTTACCACCTCGGCCTTCAATCTGCTTGGCCTTGGTCTCGAATTCGTCATCCATCTTCGCCTCTTCTTCGAGGCTCGAATATCCCGGATGCGCTCGAACAATTCATTGAAGTAATCCGCGCCCAGGTTGCGACCTTCCTTCAGCCGCTCGTCGTCCATCGCGAAGCCCTTGACGAGGTAGTCGCACAGCCGCTCGGTGGCCCAGCGCCGGAACTGGGTACCACGATGGGAACGGACACGGTAGCCAACAGCGAGGATCGCTTCGAGCGAGTAGTGTTTCTTGCTGTACTGCTTGCCGTCTGCGGCAGCTGTCAAGTAATCCTTGACAACTGAATCTTCTGGAAGCTCGCCATCCTCAAAGATGTTCTTCAGGTGGAGGCTGATGTTCTGCTTAGTCGTCTGGTAAAGCTCGGTCATAGCCGCTTGTGTCAGCCAGACAGTCTCGTCCTGCAGGCGGACCCCGATCCGGGTCACGCCATCCTCAGCCTGATACATCAGGATGTCGGATGTCTTTTCAGGCAGTTGGTCTTTCATCCTGGCCTTTCTGCTGCTTGGTCCTTGGTTCATAGAAGCAGGTGTCGAGTAGAGCCGTGCGGTAACGCCAGACTTCCTTCTGGTTCTCTCGCTCTGGCTCTCCACTGGTGTACCATGGCGCCTTTCCGAGTATCGAAATCGCTTCCAAATACGAATCCGGGTCTTTAGGCTTGAATCCGAATACCTTGTTCGCCTGCCGCTGCATAGCTTCGTTTGCACTGAAGAAAAGGTCTGGGCGCTTCATCGCGAGGAAGCGTGTGGAAGACGCAATCCCCATCCTCTCGATGTCTTCGAAGTATTCCAGATATTCTCGAAGTGTATTCGCTGGAACCTCTCCTGAAAGCGGGATAAGCCTTAGAGCCTTGTCAAAGATCACAGGTTGTTCGAGTGTGTAGTTCGCGAACACACCATGCCCCTGCATGCTCCCGAAGTAGCCGTATTTCTCGCGGCGTGTACCTCCGATACGTTGTCGCTCATCACGCGACATGTCCTCTAGGCTCGATGCATGCTCCCAAACCTTACTGACCTCACGTAGGAAGCCGATGAAGCCCTCTTCCTCTTCGCTAGGGAATAGCTGTAGATAGTAGACCGTTTCATCCGACTGTCCTTTGAGATCCTTCGCGGCAGCACGGCTTAGTTCGCGTCCGTCCTGGTCAAGGATTAAAGACACGTATTCTGGCAGTGACATTTGCAGAACCTCTGCACTCAAGCCAACCACATCGGTTGGCGCAAGGTCCGCCAATGCGATCTCAAGCGGACGGCTGCGGTGTGAACGGTATCGTCGCTCGTAGTCCTCCAGCCAGCCCTCTGTTGCCTGATTCCTTAGGAGCTTCCTTCTTGCTCTATCCCATTGTTCATCGATGAAAGCCTGAACTCTATGGGTGAATTCATCTTCTGCTGAACAGTTGACCAGAACGTTACTTTCGGTATTGCGACCATGCCCACTCGCCGTGTAGTTGGAAGACCCCATGACAACCCTTGTTTCAGCTTCACGCTCTCCCAACAGAAGCTTCGGATGGAATAGGGCTGAACGGTTCGATTCTGCAACTCTCACACGTCCAGGACATTCATCCCGGAATTGTCGCAGCACGTGAGGATCAGTGCCGTATCCTTGGACCCCAACAATGCCCTGCTCAATCTTTGCAAGGGGCAGCGCTTCCCAGTGCATTGCCCTTCCTCGATCACTGTGCATCCAGGCGTAGGCAAACCGAATCCGGTCAGCCCAGTCGCAGACCTTCCTCACCTCTGCCATCAATTCCGTGGAACTTGGTATAAAAGTGATGTCCATGTGAATCAGCCTCCTTACTGATTAAGCCCCAGTTCATTGAGATAACCTTGTAGCTTCTGCTTCGTCTCGGCCAACTCGCTCTCGATCTGCTCGATCTCACGTTGAACCACAGCGACGTCGATTTCTTCTTCCTCTTCGAACGTGTCCACGTAGCGAGGGATGTTCAGGTTGAATTCGGCCCCCTTGATCTGGTCGAGGGTGGCGCGGTGGCTGTACTTCTCCACCTCAGCGAACTCCTTGAAGGTGGCGATGACCCTCTCAATATCCTGATCACGGAGGTGGTTCTGGCGTTTGCCATCCTCGTACTCACGGCTGGCGTCAATGAAGAGGACGTGCTTGTCGCGGTTGCTGCTGGCTTCCGACCACGGCTTGCGGCTCTTGTTGAATACCAGGATGGCGGCGGGGATACCGGTTCCGAAGAAGAGTTGGGCCGGAAGACCGATAACCGCCTCGAGCTGGTTGTCATCCACGAGTTTCCGGCGGATCACGCCTTCCGATCCGCCACGGAACAGCACACCATGTGGAACGATCACCCCAACCTTTCCCTCGCCTTCGATTGCGATCTCAATCATGTGACTGATAAAGGCATAATCACCCCGATTCTTGGGCGGAACACCACGCCAGAAGCGGTTGAACCTGTCACTGCTGGCGTTTTCGTGGCCCCACTTATCCAGTGAAAAGGGTGGATTGGCGATAACCACGTTGAACCGCATTAGTTCATCGTCTTCTATGAGTTTAGGGTTGTTCAGCGTGTCGCACCATTCGATCCTGGCGGAATCCATTTCGTGGAGGAACATGTTCATGCGACACAGTGACCACGTCGATCCGTTCGACTCCTGCCCGAGCAACGCAAAATTATTGCTGCCTACCGCACGGCCGACCTTGATTAACAGCGACCCCGATCCGCATGCTGGGTCGCAAATGCGATCACCGGGATTCGGATTGACCAGCCCGGCGAGAAGGGTGGACACTTCGGGCGGCGTGTAGAACTCTCCGGCTTTTTTCCCCGCACCGGCGGCAAAACGACCGATCAGGTATTCATAGACATCGCCGATGATGTCACGGTTGCCGTTGTGCGATTCACGAAAGTCAAGGCGTTCATCGGCGAAGTCTTCGAGTAGATTCTTCAATCGGCGATTGCGCTCCTTCGTTTGTCCAAGCGCCGGTTCACTGTTGAAGTCGATATTACGGAAGACGTTTTCCAGTTTGGCCTTGTTGGCGTCTTCAATCTTGTCCAAGGCTATGTTGATGATCTCGCCAATGTTCGAAGCGTCCCGTTTGCCGTAGAGAAAATCGAAATCCGATTCCGGTGGAACGATGAAACGCTCTCGGCCAAGCGCCCGTTCGACACGGACCTGATCGCCACCATACCGCTTTTTGTATTCCGCACGCTTGTCCTTCCATAGATCGCTGACGTACTTGATGAAAAGCATCGTCAGGATGTAATTTTTGTATTCCGCCGGGTCCACAGCTCCGCGGAATGTATCACAAGCCCGCCAAACGGCGTTGTTAATCTCGTCACGGCGATTACCTGAATTCATGTTGTTTCACTCCCTATTCATGAACGGCCTTCATGCAGATGGCCTTGATTAGTTTTGAACGCAGTTCAGACAGTTCGGTTTGTAACGCTTGTTGTTTTTGCCATAGCTCGATAACTGAAACAATCTTCTTCTGAATCTCTTTGTCCGGGATTCGGACCTCAAGTTTTAAAAGAGAAGCCACAGATGCGAAAGGCATCGCAACCCCGCTCGCCATCGAGTCCAACTGTCCTCTTGCAATATCCTGATTTAACCACCAGGCAAGATATTGGGGTAACACATCTCCAGATCTAACCCTCAAAATATAGAAGGAACCCGCCACAAGTGTGCTCTCAAGCTCGTGGTCAATGCAGAAAGCGAAACGGTCCATGCCGCGTGCCTGGAACAGGACATCACCCTTGTTGACCTGGTATCTGTCCGGGTCGCGTTCGGGGATGAACCGAATCAGGTTGTCTAAAATGAGATTACGCGACTCGTTGAAATCGCTCCCCTGGATCAATCGATGTACCCCTTTTGGGTCCTCGATGATTTTGCCTCTTGCCTGATATCCCACCTGAATATCGACGACCGATTTGAGTTTGATTGTCTTCACGTTTCCTCTATCAAGTCAGTATCATACTTACTGACAGTAATAATAGCAAATAAAATAAGCTGTTGTCAAGCGTGAGTCGGTAGGGCGGTTACTGATGTCTCTGAGAGCTGTATGTGCTGCTCTCACACGATGAGTAGAATGATCTGGAAAAGGGGGAATTTGTTACTGCTGAAGGCTTCCAAACGAATAAGACGCGTGCCATATCACAGTGGCTGACGATCTGCTCAATGCAAGAATTGGTGGTGAGGGGGGCAATGAATTCGGTGAGCGCTGTCATTTGCTGCTCCGAGTAAGGCTTCCCACCAAGCGTCTTCAAGGAATATGGGGTCGGAACCATGAGAGGCAGCCGTGTAGTCCTTCGGCTAGGCGTAGAAGTGATCATAGCTTTTTACCAACTTGTCACAGTTGACTAGCTCTATTTCTACGTAGAAGTGGTTGGCATTCTTTCGGCCCTTCCAAGACGAGCAGCCTGCATGGTAGGCGCGTTTCTCCTCGGGTACTATGCGGACAATTGTGACGTCGCAATTCACAATATAGTGCCTGAGTCCTTCGCATCAGGGTGCTGGAACCATCGAACAGCTATGTTCAGCCATCAACTATTTGCATGGAGAATCAGTACGTCCAGACTGCTGCTTTACTATCAAGACGCAGGATTTTCTGTCGCAGCCTGCTGTCATCGCAGGCGATGTCGAAGGCGTCACCATGCAGGTGTCGGGACTGGGGCTTGCCGTTCACTTTGCGGTTGTGCTCCCGGCACCGGACCGACGAGGTTATCACTGTTTGTCTTTAGAACAATTGGTATAGAGTTAGCGTGTTTCTATCCCCGCGCGCAGCTATTCTGGTCATGCAACGGGTCCGGTTGATCTTTACAACAGAAATGCCAGGAAACAGGAAGCTTGACAGCGAGAAACTTAAGCGCGACAACAGTGAACTGGAT
>SDBT01019745.1_pt1 | contig 10555 bp, 13 predicted proteins | sample 2277101 | NCBI WGS metagenome assembly SDBT01 (sample SAMN10404973, study PRJNA504765) | marine sediment metagenome | isolation source: marine sediment core GS10_PC15, 103 cmbsf | place: Arctic Ocean: Southern Knipovich Ridge | collected 2010
CCCGCCGACGAACTACAATAAGAACAGTTCCACGGGCAGCCCAACATCGAGAGTACGAACTTCCTGTACCTCTTGGCGATTCGGGGTATGTCGTGGAAATACTGCGCCCGCGCGGGAGCGGGAAGGTCGGCAGGGTTGGTCGGGACAGTATGAATTACGCCATGCTTACCGCTTAGTATCAAAGGAACGGAACCCCTGACCGGACCCAGGACCACCGTGTCTATATCCGAACTGTTTATAATGGACGGGCAAGCCATCGCGTGATGACCGCCGAATACTATTGTAGCATCCAGCCTGCACCGTTTCAGGTTACGGGCCATTTCCAACGCGGCGGGATAGAAGGTGGTCATTGGCGAGAACATGATGAAATCCGGTTCCCATTCGACTATATCCAGCCAGTTGCAGGTATCGCCGTCGAAATACTTTATCTTTTGGGTGTGCGCGAGAAGTTCGCCGCCAACGAAACTTAGTCCGTAGCTCTCTTCGTTACCAAATGTAATTAGTGCATGTTTCATTTAGCGTTTCTGATATAACTTTCAATCTTAGTAGTCAACATCTTGACTTGCGCCTTCGTTTTCCTCATTGAAAAATCGCCCTTTCTTAGTACTATGCCGCTTTTCCATCCCATACCGCCAAATTCGCAACAAAACTCCAAGCCGCATCGCCTTATTACCCACACATACCAAGGCACTCCTAATTCCTTGCACAAATCCATAACCCACTGAAATTTTTTAGTCTCTTTCATCTTCTTCCTTTCATTTGTAAAAGTAATCGTAATCCAGACGAATAGTTTCACCGGTAAGCTTTTTAGGATAAAACGGACTTGGGCCTGCGTAATGTATGAAATGGGCCTTGCGCCTTTCCTTTCCGAAATCCGGCAGGCAGCAACTCATCCAGTTCCATTTACGGTCTATGCCCTGATGGCGGAGTTTGTGTTTGAAAATTGCATAGTTCAGCCTCGATTGCTCGAATATGCCCATCTCCGGCGAGGCAGGCACGTTTCTGTAATCACCTAACGCAGTTATCATGGATTTACCGATAATGATTGCGCCGCCGTTGTGATATACGAACATACCATGTTTGTTTTTAGGCCAGTCGATGTCTCCTTTTATGGCCGTAACAATCTGGTCCCTGTTCATTGTCCTGAGCGGTTGGTTCTCGTCATAGGCGTATAAAACGTCCTTATCGGGGTACACCTCGAAAATGTTCGGAGCATCCGGTGTTATCAGTACGTCCCTGTCCAGACATAAAACCCTATCGTATTTATCGAACAACTCGAGGCACTGGTACTTTTCGTATTCGAGATGCCGGTAATGGATTTTAGGTTTAATACACATGGCATGAGCTATTCCGTACCTGCTGGCATACTCCCTGACGCTTTTAATCGCAGGGTCGAACGTCTTGTCTTCGCCTAAACTCAATGTGAATATGATATTCATTGCTTTACAATAAACCACCTGTTCTCATTTATTTCCAACTCCTCAGGTTTGCTATGCAAAAAATCATCAGTCGCCCTTTTTATATCAACGCAACTATCATATTCAGGGACAGTAATCGACCCGCCCTTTAGCATTTTCGGGTAGAAATATTCCCACGCGGCCAGCGCCGTTCCGAACTTGTCTACCATAATCTCGGCGTAAGAAAAAGCGACTTCCTCATTAGGTATCGGTATTGCGCTGTCGTGTTTAATGTACACCCTTCCACCCCTCATAAACCTGGACGATTTTATCATAGACAAGTTCAGGGTCGATGGTCTCGGAACACTTCGCAGCCACACCCTTCGGACCCTTCGGGCAACAATCGGAATAATGAAGCTGGTGGCAGGGATAGCATTCACAGTCGGGCGGCATCATGGCCGTTGTATTCTTCCAGTATTTTGTAAGGTTCTCTTCGGACGAATGGGAGAGAAAGACAATCTTCGGCGTATCCCAGCACGAAGCGGCGTTAAGGACTCCCGTTTCCGGCCCTATTACCAAATCAACATACTTCGCCATTATCATCGACTGCCGGATAGTCCAGCCACCGGAACATTGCATAGTGTTCTTATTGCGCCATTCTAAAATCTTGCAGGGATAGTCCCCCACGGTTATAATCCTTATGTCTTCGTAGTTGTGGTCCAAAGAACCTGCGATATAAGCCGCCCACGGATAAATCTTGTGGAAACTCGAACCTGACAGCGCCCACAGGATAAGGAACTTGTCCTTGTTAATGTCCCTGAGATGCTTCGCCAGCGCCTCTTCGATTTCGCTGAAGTGTAGTTCGGGCAGAGAGCCTTTGATATTCGGGTACCCGGCACATTTCATTGTATGGTCTGCATAATTCACATTGCACAATTCATGTCTTTTTTCATGGGACCAGTCGTAACCCGTACGACCCTCGCATTTCAAAAGAGTTCTCTCGATAGTCTCACTGAAATTAAGGACCTTATCGAAACCCTGACTAATCGTCTTCCAGTACGGGCCTAAATTCTCGTTGGGGATGGCGTTCTTTTCCTGTATAAGAAACTCGTCGATATGCGGACTCAACTTCAAAACCTGCGCAGAGTACGGACTACAATTATAAACTATATGATAACCGTCCTCTTTTAACTTCTTGAGTACGGGAGTCATCCAGATAGCATCGCCTATCGCACCGTAGCGGATAACGAGACATTCCTTCTTGGTCTTGCGCACGCGAGGGAAAAGAATCCTGCCCACGCCGTTTTTGCTCGGTGCGAGCATGTCCCTGACTTTCTGAATGTAGTCAACGGTCTTTTTGACTACCAACAACCATGAATATTCATTGGCGTTGTTGTGTCTCGAAGCGCCTACCTTCCTGGCGTTGCCGAACTTCTTAATGATTTTCCACGCATCCTTCCAATAGAGGTCGCTTTTATGCGCCTTGTTTGCGCCAGGAGTGCCGCAACGTGGGTAATAGTCGGCGTCAGGGCAATAGAGAATCAGATGCCCGCCTGGTTTAATCTTTTTCCACCATTCGTGGAGGACGGGTTCTATGCAGATAAAATCTTCGAGTAAGTGGGCACTGAAAATATAATCGAAGTAATTATCACTGAAGATACCCAGGGCGTCGTTGGCTGACAGGTCGAGAGAAAGGTCCGTACCCTTGTATTTTCCTATGTCTATACCGATAGCGCTGCCAACAATCTTCTCTTCGCCGCAACCCAAGTCCAATCCTACGCCGCCAAGGTAACTTACTACCCTATGCCGACACTTGGATACTTCCGTTCCCGACTTTTCGTTCCTCGCCGACCACATCTTCTTCCTTTCTCAGCCATTTGTTTTGCATTTCTTTACCATCTATTGTTGTAATCGTACCTTCCCTGATAATGAAAAGTGGTTTGTTATCTTCGAAGTCAAGTAATCCAAAATAACCCGAATCGACCCATTTCTTCTTGAACATTGTCTGGTCTCTGCCCATCTGCTTGACGATAGGGAGTTTCTGGACTTCTTCGTCCGGCATACCCTCGTATGTACTCGGATGAGCTGCGCCCTTCTGGTGGACACCCTTGCAATCTCCAGGCAACCACACCTCCCAGCCCTTCGAGCGGGCTGTCAGGCAATAATCACTGTCGGAACAGATGAATCGGAAATTCTCATCCAGTAAACCGATGTCCCACATACACTCTTTGCGAACCATGAAACATGCAAGGTCGCCCCAGAATATAGGCTTGTCCTCTTCGAAATAAGATATATGGGCCTCGAACAAAGTCCCCACGGGGAAGCAGGTACGCCCACCACCTTGAACGATAAATGGATTATCATTCTTCTGTTGGAGCGCAACTGCTATCCCGCATTTGGGGTGCGATTCCATCAATTCATACATCAATTTAATCGCATTTCGGTCTAAGTACATATCCTGGTCGCATACCACGATGTAATCCCACTGGGGCCGGGCCAGCCAATGTCGAAGTCCACGGTTCACCGCAGCCGTATAGCCACTGTGCCGTTTGTTGTCATTGACTACATGAATCACAACGGGCATAGTCTGTTTGTTGAGACGCCTCTTGCATTTCATTAACCGACCTAACTTTTTGTAGTATGGGATTACAACTGGTATCATGGTTCAAACAACTCCTGATATGAGATTAAAAAATCACACTGACCCGTTTGAGTCTCCTCTACCATAGAGATTTCCAGAGTGTCCGTGCTCTCGCCTATAGCGCCGGTGAAACTACCATCGACTACAGAGCCGTCCGAAGCGCCACTCGAAGCGACAGTGCCAATATCAGTAGTGCCTATCTTGATAGTAAATGCACCGGAACCGTCGTCGTCCATAGCCGTCGAAAGGCCAATCATCCTGCACTCGTTAATCCTGTACCTGTGAAAGAACTTGATACGAGTCAGGACTTCGGCTGCATCGTTACCACCGTCAGGTTCTATGTGAAGGTGTATGACCTGGGGTTGACCGAAATTGTCATCATCATAAGCCATCGTATTCTCCTTTCTACACAAATAAGTTTTGGTATTGGAGAATTACATCACAATAACCCGTAGAGGTTCCATGACCCAACTGAATCTCCAGAGTATCCGTAGTCTCGAATATCTGGGCGGTAATGGAACCGTCTATCACGGCGCCAACGGCCTCGGCACCAACGGCAATCCAGGCAAAATCAGTATCGCCCTTGGCAATAGACAGGGTTGCAGTCGTCTCGTCGTATCCTGTAGAGACTACGATCGCCTGCATATTAAGGAGTTTAATCTTGTTGAACCATTTTACTCTTGCCACAACCTCATCCAAGCCGTTGTCGAGATGCGTACCAAGATGGAGAACCAGTGTTTGCTTCGTAGCGTAATTGTCATCATCGTAAGACATTGGTAACTCCTTTCTTAGAACGCGTTAAAGTGAACGATATGGGGTTCGGAATCGTTGGCGATGTCCCAGATTTTCTTATATCCCAGGAGTGCATACCACGCAATCGCCTGGGAACGACCGAAATCAGTCGGGATTTTCGCGCGAAGCTCTTCGGGAATCGCCACGCCTTCCATGCAGGCGTCCGCACCGAAGAAAATCGCCTCGCCCCTGTCAGCGTCCGTACCCATCGTATTCGAGAGAACGTTGTTCTCTTTGATGAAACGGACACCATAGAAACGACCAACTTCACCACTGAATAGTTTTTCAGGGTCGCCGTACAAGTTGGCATTAACCCAGTCGGGAGCATTTGTCAGTGAGCTTAGCGCCTTGACCGAACCGATACAGATATAATCCTTACCATCGTATCTCGGTATGCTGTTTATCTCCAGCAAGTCAACGATATTCCTGACATGAAACTCGTTGAGGCCGGTCGTGCAGGTCTCCGAACCGGAAGCCGGCAGCCCGTTAGCAATGGTCTCGATGACGAAACTGGTCGTGGCTACCGCGTAATACTTCTCCTCACACAAGAGGAACTGGGTCGCACATGCCTTGTCGAGAACTTTGGCCTCGTCATTGCGGAGCGAAACGGTAACTGCGTTATCCACATCAAACTCAGCCAAAGCATCTAACTTACCTGAAAACGGAATTGAGTTTCCGTATTCGGTGATAGTCAGAGTCCCCTGACCGATTGTGGCCTCGTGTTCCGGTATCGTATCGGTCTCGACCAGCGTACCGCCCTCAGTGCTGATATTGCGAACCTTATCGAAAATAAGGGTGTCATTTCTGTTTTTGCCAAGCGCACCCTTAACCTGACAAAATTGACGAAACTTCTGTAATGGTTGGGCCGCAAACCTCAGTTGTTTGGACAGCTTGGCATTGCCAAGAAATCCACCAACTGTATCTGTTACCCAAAGTTGTCCAGCCATTAGTTATCCTTTCTACTACAACATTGCTTTTCTTTCTGCATTTCGGCGAGCGACATAATCAATAGTGCCCTCGCCTTCGCTTTCGGTGTCAGTAGAATGGGATATACTTTCGGAACCTAAACCTAACGCCTCTGCGTCCTTTTTCTTCTTTTCATCGGACTCGGTAATACCCTTGGTGCGTTCTTCTTTAAGAAATTCACGGGTATTATCAGCGGCCTCTTTCATTAAATCGGCCCTGGATTTCGTCAACCTACCGGCCCGCGTGTTCTTCTGTACGAGTTCCGCTAATTCAGCGGTTACTATCCGTTCGTACTTCGGAGCGGCGAGGTCGGGGTTGCTCATCCTGAACTCGTGCAAGGTCTGAGAGATACTCAACTCACGCCTCGTGGCGTCAAGTTCCTTGCGAAGAGTCTTCTCGTCGATGTATTTAGGTTCCGTGTCTTCCGGGGTGTCTTCGCCTTTCGGCTTATTTAACTTGTCCCAGTCAACAAGGTCATTTTCGGCAATCAGGTCTAACGTCTCCGCAGACTTTTTTGCATCCTGTGACACCTTGGTAAATTGAGATTGAAGTTCGGTCTTGTCCTTTTCGACCTGTTCGAACTTCGCCTTGTAATCAACGTCTGTCTCCGTCTCCGAAGATTCGTCTTTTACTTCCGTCTCTTTTGCCATTTTACTTTCCTTTCGCCTGAGTCCCTTGCGGGTTGTTCAAACATATAATTAATTCGGGCAACAAGCCCGAAATTCACTTCCGGTAATAAAAAAGACAAATAATTTGTTTGCCTTTTTTCTGGTTTGCTCTATAATAGACCTAATGAAAACTTGTAAATGTCTTACTTGTGAGAAGTTCTTTAAGCCGAAAGACCGCCGTAATCGGCCACACAAATTTTGTAGTTGGAATTGCGTTATAAAAAGGGGTACTGCGAAACGCGATACAAAGTACTCCACTTTTTCAAACGAATATCTTTTAGAAAAACTCAAAGAAGCCTCGATTTTGCTCGGCGGTTTTGTTAGTAGTCGGGACATTGATAAATTAGATGGATTTCCAAAACGTGGTATATTTGAGAGGCGATTCGGAAAGTGGGGCAATGCTCTTAAATTAATCCATCTTCCCATTAAACCTACTCGGCCCCCTCGTAATCCCAAAAAACCCAATGCTCCCTTAAGGCTTCGATTCAGGATTTTCAAAAGAGATAATTTTACTTGCCAATACTGTGGGAGAACACCCCAAGATGGCGCAAAACTCGTTACTGACCATATCAATCCTGTCGCCAATGGTGGTTTAACTGTTTTTGATAATCTCATAGCTTCTTGTTTCGAATGTAATTCTGGAAAATCCGATTTCCTTTTAGAGTAACAAAAAAGGCCATATGAAGGTATGGCTCCATACAGCCTTGTTGTTACCCTTTATTCAATTTTCCGACCTACGCAGTCGGGTTAATCTTTTTCTTTTAATTTCTCCAACTGTTCACTCGCATCTTCACCATCCGCAATAACCACTTCAGGTACGTTCATCAGAAACTCAGCCGCCAAAAGGCCGACCTGCGCTTTCAGTAAGTCCTCCGGGGTCTTGGCTACCCTGAAAGCGGCCAACCAACCCTGGCAGGTGGTCATAAGCGCAGGCAGAATAACGTCCTTCCAGCCAGGATGGTCAATCATCCCTTTTACTTTAGACGCTCTTTCTGTGAGCCTGTTTAGGTCTTTTTCGTTTTCCATTCTTCCTTCCCTTACACGGCATTATATCACCTTGTATCCCGTTTTCAAACTGATACCCATACTCGCATCGCCTACCTTTTTACTGACGGGCTTCATCTTAACGTCCGAGGAGCCTCTGGACGAAGCACGGCCGCCCGGCGGTTTCCACGGCTTCGGCGCGCCGCGATTGAACTTGGCCTCAAGCCTGGTATTGTCGTTCTCGATTGAGACCTTCGGTTTTGCGGGCATCGGCATTACCGTAATACCCATCTGGGGTTTTACGATGTTCCCCGACACCATCGGGGGCTTGGGTTCGGTTGACTTTCCTGATACTGGTTTCTTTGTAGTTGGCATTACGCTGCTCCTTTTTGTGGTACTATTTCGTTTAATTGTTCGGGAGACATCTTGGCCACCGCTCTCTGGGCGTCAGCCTCCGCTCTTTTTGCTATCTCGTCTTTTTCGGGAGTCCTCATCCCTAACTGCTGCTGGGGTTCCTTAAAGACTTCACTCAAGCCCAAAAGTGATAAAAGCTTCTCCCACAATTCCGGTATGTCGGTCATCTGGAGTAACTGGGGCGCCTTGCCTGCAATCGCCAAAACCTGCATCACGGCATCTTTCTGTTCCTTCTGCTTTAAGAGCAAACTCAAACCCCCGACCTTGAACTCGTAATCCCCGGACTTACCGTCGAACTGTTTCATTAAGTTCCAACAATCCCGCAATAAGGGCTTGATGGAGTTTTCCTCCATCCTTCGGGCTATTACATCTATCATCGTATGGGCTTCTGCGGTCTTTATCTCGACCTCACCCTTGGTCTGGCGCTTCCTCGGAGACGAACCTTCCAGGAACTCGGTTATCGCCGTACCAGTCTCCATGTGTCTTTCCATCATCTCTATCGCCCTGAAAGTCTCAGGGGTCAGGGGGGTGGTCTTTACCTCGGCAATACCCTGACCGACCTGACGGCTCTTCAAATTCTTACCGGGGAATATCCTGTTGGCCGCGTGCGGGTCGAACAATATGTTGGGATTGGTCTCGAAAACCTTATTCACGGTGAAGTTCATATTGTCCACCGCAAGGTTAAAGAGGTTGTTCATAGTGTACTGGATTCGGACTACGGGTTCTATTATAGAGACGCCTGCTATGCCCCTGTGGGGATAGACTATCGGAGTGGTCAAGCGATAAGGGGGTAGCTGGTCCTCGAAGGGATTGTCCTGCCAGCGAATCACCCGGTTCTTCTCGGCGATTACGATTAACTGGTTCTCTAAGATTGTGTCTTTGTTATCGTCGTGCTCCACAACGATATCACCCCAGAACTCCCACAGCTCCACCCTTTTCTGGGTGGGAGTCCAATCTCCCAAACCCTGACTGAGTCGGGCCTTGGTCCTGTCTTCCCGGGACGACTGCTGGGCGGCTAACTTATTAATCTCCTTCATGCGGTAGATTTGTTTACCGGCGGCCTTGTTGGTCTTCTTGGCAATCTTACGGAGCGTAGCCAGGTCCATTTCTTTATGCTCGATGAGATACGAAGGGGTCTGGAAGGGCTTGGTGTTCGGGTCGATACGGAGTTGCATCACATCGGTATTCTCGAAGTAAAGACCGTCCTCCCACAACCTCTTGGTGGCACTGACACCTAAAATGAATCCGCACTTACTACTCTCGGAATATATGTCCTTGAAGTTACTTTTCTCTATTGCGGCCTTGAACTCCTTCTCGTCACCTTCCATTTTGTCTTCAAGTTGCTTTATCTGTTCTACGGAGGATTTGGCGCGAATATCGGAAGGAATCTCCATCTTGAATAGTTTGGGAACATCGAAAAGCGCTTTCTCTACCAAAGCGGAAGCACGTTCGATAACCATGTACGCCTTGGGGATAAAGACCTGGCTCTGCCAGTCCTCCTTGGCGGTGTAGTCCTGCTGGTTCTGGTAGACCTGCCACAACTCCTGCATCGCCCTCAATCGCGGGCGCGCAGCCTGCTCGGCCTCTGTGTCCTTGGAGGAAATATATAATACTATTTCGTCATCTGTTGGTTTCTTTTTAGGCATATTATCTCACGTTCAAAACACGCTCCGAATAGCATAACTATTAGCAACCACCGGCTCGTTATATTCCCCTTCGTAACCAGTGAACTCATCGTCCGGCTCCACCATCCCCTCGGCCCAGAGGCCGTTTACGAGAGCATCGGCCCTCGAAGGGGAATGGCCTAAGTAGTCGGCCTTGCGAATCTGGTCTTTAGAATCCAGTTTCCGCTTCTTGTCAGAGAGCATCTTGTACCTGACACACGCTAACTCCTCCTGGAGCATCGTATCGTGGTCAGGAAGGCACACTGTGTGCGTCTGGAAGCGTTTTCGGGCCGTGAACCATATCTCTGTCCTCAGGTTGAAATAGTCCTCACAGGTGGCCTTGCAGCGGTTGTCGGCCAGGATGAGGTATATCTTTTCGGTCAGGGCCTTTTTCATCAGGACGTCCCTGAGTCCGGGGTTGCTTATCGGGTCGATAACGATGTTCTTGGTCTTCATCTCGTAGGCCATCTGCATTATCCTGTCGGCTATCTCGAAAGTGTCGGCTTCACGGAAAATATCGTCCATCTCCAGTTTGCCGTTGTGGATACCGTAAATCACGGTCTCATCCTTACCCATATCGGCGGGGTCGCAACTGATTATCTTCCGTTCCCTCAAGACGACGGGGTTATAGCCTATGGCTTTATAGACGAGGTTCCAGGGGATTACCTGGTCGTCCACGTCGGTCTCTTCCCAGGAATTCATTACGTAGCGGTTATAGTGGGACAGGGACTCGTCCTTGAGCGTTTTCAGCTCGTCTGTGAAATCTTTGGGTAAATATGGGTTATCGAAAGGCGTAGCCTCGAATAAGGGGTACTTCTCTTTGTATTTGGTCCTGACCTTCCAATCCTTCCATATCCAGTTATGGCCGTTGGTATTGGCGATGATAAAAGCCTGCCGGAAGGGGACGTTGGCCTTCCTCAGTCTGCCCCTTGCCAATTTAAGAAAAGTATCGTTGGTGGCGAACTCCTCGGCCTGTTCTATGAGGAACCAGCCCAAATTGACGTTCTGAAGAATACCAGCCAATTCGTC
>SDBT01019746.1_pt1 | contig 10555 bp, 8 predicted proteins | sample 2277101 | NCBI WGS metagenome assembly SDBT01 (sample SAMN10404973, study PRJNA504765) | marine sediment metagenome | isolation source: marine sediment core GS10_PC15, 103 cmbsf | place: Arctic Ocean: Southern Knipovich Ridge | collected 2010
CTCTCGTCTGTATGTTTTATTAAACTTGTGATTTGGGTCTTCAATTTTCCAGATGCCCATTCTGCATCCGAGTCAAGAAAGGCAATGAATTGTCCTGTGCATGAATCTAATGCTGTATTGAGAAGAATTGCCAGATCTTTAGAGTTATTCTCAATATATTTCACTTGATCGAAATGGGCTTTGGTTAACGAAGACATCCTATCCACATTCGTTCCGACTACAAGTAACTGAATGGACGGATATTCTTGGTTATAAATGCTTTCAAAAGCTTTACCTGTCTTCTCAATATTTTCGCAGCCATACACAATGACACTAACACAGGGCCAGTTTTTTTTCTGGGATTCATCATCGATATCCTTTTTTGGGGGTTGTCTTAATAAATCTGGAATGAACAATAATCTGGGAATTTCTTTTATCTGGCTGGAGACTTTTCTGCGGCGATTAATTGATTTTCGCAGTATACCCAGGTATTTCGTTGAAATGATATCTTTTCCAGTTGTCAAATTTGTATCGTGAATACAATATATTAGTGCTTCTTTACGTTGAACAAGGACTTTTAGATCTGATTCTCTAACTCTCAGCCATAGATCAGTGTCTTCGTGATAATAAAGATCTTCATCAAAGAATCCGATCGTATCGAAAACGGATCTGCGCATGATCATTGATCCAAGATTGCTATAGATGAAGAGGTGATCGATACCCTTTTTCTCCAGACCGTTTTTATGTTTACTAGGAAGAACGATTCTACGAATTAGTCCTTGCACAATATCAACTGAAGGGAATTGCTCAAAGCATTGCATTTGATTGTTTAGTTTGTTTTCTGGCCATAAATCATCGTAATCGATGAAAGCAATGAACTCACCTTTTGCTTTGCGGATTGCCAGGTTACGTGCTGCAGCAGGGCCTGAATTTGCCTGATAGAAATAACGTGCTTGGTTAGGATATTTAGCTGCGATCTGAGAAGTGGCATCTATTGAACCGTCGTCAACGATGATGAGTTCGATAGGTTGGTATTTTTGCGATAGAACACAATTGATCGACTCAGTCAGATATTTCTCACCATTGTAAACAGGTAGGATCACACTAACTAAAGGAGGACTCATGCTGGCTGTTTTTTCCCATGGATATTGCTTTCTTAATCACTTCATGAATACTTGATATATCCGAACCTAACTCTAAGGTATACCCTGGTACTGTACGTATCAAATTGGACATTGTTTTAATGTCAGATTTGCCGGCGCCAGGTAGTTGAAGAAGGGTTGAGGGGGCTAAGGCTTTTAATATAGATCCAGCAGATGCCGGTTTCAGTCGAGTTTCCTTCTCCTTTGTGATCACCGGTAACAATATTGCATTAATAGAGAAACCACGCGAAATCCTTTCTGGAAAATGCTCATTCAAAAAGAAAAGCGCTTTATCATCCTCCAAGCGATCGTTATTGCTAACTAGTGGAGCTAGATTTGGAAATCGTTCTAGGTCGAGGTCACCACGCAATTTGGCGGTGTTGTATACGCTATAGACAAAAGGTGCTGGATCAGTACTTATGAGACAATAATCATCCCCTCCAAATAACATACCCGATTCCAAGCAAGCAAGCGAGGTAGTCGTTTTTCCGGATCCTCCTTTTCCAACAAGTAACACTCCACCATCCTTAGTTCCAACCGCTCCACTATGGACGAATTGAAACCCGGAATTATTAGCCCACCAATGTAAGATGGTTTTTAACGGTGAACTTAATTCGTAATATGGTAAAGCGTTCGCATCCTCAACCCAGTACAATGCTAGGTTTTTCTCCAGATCGATCATACTGAAGATATTCGGTCCCAAATGGTATGCTGTTAGAATACGTGAATTTGACAGTTCCTTAATCTCTCCACGAATTCCAAGGTGAAGCCACCATTCACCCAAAATATCAAAATATCTGGATATTACTTTGGGTAAATCAGTACCGGCAGTTACGCTGTCCCACAACAAGATTGTAAGATCCGGATCTTCGACAGGGGGTATCTCAAGATGTTTTAGGGCAGGGGTTAGTGCAGCATTTAATCCATTTCCTGCAAATTGTAAATGAACAGCCTGATCGCCTATACTAAAGAAACGTTCTTTTGTTATCTTTGAATTGCGCTCTGCTTTTTTAAAGAGAGCGTAGATGAATTGAAAGAAGGCGAGATACTCATCTTCAACCAAACCTTGGGCTTTATCCAGGATTTCCAGCTTTATTATCTTCGACCTTATGTGGCCAACCTTCTTCATCTACCTCGTGAATTGGGTCAAGGAGAAGTAATTCTTGCAGATCAGAGAATTTTTCTAGCAGAGGTGGGGAAAATTTGAACTTTTTCCTATTCGTATTGGAAGGTGACCCCTTTTTACTTTCTGGCTTAGATGAAGAGACTTTAACCAATCCTTCTTTTTGCAATATTACCAATAAGTCAACAAGTGAGTTCTTCATTTCTTCTGAAGAACCCTCGTAATGATCGTTCAAATAATCTAAAAGTTCATCAAAATTCGTTCCGGTCTCAATGAGGTTCCATACATCTACGCCTGAATCCCGCAAACTATAATAGACTCCGTTTTCGAGGTTAACGATCACAGTTTCCCCTTCAATAGTCTCATGAACTATATCCGGTCTCTTAATACTAAAAAATCCTTGTAATTCCATTTAGTAATGCCCTCACGAAAAAATATTGTCTTGTTTTATGAAATGTATCTTTAATATTACAAAAATATATCATAAAACCAATTTATTTACTATTGAAGTGAAGAACCTTCCAAATCTATTCAACTGAAATCCTACATCATCATTGAAACATTCACATTGGAGGTGACCTTATCCTGGTATTTATTTATATCCACTTCCGTTGAATCCTTCTCAGAAACTACATTGAGGTATGCGGCAGATTGTATTTGATCTTGGATGACTTCAGCTGGCCCAACCATCCATAAATCTAACTGGTATGTTCCAGGTTTAAGGTGCAGGTTCTTTATTGAAATCCTAAAACGGTTTTTTCCTTTACTTATAGAATACTCTTGCATCGACCCTGCATTGATCAACCGAAATCCAGAAAGGTCAAATAGGGTAACCGCAATTCCTGAAATGCTGCGAGGGGAATCAGATTCCACCTCAAGCAAGAATTCGATCGGTCCATCCGAATGGGCTTGGTCATCTTTTCCTTCGTTCGTGCTTTTAACCATCATTCTTTTAAATCGTACCTTGCCAGCTCCCCGACGGCTTTCATTAGATAAATCTATCCATTTACCAGGTGACAATATGTTGGTGATCTTTAAGAGATATTGTTCAATCAAATCGGATGTATCCGTATTCTCTATTACATTTCCTTTTTCCAACAAGATCGAATGTTGGCATAATCTCTGGATCATGAATAGGTCATGGCTGACGAATAATACCGCACAGCCTTGATCTAACAAATCAAATACTTTATCAAGGGATTTCTTCCGAAAGGCGGCATCCCCAACTGACAGAACCTCATCAACCAACAAAATATCAGGATTAAGGCAGATCGCAACTGAGAAACCCAGCCGTACAATCATACCCGAAGAGAAGCGTTTTATGGGTGTATCGGTGAATTGTTCCACACCTGAAAAATCAACGATCTCGTCGAATTTCCTGTCGATTTCACTTTTCTTCATTCCCAAGATCGTGCCGTTCAGGTAAATGTTTTCTCGTCCGGTTAATTCGTAATTAAATCCTGTGCCTATCTGCAGAAGCGACCCTACTCGCCCATAAATATCAGCACGTCCTTCGGTTGGTAATGTAACTCTGGATAAGATCCTCAATAGAGTACTTTTACCTGCGCCATTCGGACCTAATACACCAAGCACTTCACCTTGTTTTACCTCAAAGGAAACATGGCGTAGCGCCCAGAGCGAATCTTTTTCGGAAAATCTTTGTTTGGGATTCCATATGGACTTGATTGGAGAAACAATGGAATTAAAAATTGCTCTCCCAAGCGTTTCGGGACGGTATTGATGAGAGTTCAGACGATATCGTTTACCGAGGTTTTCTACTTTTATTGCAATATCAATCATTTTATAGCCAATCCACGATCGTGCGTTCTGTTCGACGGAAAACGAAAATGCCAGTTATCAGTAAGAGGATAGTAAAAAGAATAGAGATCATGATCATACTGGTGGGTCCATCTCCGGTACCCAGGAACATCCACCGAAAGCCTTCAACAACCCAAAACATCGGATTGAGATGGTATAGGAATTGCCATTCTTCAGAGACTAGACTGGCGCTATAAACAACTGGAGTTACAAACTTCATGACCTGCAATCCATAGTTTGCAAGATTACGTACATCTCGATAACGAACTGCAAAAGTTGCCAACCATAGACCAATCCCCAGTCCTACGGTTGCTGCAAAGAGCAGGTAAAGAGGCACTAGTAATATTTTCCATGTCAACGTAAATCGGAAATACAAAATCATTCCTATCAGGATCAATAAAGAGATGGCCATGTCAAACAGCAGAGAGATAACATAAGAAATTGGAATGATCAGACGGGGAAAATAGATCTTTGAGATGACGTCCATCTCACTCACCAAACTACCGGCTGATGCATTTGTGATCCTAGAAAAATAACCCCAAGGAATGAGAGCTGTATATGCATAAATGGAATACGGAACGCCTTCAGATGGGAGATTTGCGAGCGTACCAAAAATGGAGCCAAAAACCACCATATCGATCAGCGGACTGAGAATACTCCAGAGAGGACCAAGCGCCATTTGACGATAGCGGACTCTAAAATTACGTGTAGCAAAAGTCCAGACCAAGTCTCGATACTCCCAAACTTCGCGCAGACCAAGCTGAGTCCAACCTCGTGGAGGCGTGATTGAGACATATGCTGCCCGTGTATTTGATGAAATACCGGATTTTTTCTCAATATGCATGAAGCCCATCTCCTTGAGACTCTTTAGCAATCGGTCTCCCTCGATCGATCATTCCAGAATCAAGAATACTCATTATACTAAGTATATTAGAATTGTTGACCTAATCAGCATGAATTACCGCGAATAGCGGAAGCTTATCTACTATAAAAACCTAATGACTCAATGTTTAATGAAAAAATTACAACAAAGAACTAACAAAGCTACTTTTTGGAACAAAAATACAGCTCTAGCTTTCATCTTTTTCGCTGTAATCCTATGGGTAGCACATTACTTCCATTTCCGCGATCTTGGTTTTTACGAGGATGACTATGCCCAAATAAGCCCCTCGCTTACTAGGAATCTAAAAGATATTATTTATTATTTCCGTAATCAGCTCCTGCATTGGAACCAGGGCAGACCTTTGCAATATACATTTACAGCTCTTTTTTCATTTTTGGGAAAAGAATTAGGTGGTCTCCATATTGTTTATGTCCTCGCCTATCTTGTGCAACTTACTAACGCTTGCTTGTTTTATTTAACCCTAAAAAAGATATCCAACGAGTCAATTGCACTAATCGGTGGTTTGACCTTCGGGTTATTTCCAGCTGATACAACACATACCTTTCTAATGCATGCTTTTGCACTCCATATTTCACTTACCTTCATATTGATAGCCACCCTTTTGTATCTCGATGATCATAAGACCTTGGCATATTGCCTAAGCTTGGGTTCACTGATCACTTATGAACCCCCTTATTTAATATTCCTGGCTATCCCTCTACTTACATTAAATTGGAAAAAGCAATTTGGAAAAGAACTAATTCGCCATATCTTAATTTGGTTGGGAATCCTGCTGATAATCATCCTTGTTCGGGTTGGTTTGGGTGAACAACGCATCGTATCTACTGGTGGAAGTATCTCAAATGTGGGGACCTTTATTTTTCAAATGTTACAAGCTTTATTCATTGGACCTGCTGTCAGCCTATGGTTATTCCTATATGGACCCGGTCAGCCTTTTTCATCCTGGAATCGGGAATTGACGATCATATTCATCGGATTCACACCAATTTTCTTATGGGTATTTTGGCAAATGGACCATCACACAAATCGTGAAGTAAACGACCTCAATTATGCAAATTCCAAGGACAACACCATTCATAAACAGAAAGAAAGTGTACTAGATCGTCTTTCAGTGACAGCTAAATTGATCTTGACCTCATTAGTGATGCTATGCTTTGCTTATGGTTTTTCCTTTACGCACTTCCCCCCAACAGCGCTTTTCGGGCGGATGACCTCTGTTCACCTGGCGGCTACGTTTGGGGGTTCGCTCTTCTTTGCTTGTATATGCTCCCTATTGCTTTCCTATGCTCAATCTCATCGTAAACGTGGATTTGCTGCCCTAATTCTGGCCATGTACTTCTCCTTATTGGTTACCTACAGGTTTTCCATACAATTGGACTTCAAACAAGCCTGGAAAAACCAACAGTGGTTTTGGACGAATGTAATTGAAGAGATACCGGATCAGACAGACGGGACTATCATATTTGTTCTAAACCACGATCTCCCAACGACTCATTACATTATCACCAATTCCTGGGCAGACCCGATCATTCTAAATCAGATCTATGATTATCCAGATGATTGGCAAACTCCTCCGCGTTTATTTGTAGTCCCTTCAGACTGGACAAATACTTTTACTAGAGTAGATGACCAGTTCCAATGGATGATCCCGGATGCCACCTGGGCACCTCATTGGGAAACAATGCCGGACTCGAACATTATCCTGCTCGAGATGGAAAATGGCGATCTGGTGCGTAGATATGGATCTCTTACGGTCCAGGATTATCCTTTACATTTGAAATCCCTGGACTCTGAAGTGGATCAGGACCTGGCTGAAGGCGCACTATATCCGTACTTGATCCCCGCAGAAGAGTAAATATATAGCCAATAACCGAAATCCTTGCTTTTATATGCAAGATAACTATGCATAAATCTTATTTCTTAAAACCTAAAGTGATATCCACAGGTTCCCTCAATTCGAGTGAAGAGCTTAAATAAGGGGTGCAGATGATGTGAGCATCCCAGTGCTGATCCCCTGACTCGGGTACGAACACAATTAATCCGGATTATGATTCTTTTTTGATTTAGGAAATCTCAGAAAGAGAGGAATAGACAGAAACTGAAATATCTGAGATCGTCTCGGCGTGTTGGAATATATATTTGAAATAATTAATAATTTCATCTACGAAGGTGAAACATGATAAAGCAATGAAAAAATTCTTAGAATTGACCTTTTGGATGCGCACAACGAATAACGCAATCATGCAATAGCCAATGGCTAGAATAAAGTATTCGCGAATCTTGGGTCAGGAGCGGATAAGAACCAAAAGATCACCACAAAGGAAACTGGGAGTAGTATTGAATTATTATTAACTAATAAGAAATCATCTCAGGTTTAATTCCAATACACTTGCTGCGTTCGTTTGCAGAAATCTTTTTGGGAAAACGGCATAACTTTTTTCTTAGCACTTTCATTTGTGGGGTCCAGGTTTAGCTTTGCTGCTTCTTGCATGTTTCTGCTTAATGAATCAACATCACCCGGTGCGTATAGCCACCCTGCATCCGGTTCAATTAAATCTGGCAGGCATCCCATACGAGGAGCAATTACTGGTCGTCCAAAGGATAATGCCAGGGTGGCTGACCCAGAGACGAAGATCTTGGTAAACGGTAGTACAACGATATCGGTAGCATTAAGATACACCTGAATCTCATCATCTGCTATCCATTTGAAGTGGAATGAAATACGTTTGTCTGCACCAGCCAATGCTTGTAAGTATTGAGCATAAGAAGCTGGTTTGTTAACCACTCCAGCGATCATAAGGTGGTAATTTATGTTCTTTAGCTTGCGAAATGCCCTGATCAAATTCTCAATCCCTTTGTTTGGGCGAATTCCACCCAGGAAGGTGAATACGAATAGGCCCTTTTCAGTTAACGCCAACTTCTCCCTGGCCTTTTCTTTTGAGATGTAGTTCTGGTAATAGTCGATATGGTTAGGATGGGGCATGACAAATACTACTTGTTTTCTATTATATTTATTTGCAATGATTCGCTTGACTTCCTGACAGTGGACGATCAATCGATCAGCGAGATGAATGAGGGTAGCATGTCCCAACTGATCCAGCCACTTCGGTTCAAGCCAATAAGTGGGTTCAAGATTATGGACAGTGTAAACCACACGGTAGCCTAGGATGCGGGAATAAATCAAATTGATAAGGAATTTGAGAACTCTTGATGGCTTTACTCTTCCATTCCGGTCCGCATAAAATAACTGGTAGAAATGAATATGCAGCACGCCAATTTTCCCTCGGTTTATAGCAAGCCATTTTCCATTAAACGCATTGGGATTATCTTTGATGACAGTGACACCTGCTTGCTCCAATTCCGATGCCAGAATAGCCCAGTAGGGATTCACCACCATCTTTTTCAAAGATGGGAAAAAGGCAACGCATTTCTTTCTTGATGATGTTTTTATAATTCTGCTCTTCTCTTCATCGGAAATTATAAATCAATTATACTCAGCAAGTTTCCTATTATTTATATAAAATGAGGAACGTTTTAGCCCATATTCAATAGAAGTAAAAATTAAAATACTAAGTTAAACCTTCCGTTAATGCTACCTGCGTGCAACCCCGATGACACTCCATGGTACAATGGATGAAGTTGATTAAATTTCATTGATTTACTATTAGTGCGGATACAATGGATGCCATGATATGCTGTGGACAGTTTCGCCCCTGTCTGTGGAACAGGATGTTGCGGGTTTCCTGTGATGCACAAGGACAGGCAACTCCCGTCAACCACCCAATATTCATAAGTTGTTACTAGGCAGCTTTTTGCTTTGTGAAATTATTAAAGAAATATTTCTCTTCAAACCACAATTCCTTTGAAGGATATTTTATCCTTCAAAGGAATTAATATATAGATTCGTTAGATGTAGTTGTTATCTATTTTATCTTAAGAAACTAGCTCAGGCTGAATGGAGGATAGCTGTCGGTCACCAGCAGGGATGCATAAGCTCCCACGCGCAGCCACCAGCGCATGACGCCAACATTGTAATCGAACAGGCCTTGCGGGTATTTGCCGGTAAACAGGATGGCAAACCAGGCAAAGAGTACTGCAAATACGCTTCCAACAGAGAGAAAAGCCAGCACAATGTAGTGCGGGATTGCGAGGAACCATTTGAAGAGCGGCATCAACCGATTAAGATCCTTTTCTACATCAGGGTAGTCGATCTCCAGATGAACAGATTGTTCTTCGTCGGTGGACGGGTATTGGTCAGTGAGCAAGCCTGCGTAGGCGCAAACTCTGGTTTCGAAGCGAGTCAGCTCGCGTAAGAAGTCGAACCACCATCGTGGATAACGCTGGCGAAAGATGATCATTAGAGCAACGGCTCCAGAGAGGCCGATGGCTAACCCCCCAGCCGTGTCCCGAGTTGTCCTCATAACCTCACCGGCTTCATTGAGGAAAACCGTGTTGGTGACCGTCTCTCCAGCCCCCGAGACCAAACCAAGGATAATGGCAATGGGAATGATCCAGAACAACCGGAAGAAAGTTGTTCCGCGGTCTAATTTCTCTGGATAGTCGATCTCGAGACGAGCAGCATACCCAGTATTTTTTTCGGGTTTTTTATTTGCGTTCATTTATTATCTCCTTTTTTTATTCTTCTACATTATACGATTACATATATAGATTGTTACTTTTAATTATGTAGTTTTCTCATTTTTATTTACAAAAAGAAAACTCATTTCTAAAAAATGTTATTAATTCCCATTAGCAAGCTGCTTGATCAGGCGTTGGCGGGCTTATCACTACCGGCTTTTGGTGGCTTCCATGAGTGTGTCATTAACACCGGTCAGAACAGCTACAAGCACGGCGAATTTCACCGCGGAGAGCCATGTCAGGTCTGCGTTAATCAGACCCTGAGCGACTGCTCCTGGGAACAGGTCGGCAACGACCCACGCCCACACGAACTTGAGCACGATCACCGTAATGCCAAAGGCTATGGCGACGGAGACCAGGATGGTAGTTCCCGTAGTCACCGCTTCTTCCACCCGTTTTTCTACTTTTTTTTCTAAATCCTTCATTATAGTATCCTCATTCTTTTCTTTAGTAGTCATTTTATTTCTCCTTTTATAAGCTCTTCTATATAACAAGACTGTTTATCTGGATTGTTACTATAAAGTATTGAACAATCTCATTTTTTATAGTATATCGTGATCTCCTTTTAAAAATGGTTATCAATTTCCTTTAGTAAACTGCTCGATCAGACACTGGTGGGGGACGTTTGTATTTGAAAACAGGGGTTCACTTTTCACACAGTTATGACTATATTTCCCTTTTTGAGCCTTTGTTCAATATATTTATGAACCTCGGCAGTTTGTTATCTAGGGATATAATTGACACAATAAGGACAACAGACACAAAGACCAACTGACATTTAATCTGTAAGTTCGTTTACCAATTTGAGTCGTCTTTCCCGGTCCAGCAGTGGTGCAAATAGGATGAAGCAGGTTGGAAAAAATAGATACAATGGCCAGTTTCCCACTCTTATGTTAAAAGATTTCTATAAAAATTTTCATAAAGTATAATAAAGAATATATTGGTTTCTCA
>SDBT01019747.1_pt1 | contig 10555 bp, 8 predicted proteins | sample 2277101 | NCBI WGS metagenome assembly SDBT01 (sample SAMN10404973, study PRJNA504765) | marine sediment metagenome | isolation source: marine sediment core GS10_PC15, 103 cmbsf | place: Arctic Ocean: Southern Knipovich Ridge | collected 2010
TTAAATAAGACGGATAATCCCAATCCATATAAAAATATATCTTTTGATGATATGTGGGAAACATTGAATAGAGATACATATATATTTAATGGAAATAAACCTATACATAAATCAAAATTAGTCAATGTTGTGTTCAATTCATATAAACCATTAGCCACAAAATATAATATTGCTGAAATAGAAGAAATAATTGATTCTGCTCTGGTCGAATGGTCGGATCGAAATTTATTGTCGTATAATAATAATATTATAGAAATGGAAACGGTAACTAGTAAATCGGCAGACGAGACTGGGACTATAAATTTTATTGATATGTGGTATACACTAAACAATGATACAACTATATTTAGTGGCCATAAGCATGTGAAAAAACAAAAGCTAGTCAATGTGATATTTAATTCATATAAACCCTTTGTCAAAAAATATAATATTATGCAAATAGAAGAAATTGTTGATTCTGCGTTGATTGCTTGGGAAATAGAAGGCCTAATAAAATATAAAAACAATATTATAATCATACAAACATAAATATATAATATAAATATATAAAATATAATATAATATAAAATAATATAATATATTTATAGTGAAGTTTCATGTGAGACGCAAGAAAGCACCTTTTTATGGTTATAATCATATTATCTTTTATATTTAAGTTATTATCAGGTATATAATACAATATATTATCCTAAATCAATATCATATATATGATATTGATTTAGGATAATATATTTAATAATATGGCAATCAAAATTACTCTTTATACATATTTTATAATTTCATTGTTTTTTTATATATATGCATATACATATCAGCTGGTAGATCACACATTATGTATTTGACACTTTCATCAACATTCTTTTTCTGTTTATATATGGATTTTATTTGTTTAATATTTGTATGACCAGTCAATCTATATATCAAATCAATATCTATTTCATATTTACTTTTTTTTCTTTCATCTACACCTAGTACAACTATTGTGTCTTTATCTAATTTTGTGAAGAATTTATCTTCTAAGTAGTCGCTAAGTTCCTTACTTAGACCTAGGTCTACTACAGGTATTGCGTCTTTATCTAATTTTGAGACACATTTATCTCCTTTTAAGACACACTTATCTCCTTTGTAGTTGCTAAATTTTTCATACATTAATTTTTCCATTTATCTCTTTGCGTACAACTGCACTTTTATTCACATACAATTAATTTTAGAATCAATTTTATATAATATATTTGTGGTTATAGTGAAATTTTATGTGAGACGCAAGAAAGCACTGCTATTGGACACTACAACAAATTCGGCAGTTTTACCAGCTTCAATATCCAATCCCAATTGTCCATCATCAATAGATGTTCCACTTCCTTCGGCTACCGTAATTTTACTTGAATTACTTGAATTATTTTTTATTGCTATTGTAAGTCCAGTTTTATTTGAAGAATTTGCTAGTATTGTTACAGTTTGATCTGATGATGGAGCACTGATACCGAGAGAATTGGTCCCCGTTTTTAATGTAACGTTACTAGATGACGAATTTAGCTCTATAATATCATAATTTATACCATTAACTAGGGTACCATTACCAGAAAAGAAGAATAAGACTAATAGTATAATAATAAATATTATTATCAATACGAGATTTACCCATGGCAACCAAGATGTAGCAGCCGCCATTTATATTTTATATATATTTATTATTTATATTATTTATATTTTTTATATATATAATATATTTACACAGCTGTTTCAATTATACAAAAGGTAATGTTAGTATCCAAAATGAAATATTAATCAAGGTTATGTTACCAAGGGTTAAGGTAAATATATGCATGTTAGTAAGAATTACCCTGATAATAATTTGCATCTGAATTCCTCTTTTATATTGGTTTTATGAAATAGTATATATTATATATTATATAATATATATTATGTATTGAATTACCAAGGGAGATAGGATTGATAGTGCAAGCAAATATGTTTTTTTTATTTTAATGTATGTCTATAGATAGAATCAAGAAATAATTGTAGTGATTTTTTGTCATCCACCACATATTCATCAAATAATGCAAAGAATGCATCAAAGTATTTCTGTCCATCTGAGTATTTTACGAAGTTTGATGTAATAGAATCATAAGTCAAAAGAGGAACATTTGTATCGTTATCATAAGGATAAACAATAGTAAATTTATCTGTATGTACAGGAACAACCCAATGAATACTAGGCTTGATCACCCTACCCGAATAAATGGCAGCTACACCACCAAAATTAGCAGAAATATAACCTTCTCTCCACCCATCCACGACTTCTCCATTCACTATAGCTTTCAATCCAGAGCGAGTAGATTGGACTAACGTCAGTATACCTGCATCTATATGAGATTTTAGAGCAATATCAGATAAATTATCATTTGCCAAATAACCATGTACACCCATAGATTTAGCACTGATTCCTTCGGGAGGCTTTATCCCAATTACTTTGAAAATTCTATGAATAAGAGATAACTGAAACTTGCGCATCTCCGTATATACTTCATCCATTAGCAATTTAGGTAGAGGATGGCCTTCCAATTTAGGATCTTGCAAAATGAACATTCTTTTTATTTGTTCATCTTTAGTATCAGAAAATGAACATTTACCAAAGCACATAGATTTGATTTCCTTTGATGTTTTGTTCAAGTAAAGTTTTTTGGCTTCATTCATCAATTTGCCCATTTTACTGGGAAGATTTATAGGGAGATCTTGGTAAGATATAAGAAACATCCCAGCATCGGTTGCATTTTTGATCCAATCATCACTTGTTTTGTTATATATTGGAATGAGCGGGTTTGCCTTTTTATATTCTTGTTTTTGTTTAGAGAACATGATTGATGCAGTAACTGTAAGTTTTATTTGAGTAGTTTTAGCTGAATCATAATTTTATTATATTTTATATATATCATCATTTTTATTATTTTGAGAACGTGCGTTCACAACTTGGTTACCATGGGTAAATCTTGTATTAATAATTATATTAATTATTATACTAGTGGCCATATCCTTCTTTTCTGGAAATGGTAATCTAGTTAACGGTATAAATTATGATATAGTAGAATTAAATTCATCATCTAGTAATGTTACATTAAAGACTGGTGCAAATTCGCTTGGTATTAGTGCGCCCTCCGCAGATAAAACAGTAACCATACTTGCAAATACTTTAAATAAACCAGGGCTTACAATAGCAATTAAAAATAATTCAAGTAATACAAGTAAAATTACAGTCGCAGAAGGAAGTGGTGTATCTATCGATGATGGACAATTGGGATTAGATATTGAAGCTGGCCAAACTGCCGAATTTGTGGCAGTATCGAATAGTAGCGCATTTCTGCGTCTCACGTAAATTCACCTTGTGAGATCTTTCGGATTTTACAGGCTAAGATAGTTGAGGATATCTCGAAGATATATCTCGGCAAAGAAACTAGAAGCCAGGCTTCTCTGAAATAAATAAATAAATAATATATTATCTTTTTATATATTATATATATAATATATTATTTATTATATATAATATAGTATCTAAAAAGATATAAAAAGATAATATATATTATATATAATATATAATAATACATAAAGAATATGGAAAATATTACCATAAATATTTATTTGAACTAAAAAAATAAATATCTATAAAATATCATTTAATATGAAATCTTTGTTCGTGGTATTTTGTTTTTGCGCTGTTCTGGCGCTAGTTAATGCAGTTCATGGTCCTCTTGAAGATGATTATGCAGTAGATAGGGATTCCTATGTAAGTAAATTATTTAGAAATCAGAACTTCGGCTCCGCTAATTATACCTATGTAGGGAAGGGCAGCAACGGTGATAAATTGGTTACATTGGTTGATTTTACTGATGCTGTAACGCCTCCTCCCTGTACCCTTCCACCTGGACAAGAAAAATTTGACCCTTGCTACAGAGTGGGTATTAACGGTATAGATACACTTCCTAGAGTAACTGTTACTTTTACTGTTACAAATGTTGTAATTACTGGTAATGGAGATCTGACATTAAAGATTTATCCTGTTTCTCAATTTGGCGAGTACACAGTAACTTGGAAAAACGTTGGTAGTGCAACTGGAGAGGTGACCGATCTTGTCTATGTATCATCTAGCCAGACTTCGGTAACGTTTGATGTCACCGATGCAATCAATGAAGGTCACAGAAGTTTTGCTGTTGCTTTGAAAGGTGGTACGACCGGAAGCGAAGTTGAATTTGCAAGCAGAGAGCAAGGATCAGGTTCCGGTGCAACTCTGACTGTTTATGGTGCTGCTGCTGATATCGTTCCTCCTAATACAGGAGCTGTAGATAAATTCACAGTAATTGATGGTATAAGTATATCGTGGACTGATGCTCCCTATTTGGGATCTGGTAGTGAGTATGTATTGTGCTCTCATCTTCACGGTGCTCATGCTAACAAATTCCTATTCAGAAATTTACATCAGCATGTCCAACATAAGTGCAGATCCGTTGCTATGGATTTGCCTGGTGCTGGATCATCTGAGGATGTTTTTACTGATGGAGTAACAAAAGTAAGATTTACCGAATCTGCTGAAATTTATAAGAAGTTTTTGCTTCATGTTCTTTCTACTGATTCCAATATTATTGGAGTTGCGAATAATGGCAATGATTTCGGTGGCGCCATCGCTCGACGTTCCGAATTGGATCTTCATCAGCAAATTGATTTTGTTGCCATATTTGATATTTCAAGCGTAATGGCTGGTCCTGTCATGTGTGCTCCTTCGAGGGAAGGTACTGGATGTTCCAAATATGGGGCATTGGGTGCTCCTGGTTCGTGGATGTATCAAACATTCCACGAAAACGTGTCGGTCAATGGAAATCCTCCATCCGGAGATTACATTCTGCAGGCTCCAGGATCCTGGGGATTCAATTCGGGTGCATTTTTTGATAATCATGTTAAATTCTTTAATTTTACTAATCCTTTTGATCCTAAAAATTACCAATTTCCGTGGGTTGCTGGCGATTATATGACTAGTTCACCAGTTCTTATTGCCTTGCCTTTCCCCGGAAGTTCCTGTGTGATAGATACTCTCACTTTTGACGGACAAACCGACGAGCTGATGGATTCCATTTACTTCAGAAATCAATTTTTGGCGGGAACTCGTCCTTATGGCCAGAAATATATTGAGGAATTCCCTAGAACGTTGTGCCATGCTGGAGTCCCGTCAAATGCTCGATCTGCTCCTTTTTGTGATGTTGTTGCCGAGACAATTGCTGCATATTTGCCTGGTGGAGTGTTGGAGAATATTCCTAAATACTATTCTACCTTTGGTCAAGATTTAGTTTCAAATCCCGCTCCCGAGGATGTTACATATTCTGAGGGTGCTTACCCTAATTTCTATTCCGAGAAAATTTCGGAAGCTACTGGGCACTATTATTGTGAAGATGGTAGAGGATGTGAAAGTACAGGAATTCACATCTCAGATGTGCTATAAAGTTAAATAATCCAATATTTAATACTTTATATGCCTATATAGATAGAATTAATCTTATTTTTTAAATTAATAAATACATAAATTATTATTAATAAATTAAAAATATATAAAAATTATTATTATAAATTAATAATACATAAAATTATTATTATAAATTAATAAATAATAATTTTATGATAATAAAAATGATAGTACAAACTTTTTTCCTTATAAACAATATAAACAATATAAACAATATACAAAATATTTATTATGAAAAGAGTTTGGATATTAATTAGTTTATTTATTTTGGCTGTATCAGCTAAATTATCTATATTTAATACATCTATTGACATAGAAACTATAAATGGAAGAGTCGACGGATGGATTAATTATGACGTAATATATAATCACGAACTTATAAATATGATAAATAGTGAATCTATTGAAGGAATTGCAAAGGATAAAATTGGTATATACATATTTAATCCAATTGAAACGTCTTATGAAGAAAAACTTGATGCTATTGCTTATCATGGGGCGAAATCTGCTATATTAAAATCTTTGGTAAATCCTCTGACGGTGGATCCACCAGGAAATGCGTTTTATAATACCGATTCTACAGGTACACACAGATTTGATATACCAATAGTGGAGATGGACCAAACAAATTTTGATATGCTGATTGGTATGCTAAATTCAACCAGTAAAACTTTCGGAAATTTGACATTTACAGAGAAAAATCTGTATATTGAATTTGATAGAAGTTTTGGTCAGCATTTAGTATCTATTATACACATATTATGGACAATACTAAATTTTGTTCTGTGTATGATCAAATTATATCAATTCGATTTCTTTTCCACTAGTATGATCAAAAATATTAAAAATGAAAAATACATGCTGCCATATTTATGCCTTGGACTAACATCTATATCTACTATACTCAAATTTATAAATGCAATAAATATAAACAATGTTAATCTTTTATATGATTTTAGATCATCCAGAGTATTGTATACTTTACATTTATTATTTTTTATTATTTCACATATGTTATTAGGATTATGGGCATTTAGAATTCTCATACTTGCCAAATCTTTAAAGGCGAGCTCAAAATTTTTCGGTAAAAAAACAGTTATAACATTTGTATTTTTGTGTATTTTATTGGTCGTTTTAGAATTTATTTCTGATACTGGAACTTTTACATTTGCCCAAGGTAATCCTTTGTGGACTTTTTACGTGATCGGAATATATGTAATTTATGATATTGGTATGATTGGTCTTTACACATACTCAAACATAAGCATATTACTAATGATAAGAACAAATTCTAATCGTGCGTTAAATCGTACTGCAAAACGCTTAATAATCAAATTATTTTTTACTATATTGGGTATGTTCATATGGTTGATTATGTTGATACTTCAATTTCCTTCATATTATTTTATTGCAAAAAGATATACAGGATTATTTGGATTTTATGGTATTAATATATCTGAAACATCCCTAATATTGTCATATGATAAAAGATTAAAAGATGGGATCAGATCTACCACTAAATCCACACACAAAAATTTTGGTAGTCACAATGAAACATCTATCACATTAGTGAAAACTAAAGATAAATCATCAAGTGTGGGGTCATCGTTTAGTCTAGACTATTCGCCAGGCTCGAAAAAATCATCAGATCAAGGTGGACCATTGATTCATGATAAATTAGCAAATAAAGATAAATATGATTCTAGTTCATCAAGTCAAAAAAGAACATCTAGTCATAGTGACCATACAGTAATTTCTATGAATAAAAAAGATCATATGACAAATTCATCAAGTCAAAGTGATACATTGAGTCAAAGTGACCATATAAAGAATCCTTAGAGTCAATAAGATAGTATAAATAATTCAACAAACCATTAAATAATAAATTAAATTTTATGAGGTTATCTATATAATGTTTAAATGATCAACATTATTTATATTAATTTAAATTAAAATAATATAATATATTATATTATTTTAATATAAAACATACTGAATAATAATTGTAATATATAATTTTATGCCTACTAAAAAAGGGCATTATCATTAGTATGGATCCAGATACATGCACTAAAGAATGCATAGAGGAATGCTCTGAAGATTCTACATTATCACATACCATTTGGACAGAATATTATACAGACTATCATGTGGTAGACCATTTAACAAGCATACAACAACCAACTCCAAATTTTACAAGTTACAATATATTCTGTTTACATTCATGCATATCACATTGGATTAATGAGAATTGGAGTGATAAGATTGATATATCTTTTGTGGGAAAGAACAGATTAGATTATGGAAGTAAACAATATATTACCGTGGTACCAATGGTAAATGGTGAAAAAATGTATGTAACACGTGAACAAGCATCACAATTACAAAGTGTAATAAATACATCAACAGAGGTAGATAAAACTTTTGTTAGATTATTTAGTTCAGAGTCATATTATGATTACATTTTGGACAAACATATTCCATCAGATTGGCTAAAAACCATTATATCGTATATAGATGTAGATATAATATATCAATCATTTACCAATGATGGTATCATTTATGCACACTTAAATCCATATACATCATCCAGGGTTGATGATGATAGAACCCCACCCACTCTAAATTATACTAAGGCATATAATGGAGCACTTGATACTATACATGAACAAATAAGATTTATGTATGAATATTCATTTGTGGTTGATCCACCAGAATATGTAATAACAAATTGGTCATTGAAGAGTGTATCAGATGATGATTCCTTGTATATGCCACAATGGGTTGATGATCGTTTATCAAGGGCGTACATAGATTTATACTCATTTATAACATCACGGATGGATGGAAATAAAACTGTAAAGTATATAATTCCAAGTAATTTGGTGGCATACCACTATCTATCTAAGTACTTAGATTTATATTTCTCCTCACATATATATAAAATATCAAATGGAATGCTATATGTTGATATAAATAATTTGAAGGAAGCGCAAGGTATAGCTGATTTGATAGAACTCATTTCATATGATAGTGATGGAAGCATAATACCGACATACTCGAGCAGTGCATATGAGGCTATGCTATATGTGTCATCCATACGCGAGCAATATGGTGACGATGTATCAGTTGCTGTGTATGAACAGGATGATATAGAACGACCTATAGTTGTATCAATATTGATACCACTTGATTCCTATATTAATAAAGATAGTATACTATATAGTATTTATAAAAATCATAATGAAGATATGATGGAGACTTACTTTGAGGACCCGGAAAGATCATTTCCGGATATAGAAGATAATAGTAATCTTTGGAGTATACGGAAGAATGAAATAGAGCAAAGAAGTATGCTAAATGATGTAAAATCTAATTATATCGAAAATAAGGATTTCTCGTCCTCTGTGCCACTTCTGTTGGAAAATAATAATATGTATAATATACCCCATGGAATAAAACAAAAGGAAAAAATAAAACTATATGTATGAATATAATAAAATTATTCTTTTTTTGTAAATAATAATAATAATAATAATAATATATAATTTATATGTTCAAATTATAATATATAATATAATTTCATGTTCATGATATTTTATATTACATATAAAATATAATCCATGTTCAAAATATAATATATGGTATAGTTTCATGTTCAAAATAATATATATATATTATAATTCTATGTTCAAAATAATATATATATTATAATTTCATGTTCATGATATTTTATATTACATATAAAATATCATCCATGTTCAAAATATAATATATAATATAATTTCATGGTTCAAATCCTTTTTCCATATGCTCCATATTAAATTATATTGAACACAGATTAGAGTCAAATATAAAAACGACGAAAAAAATAATATTTTATATAAAATTGCCTTTTGCTCATATCAACTATTATCTTTACAGAAACTCCGATAAAATGGATTCTCTTAGAACTATGTCAGCTGAATCTATATACAAAACTTTACCCCAAGATACCATAGTTGATCTATTATACGCTTTTTCTAATGAGGATGTAACTAGACCTGCTGTTATTCACTTTGATCCTGAAGGTGGATACAAAAAAACTAGAAATATAAAAAAATACATCAGAGATCTATATAAATTTATATTGTATGTATATGATCTTGTCGAAAACGAAGAAGAATCTATAGCAGTTGATATGGTGCATGATAGCATATATAACGGTGAATATTTTGAAATATTATTTGAACAATTACTTGATATTATCGAGCCTCTAACTGATACAAACAAAAAGTTTAAACGCTTAATCGAATCACTAGATTCTCTACCTGACGTACTAAATTTTATAATAAAATATACAGATTATGTATTGAAAGAGACAGATATAAGTACTCATCTCGCCCATGATCTTATGTTCAAAGTTGGACTAAATTTAAAGGAGTCTTCAGATTTACTATTTTTATTAGATGAACGCAATGCGCGAAGATTTTTTAGTGTAAAAAATCTACCCATTTTTTCATTGAACCAAATTGTTTTAGAAGATAATGCGTTCGTACTTTCACATGCTGTAATGGAAGACTCTAGATCTAATTATTCGTTGGATAATACAGAAAACACTGTCACTACGTATATATTCAAATAAATTATATCATGCACATATTTATTGTGCAAACTAACCAATATATTCTTATATTACAAATTTATAACAAAGACATATACTCCTTAAATCAAGCAAAGTATCAGAAATATTTCTGATACTTTGCTTGATTTAATACTGTTTTTTATTTCTTGGTAAAAAACAGGGTGTTATCGCGTCCTTTTAGGGCGTTTTATGTATATTATAATTTCATATTCAAAATATAATATATAATATAATTTCATATTCAAAATATAATATATAATATAATTTCATATTCAAAATATAATATATAATATAATTTCATATTCAAAATATAATATATAATATAATTTCATGTTCAAAATATAATATATAATATAATTTCATGTTCAAAATATAATATATAATATAATTTCATGTTCAAAATATAATATATAATATAATTTCAT
>SDBT01019748.1_pt1 | contig 10555 bp, 10 predicted proteins | sample 2277101 | NCBI WGS metagenome assembly SDBT01 (sample SAMN10404973, study PRJNA504765) | marine sediment metagenome | isolation source: marine sediment core GS10_PC15, 103 cmbsf | place: Arctic Ocean: Southern Knipovich Ridge | collected 2010
TGTTATTGGTGGTGGCGACTGGAGAGAAGATCGACTTATTCCAGATTGTATAAAATCTTTATCAGAAAATAAACCAATAATAATTCGTAATCCAGATGCAATTCGTCCCTGGCAGCATGCACTAGAATCGTTAAGTGGGTATCTTTTGCTTGGAGCAAAAATGTATAAAGATGGAGTAAAATATAGTAGTGCTTGGAATTTTGGTCCAAATGATAATGATATTATTACAGTGGAAGAAATAGTAAAATCGGTAATTAAAAACTGGGGCAATGGTGATTATAAAGTAGATACCTCTAGGCAGCCCCATGAAGCCGGTTTATTAAAGTTAGAAACAAGCAAAGCTCGTATATTTCTTGGATGGAAACCAGTTTATGAGATATATGAAACAATTAAAAGGACAATTAATTGGTATAAGTATTTTTATAATGGTATAGAAAAAGAAAAATTATATAAAATTACTGTTAAGGAAATTTGGGATTATATAAAATGTTTAAATAATAAATTATAATAGATATGAGGTAAATTAAAGCAAAATATGAAAAGTAGAAATTTAAAAAAAGAAATATTTAATCTTGTTGCCGAATATTATACAGAAAAACATAAACCTAAACCGTTTATTCCAGGAGAAACATATATTCAATATGCAGGACGTGTGTATGATGAAAAAGAGATGATTTCCCTTGTTGATTCAGCTTTGGATTTTTGGCTTACTGCAGGAAGATTTGCAAAACAATTTGAGGAAAAATTTGCAAAATTCTTAGGAGTAAAATATTGTATTTTAACCAATTCAGGTTCTTCTGCTAATCTTTTAGCCATATCAGCTTTGACTTCACCTAAATTAGAGAAAAGAAGGCTTAAACCGGGAGATGAAATTATAACTACTGCCTGTGCATTTCCTACAACTGTAAATCCAATTATACAGAATAATTTAATTCCTGTTTTTATAGATGTAGATGTTGGAACATATAATATCCAAACAGATAAAATTGAGGGAGCAATATCTAAAAAAACTAAAGCAATTTTTTTAGCTCATACGCTTGGCAATCCTTTTAACCTTGCAAAAATTCAAAAAATATGTGAAAAATATAATCTTTGGTTGATAGAAGATAATTGTGATGCATTAGGGTCAAAATATAATGAAAAATATACGGGTACATTTGGTCACATAGCTACTTTTAGTTTTTATCCTGCACATCATATAACTATGGGTGAGGGGGGAGCATTAGTAACGAATAATTCTGAACTAAAAAGATTAATTATTTCTTTTAGAGACTGGGGAAGAGATTGTTGGTGTGAACCGGGATGTGATAATACCTGTGGCAAACGGTTTAGCTGGCAATTAGGAAGTTTGCCTTTTGGTTATGATCATAAATATATTTATTCACATATAGGTTACAATTTGAAAATTACAGATTTACAGGCAGCAATAGGTGTAGCACAATTAAAAAAATTACCAGGATTTATTAAGAAGAGGAAAGAAAATTTTAGATTACTTTACGAGGGATTAATAAAATATGAAAAATATTTTATTTTACCAGAAGCAACATTGAATTCCGATCCCAGTTGGTTTGGCTTCTCGCTTCTGATAAGGGAAGGCGCTCCTTTTAGCCGTGATAAAATCATAAATTATTTAGAAGAGAACAAAATAGCTACAAGAATGCTCTTTGGCGGGAACTTGACCAAACAGCCCGCTTATGAAAATTTTAAATACAAGGTGATAGGGTCGTTAAAAAAAACGAATTTAGTAATGAATAATCTCTTCTGGATTGGCATATATCCAGGGATAACAGAAGAGAAATTGGATTATATAGTTAAGGTTATTGATAGATTTTTTAGGGGGTTGAGATGATTAAAATTAAAAGAATAATAAAAAGATGTCTTCCTAAAAGAGTGGTAGACATTTTATACAAAGTTAAATTGCGAATACAGAATAAAGACGATTTTGAATGGTCAGAATATAATAAAGAATATTCCAAGCAAATATCTGAAGTAGAGAGGGAAAATACCTTAATTTTGCCTGAAGGGAAGTATTCCATAGTCGAAGGAAAAATAGTCTTAGAGCCTACTTTACTACCACTTCATCCTAATCATAAATTATTGTATGAAACAATATACGATTTAAAACCAGGTTCATTATTAGAGGTCGGGTGTGGGTGTGGGGACCATCTTGCTAATATTCAAAAGATACTGTCCCAGATCGAAATTAGCGGTTTCGACCTTTTAGAAGCCCAGTTGAGATTTCTTCTATCTCGACATCCAGAATTAAAAACGAAGGCAAACTTATTTGTTCATGATATAACGGCTTTCCCCCCCCAATATAAAAGTAGATTTAGTTTATACTCAAGCAGTTATTATGCATATTCAGCGAAATAATCTCCACTTAAATGCATTGGAAATATGTTTCACGCATCAAAAAAATACATAGTTTTAATGGAAAACTGGAGCAGACATAATTTCTATAATGAGATAAGAAAAATTTCAAGAGAGCCGGATTTTCCCTGGGAAAGTATCTATTTATATGCAAATGACGATGGTAAACAAATATTGATGGTTATCTCCAATACTGTTTTAGAGGGCTATAAAGAACTACATAACAATAAAGAACTACTAAAATATTTGATAAACTCTTAGAAAAATAGAGAGAAAATAAAATAACGAGGGATATAAAATGAACAACTTCATCAAATTAATATCAGGGGTGAAAATAAAAGGTTGAGTTTAAAGAATCTCCACGACTTAAAGCAAAAATATGTTAGGCAGTTTCCGTATTTTCTAATGCAAATAGCGGCTTGATATTGGCAGGTATATCAGATAGTGGAATAATTATTGGTGTTGAATTGAATGAAAGACAGAGTAGGGCATTGAAACATATTTTTAGGTAAGGTTTTATTACTAATAGGACATATGCGGAGATAAATGAAGTATCTAACAAGATAGCAAGTTTGGAGCTTGGAGATTTTGTAAAACCAAGTACTTCAACACAATGATTACACTGCATCAAGTGTCGCGGAGATTCAGGAGAATATAAACTTATTTATTCAGTTTTAAAACAAATAATAAATGAGGTTTATCCATTTTGGTATGACAAATATTTAACTAAAAAGGATGAACTACAAAAACGGGCTATAAAATTTATTGATAAAATTAATAGCGATACTATTTTGTTTATCTTAATGAGAGATGAATTTTTTTGAAATATTAGATTATTTAAAAAGTAAATATATCACTATAAACTGGTTTTGTGATGATCAATAGAGGTTTGAAAATTTTACAAAATACTATGCACCTCATTTTACATATTCAGTTATTACGGATAAGTTTGTATTCAGGAAATATAGAAATATAAGCTATAAAAATGTAATTCTCAGTCAATGGGCATCTTTCATATGTAATAAAGATATTGTTTTTGAAACAATAAAATATAAAGATGATATTCTTTTGATAGGAAAGAGTTGATAGAATTTTTAGAGAAAAATAAAATAGGAACACGGCTCTTGTTTGCGGGAAACATAATTAATCAACCAGTATTTACAAATAACCAAATAAACTACCGAGTATTTGGGGAATTAAAAAATACAGATAAAGCTATGAATGATACATTTTGGATAGGAGTTTGGCCGGGAATAGGCGAAAAAGAAATTGAATATATAATTAAAATTATGAATAAATTTACAAAAAGAATTTAGGCTAAATCAGAGCCTGAACTTTATTGGGAGAAATATCTATGAAGAAAAAAATAGCAGTCGGTGATATCAAATTTGGAAACGAAGAAAAAAATATTATTCTTGAAGTATTAGAAAGCGGTCGTATATCTGAGGATAAAAAAGTATTTGAATTTGAAAAGGAATGGTCTAAATTCATTGGTACAAAATATTGCGTGGCAGTTAATTCTGGCACTTCTGCATTAATTGCCGGGCTTACAGCTTTAATATATGACAGTAGGTTTCCTAAAATTAGAAAAGGCACAAAAATAATAACGACACCCACGACTTACATCGCAACCAGTAATGCAATAAAGCTAGTTGGGATGGAGCCTGTATATGTTGATGTTGATCCTGTGATATTCTCTATATTGCCAGATCAAATAGAAAAACTACTTGAGAAGTCTAAGAATGCTGATAAATATGGAGCAATCTTACCTGTTCATCTAATGGGTTATCCCTGCGATATGGATAGGATTAATGCGATTGCTAAAAAGTATAATTTGGTTGTTTTTGAAGATGCCAGTGAAGCGCATGGAACAAAATATAAAAATAAAACAGTTGGAATTTTATCATTATTAGCAGGCTATTCCTTCTATATCGCTCACAACATACAGTTAGGTGAAATGGGGACAGTTGTGACTAATGATAGGAAAATATTTAGATTAGTAAAAAAAATAAAAGCTAACGGAAGATTATGTGATTGTCCAATATGTACCAGAAGATTTGGCCATTGTAAGCACGGAGACAAAAATCCTAATAGTGACAATGACCCAAGATTTTTACACGATATGATTGGGTATAATTTTAAAACTATGGAATTTCCAGCAGCCTTAGGTTTGATTCAGTTAAAAAAAATAAATCAAATAATAGAAAAAAGGCAAAGAAACGTAAAACTATTAAACGAGGGATTAAAAAAATTTAGTGATATTTTACAATTGCCTATGTATTCCAACGATATTAGTTACCTGGCGTATCCAATAATTTTAAAACAGAATAATAAAATTAATAGAAAAAGTATAAGACAACAACTTGAGAAGAATGGAGTAGAAAACAGAGCTTTTTTCCCTTGTATTCCTACTCAACAACCTGCATACAATTATTTAAAGGAAAAATATAGCGGCAAATTGCCTAATGCTGAATTCTTAGGCAAAAATGCTTTTTATATTGGATGCCATCAATATTTAACAAATGAGGATATTACTTATATTGTAGAAGTATTTGAAAAAATATTTAAGGATATAATCTAAACATGAATAAAAATATTAAAATTTACATTGCGGGATATAAAGGTTTGGTGGGTTCTGCAATTAAAAGACAACTTGAAAAAGCAGATTATAATAATTTGATTTACGGGACACATAAAGAATTAGATTTAACTGATCACAAAGCAGTTGGAAAGTTTTTTTCTAAAGAACACCCAGAATGGGTTTTTATTGCTGCTGCACAAGTGGGAGGAATAATGGCAAATATAAAACATCCTATAGAATTTTTGTATAATAATTTAATGATTGAATGTAACATAATAAATTCCGCATATAAATATAATGTTAAGAAATTACTTTTTCTCGGTAGCTCTTGTATTTATCCACGGGAATGTCCTCAACCAATGAAAGAGGAATATTTACTCGCCGGAAAACTTGAACCCACAAATGAAGGTTATGCTTTAGCTAAGATTACAGGTATAAAATTATGTGAATATTTTAATAAACAAAATAATACCAATTTTATATCATTAATACCCTCTAATATTTATGGAGTGCGAGATAATTTTGATTTAATTAGTTCTCATGTAATTGCAGCTTTAATAAGAAAATTTTCTGAAGCAAATCTTAAAAAACTACCTTTTGTTAAGATATGGGGTACAGGTGAAGTAATGCGGGAATTTTTATATGTTGATGATTTAGCTGATGCTTGCTTATATTTTATGGAAAATTTTGATGCTGGCAAGATGCCATCTTTTGTAAATATAGGTACTGGGGAAGATATTAGCATTAAAGAATTAGCAGAATTAATAAGGAAAATAGTTGGATATAGGGGAGAGATAATATGGGATACATCAAAACCTGATGGTATGCCAAGAAAAGTAGTTGATACTTCTACTGCTACTAAATTAGGATGGAAGGCAAAAACTTCTTTAAAACAAGGAATTAAAAAAACTTTCGTGTGGTATAAAAAAAATTATGCAAAAATCTAGTATGAAGATAGTTCCAGTATTTATGCGTTATGATTATGGTATTAAGTCTCGTGGAGATTCAGGAGAATATAAAGGTACTTATCCAGCTTTAAAACAAATAACAAATGAGGTTTACCCATTTTGGTATGATGAATATTTAACAAAAAAGGATGAATTGCAAAAACGAGTTATACAATTTATTGATGAAATTAATCCTGATATCATTTTTTTTATTTTAATGAGAGATGAATTATCTTTTAAAACCTTAGATTATTTGAAAGATAAATATATCACTATAAATTGGTTTTGTGATGATCACTGGCGGTTCGATATCTTTACAAAATATCAAGCTCCTCATTTTACTTATGCAGTTACCACTGATAAGTTTGCATTGAGTAAATATAGAAATATAGGTTATAAGAATGTAATTTTAAGTCAGTTTGCATCTTTTGGATTTAAAAAAAATATTAATTTTGAAACAACAAAATATAAATACGATGTTTCTTTTGTAGGTGGCATTAGCGGATATAGGAAGTGGCTTATTAAAGAGTTATTGAAAAAGGGAATAAAAGTTGAGTGTTTTGGAACTGGTTGGAGAAATGGTAGAGTTACTTTTGATGAGATGGGTGAGATTTTTAAAACTTCAAAAATAAATTTAAATATCTCGAACAGTGTTAATTATGACGTAAGATACATTTTTTCTTCTTTAAGAGGTATAAAGGAATTTTTAAGATCAAAAAAACGGATAGAACAGATAAAGGCAAGAAATTTCGAGATACCAGCTTTTGGTGGATTTCAGTTAACAAATTATGTTCCCTGTTTAGAGGATTATTTTGAGATTGGTAGGGAAGTGGCAGTTTATACATCTTTCGATGACTTGATACTCCGAATAAATTATTATTTAAATAACGGAAAAGAAAGAAAAAAAATAATGACCGATGGTTATAAAAGAGTAATGAATGAGCCAACTTATTTATATAGATTTAAAAAAATATTTAAAGAGTTAGGTATCATTTAGTGGTAAAAGCAACATTTTTTACAAGCAAATTTTACTTAAATAATAGACAATTTGATTTATTAGATGAAATTTCAAATAGGGATAACTGTCTATATGAGGGTTATTTACTTAAGGAAAGATTTAAAGAGAGAGGAATAAACCTAAGTACACAAGATATTAACTTACCTTCGGAATCTCAGTTTATTATTTATAATGATATGCCTAAAATTAAAAATATTACGCCCGATAAGGATAATTATTTCCTAATGCTTGAATCTAAAATCATAAAACCCGACAATTGGAATATAAATAAACATAAATTTTTCAAAAAAATATTTACTTGGGACGATAATTTGGTAGATGGTAAAAAGTATATAAAGATAAATTGTGCCCATAAAATACCTGCGCACTTAGATTATAATCTAAGTAAGAAAGAAGAATTTTGCACCATGATAGTGGCTAATAAGTTTAAATCACACCCTTTGGAATTATATACAGAAAGAGTAAAAGCAATTCGTTGGTTTGAGGAAAATCATCCTGAAGATTTTGATTTATATGGTATAGATTGGGATAAATATTATTTTAAGGGCATATTATCGAAGTTAAACAGGTTTAATACTTTAAGAAAGGTTTTAAAACCAAAATATCCTTCCTATAAAGGACCAATTAAGTCAAAAAAAGAAATTTACAAAAAATACAAGTTTGCTATTTGTTATGAAAATGCCAGAGATATCCCTGGCTATATTACGGAAAAGATTTTTGATTGCTTCTTTGCTGGCTGTGTTCCAATTTATTGGGGTGCACCAAATGTGACCGATCACATTCCAGTAGATACGTTTATAGATAGAAGAAATTTTAAAACCCATGAAGAGCTTTATCAGTATCTTAAAAACATGTCTGATGAAGAATATATGGGTTACTTAGATGCAATAGAGGGTTTTATCAAGAGTGATAAAATTTATCCTTTTAGTGCGGACTATTTTACAAAGAAGATTATAAATAATATTATAAGAATAAACTGATATCAAGAAGTAAACCCAGTAAGCATAAATATAGCAATTATCAGTATTTATCTTATATTGTCCTGGAAAGTTATGTGTCTAGAAATTTGCAATTTTTAGAAGACCACAATAATATATAGGTATATTTATTCAGATAAAAAAATATAGTTCTAGATGGATGTTTATGAGCAAATGATATAAACCCAAAAGCAGAATCACTACTAATTAAAATTTATATTGATCGGTTTAAGAGGAGTACTATAATGACTAAGCAAAAAATAAATAGTTGCCCATTGGTTAGTATATGTATTCCGACATACAATACCGCTAAAACTTTAAGAAAATGTCTTGATTCTATACTTAATCAGACATACCCAAATAAAGAGATTATTATTTCTGATAATGCTTCAACAGATGAAACTGAAAAAATTATAAAAGAATACGTGAAAAAGTATAAAGTAAAGTATTATAAAACCGAAAAAAATATTGGTGGAGAAGGTAATTTTACTCGTTGTATCGAATTAGCTACAGGAGAATTTATTGCAATATTTCATGCCGATGATTTATATCAGCCAAATATGGTAGAAAGGCAAGTGAAAGTTTTTCAGGATAATACATCCGTGGGTGCAGTCTCTACGCAAGCTAATTATATTAATAGCCATGGTAAGATAATTGGTGAGAGTAAATTACCGAATGGGTTGCGGAATAAAAAAATTTATCATTTTTCAGAAATATTTATTTCTATATTAAGTAACTTGAATTTTATAGTATGTCCGAGTGTTATGGTTAGGGGTAAAATATATAAAGGGTTGGTGCATTTTAATGAAAAAAAGTTTGGTACATCTTCTGATTTGGATGTGTGGTTGAGAATTTTAGAAAAGCAACCTATTGCCATTTTGGATGAGAAATTAATGAGTTATCATATTAGTAATGCGCAAGGAAGTTTTTCTTACGGTTACCTACGTACTGAACCAGCGGATTTTTACAGAGTAATGGACTACTATCTGACGAATAAAGTTGACAATATAGATATTCCCAGGAATGTATTAAACAAATATGAGTTTTTAAGAAGCATAGATAAAATAAGATGTGCAGTAAATTATCTGATTCAAGGCAAGGGGAAGGAAGCTAAAGGGTTATTAAAAAAATCATTTTCTTTTTATATCTTTTTAGGTGCAATAAGTAGTTTTAAAAAAACTAAATTTTTAATCTATTGGATTTCTGGTTTAGGTCTTTTAGTATTGATTTATCTTGGTTTAGGAAAGTATGTTGGAGAAAAATTGCATTGGTTACTTTATAAGCGGAAAGGAAGATTTATATAAGGTGCAATATTCTTAAAGGTGAAGATGTAATAGAAAGTAGAGTAAAAAGAAGGAATTTAGTTAAAAAGAAGCGAGTAATATTCTTTATTTTAAATTAAAAAACCATTTTCTTTGAAGGATGTGATGGTTAAGTTTTTACCATAAAAGAAATAGGTATTAGAGAAGTATTTTTTAAATCAAGAATATTATATAAGCAATATCGATTTGAACAAAGAATTTAAAAGATATCAAAAACATCAAGGTGAAAAAAAATAGAAAAGAGGGCAATAAATGAAAAAAAAGATAAAAGTATTGGAAGTCATTGATTCTTTAGGTAGTGGAGGGGCAGAATCTCTTCTTAAAAATTTTGTTTTAGAAGCAAAAAAAAACAAATTATTTGATATAGAAATAGCTACCCTTTATTCTAAGGCTATCTTTAAAGAAGAAATTGAAGATGCTGGCATTTCTGTTTGGACGTTAGGATTAACCTATAAATATGATTTAAGGGGAATTACAAAACTTGTAAAACTTATGAAAGAAAGAAAATATGATATAATTCATGTACACCTATTTCCTGCTGACATATTTACGGCTTTGGCTTCTTTATTTTTACCTAAGGATATTGTATGGATTTTTACTGAACACGTCGATTATAATAGAAGGCGATCATATAAATTTTGTAAAATACTAGATGGTTTTACTTACAGTCGTTATTCAAAAATAATTTGCGTAAGCAAACAAGTTGAGCTTGCTTCACTTAACTGGATACCTTCAAACAAAGGAAAAACGAAAGTTATCTCAAATGCAATTCCTATTCCTAAATTTCTAAATTCTTGCCCTGTTAAAACATATGATATTCTTTTTGTGGGAAGATTGGTTCGAGAGAAAGGCATTGATATTTTACTTAAAACAATAAAGATATTAAAAAATGAATATAGTAGAAATTTGAAAATTGTAATTGTTGGAGAAGGTGAGTTGAAAGAAAATCTAAATAATCTAACTGCGGAACTTGGAGTAAATAAGGAAGTCAAATTTTTAGGAGTAAGGAAAGATATAAATGAACTTATGGCGTCTTCCAAAATTTTTGTTCTACCTTCTCGGTGGGAAGGGTTTGGTATGGTGATTATAGAGGCAATGAGTAATATGCTACCGGTAATTGCAGCTAATGTCGGAGACATACCAGAATTAATAGAAAATGGAAAAGATGGAATATCAGTTCCTCCTGAAAATCCAAAAGCACTTGCACGAGCTATAAATAGTTTATTAGAAAACGAAGAATTGCGGAAAAAATTAAGTAAAGCTGCTTATAAGAAAGTCAAGAAAGAATTTTCTATTAAAAATTATTCCGTACACATGTTAGACCTCTACAGGTCATTGAT
>SDBT01019749.1_pt1 | contig 10554 bp, 5 predicted proteins | sample 2277101 | NCBI WGS metagenome assembly SDBT01 (sample SAMN10404973, study PRJNA504765) | marine sediment metagenome | isolation source: marine sediment core GS10_PC15, 103 cmbsf | place: Arctic Ocean: Southern Knipovich Ridge | collected 2010
GTTATTATCTGAAACAATTCTAATAATTCCTGCTCTACCGGAAGAGGTGGGTATATTACCCGTCCAATCCATTGTGGTAACTCCGGATGCTGGACTAAATTGGTATCCGCTTATTGCCACTGCATCGATAAGGGTTCCCACGGGATTTGTTATAAAATGGCCTGATTGAGTGCTGGATGATAAAGAATAGCTGCCGGCAACATAGAAATTATTTGAAGGATCATCAGTGGTAGCTCCATAAGTAGCCAGTACCAGTACTTCATTTGGTACAAGAACAACACCATTTGGTATGTTATATGTTATATTGTAATATGTTGAAATACCTTCTCTGTGATAGGTGTATCCCGAAAGGTCAACTGCCGCACCTCCCAAATTCGTTATTTCAACAAAATCATCACCAACAAGCCATGAAGGAGCAGGGTTGGTGGCTCCTGCACCAAAGCCATGATATTGAGATACCTCAGTGAATTTTATCTCAGGAGAACCTGCCCTTGCCTCAACATAAAAAGTGGTTGTATCATATAAAACCGGAGTGGTAAACGTTGGGCCTGCTCCAATTTCAGTACCTCCTCCCGGTACATTAAATCAGAACAAAGTATCGGGAGAAAGTGCTATTATAGTAGCTGTTTGTGCATAAAGACTGGTAATATTATTTGCAATAGGGTCAGCCGGTTGATATTTTGAAAGAATTGCTTTTCTCAATGTATCATTATTCTGATCAATATCACCACTAAGATTCACCCAACATATCAGGTCAAAAATTGAATCGGAAGTTAACACGGATAAACCTGCCGTTGTTGTAAATGTATAGTTCAACGTATCTCCGGGTGTTATCGAAGCAGTAATGTTTTCGGTTACGATTGATGACGTTCCGACAATTTGATAATTTGCTGTTATGTTTCCGCTAATTGCACTTGAACCCAGATTTCTTAACTGTATTTCAACGGTTTCATTTCCTAACCCACAACCCCCATTAGGAGAAACAAATGAAAGAATTTCTGCATCGGCAGCCGGTGCAAGCTCGATTATAATATCATCGATAAAAAGGTCGAAATTTGTACCTATTCCGGTTGCAGGACTGATAGCATGCCATCCGATGTAATAAATACCATTTGATGGAACTGTGAATACAGTGAAAATATCATTATAATTATCATTCGTAATGGTATCTTTTTTTCTTAACATAGTATTTAAAAAAACAGGATTCAATGTAGAGCCGAGTTTTACTTCAAGGCTATGAGGATATAATGCAGATGCAATTTTATATGAAAAACCTACCTTATAAGCTGTTCCTGTTTGCAAATAAAAACAACGGGAAACTAACCAGTCGTTTCCATTATGAGCAGAATCTGAAACAAACCTGGCGCAATTCAAACCTGTTTTTGAATTAATAGGATTATTATACGGAAACTCCCATGTATGGCCATCTCCATTATTATCATGGCTATTCCAGCCGTCAATATTTTCATTAACCTCAAACCCCAAAGTGAATGACCCGGATGTAAAATCATGGCTGTTTATCACAGTGTAATTTATCACACTATCATTAACATGATATGAGTCGCCTGTTAAGTTTGTGTAACAAGTAATTGTGTGATTACCAGCAGCTGAAAGATTGGCTTTTGTTGAGAAAGTATATGTATGGATAGTATTAGGATTAATAGCAGCCGATACAGTTTCATTTACCGGTGTTCCATTATTAAGAACATATGCGACATTGCACGTGGTTATAGTATCGGAACCAAAGTTTTTTATCTTCACGGTCACGTTTTCATTTGCTGACAAACCACAACTTGCAATAGATGGTGCCGTAATTGATACTATCCCTGCATCATCTGGATAAATAGTGAACTCATCTGCACCCATATCCGGATTTGTGGTACTACGAGGATCTCCATCAATATCGTCGGTAACCATGAATAAGCCTGTTCCCAAATTATTGATTGCCGGGTTCTGAGTGTGCAGGTTTGTGTTTGAATAGAATTTTGGATTTACAGCTAAAGAATTATAATCCTGTGAAGTTGTATTTCGCCATGATGTGATATTTGGCTGAACAAGACATGTCGGGCTACCCCAGGCACCAATATTTGCTCCGGTAGTGTATAATACATTGTAGTCGGATGTTACACCGGTAGTCATAAAGACTACCATCGTCAGGCCACCACCTGAATTTGCAAATATATTATTTTTAAAATCAAGGTTGGTACATGTTCCCTGGAGATTTACAGTTCTTACTTCCCAGTTTTGGTCGGCAATAATCATATCAATACTGTTGTGATAAGTATTAATATAATTACAACTACTAATAAATAAACCAATTGCCCTGTAACTACTTGCTAAAACCAAAAAGTTGTTTGCAATGAGAATTTCATTGCCTTGTATTCCGTTTGAACTGGTTAAATACATTCCGTAAGCTTGGTTTGGGCTGTTTGTTAGTGTTATCTTGTTCTTAAGAATACGCATGTTGTTGCTGCAATTATAAAAATACATTCCATAATATAAAGAATAGTTGTTTGAAGTAATAGTGTTGCCGATTATTTGGGAGGATTTTTGATAATATGCTTGAATAGCCCTGGAGTATTGATCAATAAAGTGATTGTTTGTTATTATGATACTATCTTCAGGAGCACCATTGTTACCATACAGATACATTCCATATGATCCTCCAATAAAAGTATTTGAATCAAAAACAGATAAAGAATCAATATTTGAAGTGCCTGACAGGGAATTTACCAGCACAAAATATGTTGAAGTGGAAGTGCCGATAAGAGTTTCAAATTTATTTCCAATAAACCGGTTATCTTTTGTGCTACCTGCTAATTCAATAACCTTTCCATATGTATTATTAGTAGCTTTAAAAGTTATATTTTTAAAACGAAAATGCTTTGCCCCGTTTAATTTAAGGATATAATTGTTACTGTAGTCAACAGAATCGTATGTAATGATAACATCATTATGATTACCTGTTGCAGATTGAAAGGTAATAGTGTTGGTGTCAGAGGTACCTGGAACTTCAGAAATCTCAAACTGAGTTACATATGTACCCGAATTAATATTAAAAACTACCGATCCACTCAGTCCACATATATTCAGGTTTTCAAGTGCATCATTTATGGTAGGGAAATCGGCAGTAGATCCACCAATGGTATAAACGCCGTTCAGAATAGAGCTACATGCATAAAAGTTAACATATGTTGTGTCGTTATAATTATTTTTGTCTGCACTATCGTTTGGCATTGAGGTCCATGTTTTGATTTGATGGCTGCCAACAATAAATGAATCAATGCCAATTACCACAGGAGTGGAAACAACATCCTGCAACAAATTACCCGTCCAGTTAGTAGTGTTTTTTACCGTGCCATCGATGCTCCAGCCCAGAGTTGCTTTTGTAAGGGTATCAACACCATAGTTTTTCACAACAACTTCAACAGGGAGAAGAGTATTAGAAAGCACAATACCGGCCTGTGGTTGAATAATCTGAGATATACCTGCATCATGGGTAAAATTTGATGGGCTGAAGGCAATTCTGATGTTTGGCCTGTTATAATAAAAACTACCGGGAGTTGTTGGAAAAGAGATATTTTGTATTCTGTATTTAGTTAGCTGTTCAGGAGAGGTTGTTGTATATCTGAATCGGGGATAACCGGTTGCTCCGCTTCCATCGCGGTTTTCATAATAAATTAACAGGTTATCGTTTCCGTTGTATCCAAAAGGTATTTGTAAAGGTATCTTTTGCCATCCGGGCCCGTTCCAGGCTATAGTTCCACTAAAAACAAGTACCATTGCAGAGGTATCTGGCCTGTTAGCATTTGCATAGGTCGAATAAGGGACATTTGCCATGTATACTTTTTGATTATTCATCTGATATCCTGTAACCGCATTTTCAACATAAAAAGAGATCGAATCAATTAACCCCCCTTTATTAATTTCACTGTTCTTGTAAATTATCGATGACCATCCGTAATCATAATTACCATAAGTAGGAATGTAATAAGTGTAAAGCAGGCCAGTACCAATTTCAACCACTAATGGCCCTTGTAATACCAGGAATGTATCAATACCGACAGCAGGATATCTTCCAACATTTGAAGCAGGCGATACGTCAATTGCTACAATATAATAACCGATAATATTACCATAGGTATAACTGGGAATATTAGCAATATAAGTATTACCCGTTGGATTAAACATACCAAGAGTATCGGGGTTTTGTCCATTAACAGTATACACAAGAAATGCAGTATCAACTCCTGAGGCATCAATGATATCTGATGATACGGTAAATGGCCCTGTATTATATACCGTATCACCCAAAATCGGAGTGTTTAAAGATATTGTTGGTGGTATTAATTCAGAGTAGGCTACCGTGATGGATATATCATCAATTAACCATCCATAATTGAAACCGGTTCCGTTTAAATTTCCGTCGGATAAAACAAATCGTACCTTTACCTGTGAAGCATTTGAGACAAGAGGAGATATATTGAATTGCTCTGTTTTCCACCAGGAATTTGTAGGAATAGCATAATTATTGACGGCTTGCCAATTTGTAATATAAGAAACAGAAGAGAATTTATCTCCCTGGGAGCCAAATTGCCCACTGCCAAGGTATTGCGATGCAGTTGCCTTTGTCCAGGTTGCTCCATTATCATTTGATACTTCAATGGTAGCATTATCAATAAATTCAATCTTGCATATGTGAGAAAACTCCAATAAAACAAAATAATATCCAACAGTACTAAATGAAGAAGTAGTTAACATCGTTGTATCGCCTAATGCAACATATGACGAATCGCTTTGGAGGCCATTGTAATAGAGGTTAGTGTTTATAGCCCAACCTGGGTTACCCGAAGATATAACACTATCACCTGCTGTAGGCATCTCAAAATCTTCATGATAAATAACTGTTTGTGATGAAACATACGTAATTGCACTAAAACAAAACAGGGCTATAGCTATTTTTTTAAGACTTTTCATTATTTAGTTTTTTAAAATAAATATTTTCATCCGTTGTTTAATAAAAAAAGATCGAAGGTTGTAATATAACAAAATTTATCGAGAAAATAATTCTCTTGATTAAATAGATATCATATATCATAGACAATTATAATAAAAAAAAGGATGCCTGACATATTTCTTTTCTAAAAATAACTAAAAAAGAGATAATTTGAAACATCAGGCAGCGCAATTAAAGGAATATTCAAACATAACAAGGATTTTAAAAACCTTAGGTTTATTTTGAAGGGCAACCTTTTTTTTTAATCGGTGTCTATTAAATAGTAGGTTTGTGACTCTATAATTCATTGTTTGTACAAAGCAATGGTTATCAATAATATTGCGCTCGGATAACTATTTAATATAACTATTTAACAAGCTTACATATTTTGCTTAGAAAGGTAACCTTTTTAAATAAGTAGAGTATAATAAACGAAAATTTTATAAAATTGAAATATTAAAATTACTATAATGAAAAAGTATTTGTTAGGCTTGTTCACAATATGTTTGTTTTCATTCAATACGCAAGCTACCACAGCGGATTTTGATATAATAAATGTTTGTGAAGGGGATTCAACCATTTTTATTAGCACTTCTACCAGCAGTGATAGTATTATTGCATATTTGTGGGACCTAAATGGAAATGGTATGTTTAATGATGCAACTGGAGATACTGTAAAGTGGTATTTTCCATCCGGAACGTATATTGTTGGTTTAAAAATAGTAACTGATGTCGGGGGAGCAAATGCATTATATAAGACATTGGTTATAACTACAAAACCTATTGTTGATTTTTCATTTACAGATCTTTGTTTTGGTGATAGTGTACATTTTACAAACTTGACACAGTTAACAGGCATCGGGGATTCAATAATTAACTTATTATGGGTTTTTGGTGATACATTTGAAACGGATCTTTTAGAACATCCTTCTCATTTATATCAGGGGTACGGACCTTATGATATTACTTTAAGAGCCTTAACTGCCAATGGTTGTGCCGATTCACTTACCAAAACATTTAGTATTATTCCTTTGCCTCCAATTACACTTACTTTAGATGGAGATACTATTTTCGAAGGCAGTAGTGTAACAGCCACGGTGGCTCAAACGTATAATTCAATTGTTTGGTCAACCGGCGAAACAGGAAACAGTATCACAATAAATCAAGGGGGTAAGTATTCTGTAACCGTAACAGATTCCGCATGTAGTAACACAGAAATATTTGATATTGTTGTTCAAAATATACGCCTCTTAAAACCCATGACACTGATAACTCCGAATGGGGATAATTTTAATGAATATTGGGAAATCGAAAACATCCATTTATGTGACCAAAACAAGGTAACGATATTTAACCGGTGGGGAGATAAGGTTTATTCTACCATAAATTATCAGAATGATTGGAATGGTGACAATCTTCCTGAAGGCACCTACTATTATATTATTGAATGCAATAAAGATAATGTTTTTAAAGGAGCTATTAACATCTTAAGATAAATTTGTAATCTCATAAAGTAAAATATATATGAAAAAGTTATTTCTTTTATTGATATTTTCGTTGCTATTCAGCGATTTAATTATTGCACAGCAATTACCTTCAAATAATCAATACCTGATTAATCCCTATTCATTATCGCCTTCATTCGCAGGCCTTGATGCCAAAGCTGAAGGATATCTTAGTTATAGAAAAGATTGGATGAATATTGAAAGCGCACCGGAACTAAAAATGCTTAGCATAAATACAGCCCTGAGCCAAAAAGTTGGAGTTGGTATAAATATTATGAATGATAAAACAGATATTTTTAGCAACCTATTTGCAAGCATGAGTTATGCTTATCATCTAAAACTTGCGGAGAGCCAATTTCTCAGTTTAAATATTTCGGCCGGTGTTATCCAGAAAAAAATTGATCTGGAGAGTGTTATTATTAAACACGAAGGCGATCCGATTTTTTATGATATGGAAAAGCAAAATGGTGTTTCGTTCTTTGCAGGCGCCGGCGTGTTGTATCGATTTCAAAATCTTGATATTGGTTTTAATGTGCCATCTTTATGGGAAAGTAAACCCGATTTTGGTGAAGAGAATAAGTTTAAAGATGCATTATCACGACATTATATTGTTCATGCTAGTTATAATGTTAAACTTACTGATGACTGGAAAATCAAACCGTTTGCTGTTGTAAGACAAACGGAACTTGCACCTTTAAGTTATGAGATTGCAGCGATGGTAGGCTTTAAGGATCAGGTTTGGGTTGGCGGAACATATAGGAAATATGGTATCATCGGACTGAACCTAGGAGGGGTATTAACGAAAACTGTACGTTTTAATTATTCATATGAATTCTCCAATCAGGGAATTTTGAGTGAATCTGCGGGGACGCATGAAATTACAGTTGGACTGCGTATTGGAGGTGGCAATGGAATATCGGGTGATTTCGAAGGTTTTCAGAGCCCGAGAGAATCTCAATTGAATTCAAAACTTGAAAGTTTGGAAACTACTACTGCACGTCTTGAAAGAGAGCTGAAAGAAATAAAAAATAGTTCTGCAAAATCTGAATTATCAAGTACAGAGAAAGAGTTACTTGAAGACAAAATAGAAACTTTGGAAAACAGGATCAATAATATTAAAACTAACATGGATTCTTCCGTTTCTGTATTAACAGAGTATGGACCCGATTTTATCAAAGGGAAAGAATTTTATGTGGTATTTGGTGCATTTATGTATAAGAAGAATGCAAATAGATGGTCCGTAAAATTAAAAGGACAAGGATATAGCCCGTCGTCATTTTATAATAAGAAACGAAAACTGCATTACGTATACCTGTATAAAACAGACAACTGGCAGCAGGCAATAAATAAAAAGGAAGAATTTAAGGGTAAGGGTTTGACTAAAGTTTGGATTCATTTTAATTAATTAATAACTTATATTATCTGTAGTAAGCAATGCGATCAATAATTATAACCGGTATATTACTTTTGTTCTCTGCGTTACTTGACGCCCAAACACTTTCACCAACGGCGATTTCATCAGGTGGTATCGCCTATAAGGCATCAACAGGTGAAGGCCTTTCATATACTATTGGTGATTTAATAGTGGCAACATCTAAAAACGGATCTAAGGTTTTAACACAAGGTTTTCAACAACCTTATCCCTTGATATTAAGCTTGCCGGATAAGGAAAACGAGGTACATATCAATGTATTTCCAAACCCAACCAGCGATCTTTTATATATCAGAATTAATGATAAAAAGATTGAAAGTGAATACTTTATTGAAGTGTATGATATAATAGGGAAAAAATATATTTTACATTCAGAACAGGTTGAACTTTCAACTGGAAGAAAAATAATATTACATTTTAACAAAGTTGCTCAGGGGCAGTATTTCGTCAGGCTGATTCCAAAAAATGGGTCGGGAGAGGTATATGATTTTAGAATTTTAAAAACACATTAATTAATATAAATATTTAAGCTATGCGATTAAAAAATATTTTTAAACAGCTAATGATAATTGCACTACTTATCTTTTCTGGCTTTACCATAATAAATGCTCAAAACATACCTCCTCAAGGATTTAATTATCAGGCAGTTGCCCGGGAAACAAATGGTAATCTCCTGATAAATCAAAATCTTATTGTCAGGATTTCGATATTAAATAGTAACCCTACGCTTATTTGGCAGGAGTCACATAGTGTTGTTACAAATGACTATGGTTTATTTACCCTGGTAATTGGCGCTGGTGTGACAACGGGTTTTGGAACTGCAAGTAGTTTTTCTGGTATTGATTGGTCGGTAAATGAATATTTTGTTAAAGTTGAAGTTGACTTTTATAATGGATTATATGGCCTACTTGATATGGGTACTACAAAATTTCAAAGCGTTCCTTATGCTTTATACTCTGATTCGGTTCGGGTGGCTCCAAAATTTCAACTTAGAGAGCTAACAGATGTGGATGTTACAGGAATATTTCCTAATCAAATATTAAAATGGAACGGAACACAATGGATACCTTCACTTGCAACTGCAAACCCTTATAATGCTGGAAATGGCATCATAATATTTGTTGATACAATTTACCTTGATACTATTGTTGGAGGTGATTTAGATGGTTTTTATCCCAATCCGATTGTAGATGGTATATTGGGGTTTCCAATTAACTCGGCAGGGCTTAATGTGGATAAAATACTTATGTTTGATGGTATACAATGGATATTTGTAGATGATTCGGTTGGGGGTGGAGGTACTTATACCGGGGGCAGTTATATATTTATTGATACAATAGCAAATGTAATTCATCTTGACACAACAATGACAGGTGGTGACCTTGATGGCTTTTATCCCTCACCTTTTGTTGTAGGCATTTTGGGATTTCAAATTGACCCTTCAGGCTTAGGGATGGACAAAATACTAATGTTTGATGGTGCACAATGGGTATTTGTAGATGATTCGGCCGGGAGTTCTTATACCGGGGGCAGTTATATAATTATTGATACAATAGCAAATGTGATTCACCTTGACACAACTATGACAGGTGGTGACCTTGATGGCTTTTATCCTTCGCCTTTTGTTACAGGCATTATGGGATTTCCAATTGACCCTTCAGGTTTTGGTATGAATAAAATATTAATGTTTGATGGTGTACAATGGGTATTTGTAGATGATTCGGCCGGGAGTTCTTATACCGGAGGCAGTTATATAATTATTGATACAACAGCAAATGTAATTCATCTTGATACAACAATGATGGGTGGTGACGTTGCAGGCTTTTATCCAAGCCCAATGGTTGTTGGGATTCAGGGAAATATGGTGTCTTCTACCGCTCCTGTTATGGGTGATGTTTTATTTTGGGATGTACTTAACAATCAATGGACACCGGCAGGCCCCGGAGGCGATATTTCAGGGTTATATAACTCTATGCTGGTTACAAAAATACGTGGACGAGATATCTCATCGGTTGCACCTATTCAAGGACAAGTGCTAATGTGGGATTTTATATCAAATTCATGGAATCCGACAACACCAACAGGTGGCGGTTCAAATCAACTTATTGATAATGATTCTGATACAAAAGTGGAAGTTGAGGCAACTCCCGATGAAGATAAAATCCGGTTTACTACCAATAGTATTGAGCGTATGATAATTGATGATGTTGGTAACATTGGTGTGAATACTTCAACACCCAATTCAACATTCGAAATAAATGGAAGTGAAGCTAAAAAGGTTACAATTAGTAACAGCCTTGCACTTGATGAAACTCATAATGTTGTTTTGGTAAACAATACTTTCGGATTTGCAACAATATCTCTGCCGGCTGCTTCTACATGTAATGGTAGAGTTTATACAATAAAAAGAATCAATTCCGGTAGTGTATCTATTAACCCAAACGGATTGGATAACATCGACGGGTCCACAGCAACATTATCCCTTGCTGCTCAATGGGATTTTATCACGGTGATAAGCGACGGAAGTGATTGGTTTATTATTGGAACAAATTAAACCGCTACTCTAATGTAACCGACTGAGCTTTAGAACGAGTATAACGGAGTCGGTGGTTTCTTGCAGA
>SDBT01019750.1_pt1 | contig 10554 bp, 8 predicted proteins | sample 2277101 | NCBI WGS metagenome assembly SDBT01 (sample SAMN10404973, study PRJNA504765) | marine sediment metagenome | isolation source: marine sediment core GS10_PC15, 103 cmbsf | place: Arctic Ocean: Southern Knipovich Ridge | collected 2010
GGGCCGCCTCCATAACCGCCTCCAAGGCTGAGGATCCGATGATTCGGTATGTCATAGAACTGCTGCGAACCTCTTTGGCCTGCGAAATAGACTGCGTAGTCCCAGAACGTAATCTTACCGGCTTTGGTGACACCCGATTTTATCTTTACGACGGCCGCGGGACGGAAGGTATCGTTGAAGAATTCCTCTTCACGGGTCCAGGCAACCTGCACTGGCTTTCCACTGAGTTTGGCCAACTTTGCGGCTTCTATCGCCTGCAAGCCTGCGGTCTTGCCGCCGAAGCCGCCGCCGACAAACGGCGTGATGATTCTCACATTGTCTCCATCGAATCCAAGAGCCTTGGCGACTTGATCCTTCAGCCTGAAGGGCGCCTGTGTGGACGCCCAAACCGTAGCCTTGTTACCCTTGACCTCGGCTACAGCGGCATGCGGCTCCATTGGTGCGTGGGCGACATATCCATCGAGATACTTCTGTTCGATCGAGATTTCTGCAAGGTCTTTACCAGTCTTAATGTCCCCACGCTGGTCAACGACATCCGGCCTGCCGGCGACGGCCAGAAGATGATCAAAGATAGTCTTATCATCGACTTTGGGCTCGGGAACGTCAAACTCGGCGTTGATCTCATCCAGTCCGGCCTGCGCAGCTTCCGGAATCTCGTGTAAGACGGCTATCAGATCACCGTCCTGCACCAGTTGCGCTCCGTCGATACTCGCTACGCCCGAGGTGTCAACATTCTTAAGTTTTGCACCGTGAGCCGGAGGCCTCAATATCTTCGCATACACCATGCCCTCAAGACGAATATCGCCTGCGTACAGGGCCTTGCCGGTTACCTTCTCGTGCGAATCGCGGCGCAGGAAACTCTTGCCCATTACCTTGAATTCGGACGGTCCTTTCAAGTCGGGTTTTTGCGTGACGGTCCTGGCGATGGTTTTGCCTTTGGCCAGTTCGGCATAGGTTACCTTTTTTTCTTTCGAATCTTTGTCGAAGACTACTCCGTTTGCCGTTGCGAGTCTGTCGGCCGGCACCTGCAGATATTCAGACGCCAATTCAATCAGAACAGTACGCGCTTTAGCACCCGCAGCCCTGACAGCGGGTCCGAAGAACCTTGTGGACATTGACCCGAATGTCCCCATATCCCAGGGGCAAAGGGCTGTATCGCCCATAACCATCACGATCGAATCCAGATCGACATCGATCTCCTCGGCCAGCATTTGCGCCAGTGACGTCACGACGCCCTGGCCCATCTCAATCTTGCCGCTGAAACAAGTGACCTTACCGTCCTCGCCGACGCGGAGATAGGCATTGAAATCCTCGGGATAGCTTCTGCCTCGCTGGGCCTCGACTGTTGACCAATCGCCGACACAGAAGAGGATGATGATGCCGCCACCAAGAAGTTTTATGAATTCGCGGCGAGTGAGATTTGGGTCGGTGGTTATGTCGGTGAAATCAAGCTCTAAATATTGCTGCTCTTTCATCGCAGAGTCCCTTTCATTTCTTCGGCCGCAGTCTTTATAGCCTCGACAATACGAACGTGAGCCCCGCAGCGGCACAGGTTACCTTCCATCGCCTCGATGATCTCGGCGTCGCCCGGCTGAGCGTTGCTCATCAGGAGGCTATATGCGTTCACAATCATGCCCGGTGTGCAGTAACCGCACTGGAGCGCATCGTGCTTAGCAAAGGCCTCCTGGATAGGGTGGAGTTTGCCGTTTTTTGCCAGGCCTTCAATGGTCAGGATTTGCTTACCCCTTGCAAGTCGGACCGGGTACACACACGAGCGAACGGCCTTGTTGTTTACGATTACGGTGCAGGCCCCGCATAGGCCGCGTCCGCAGCCGTACTTGGTCCCCGTAAGCCCCAGCTCGGTCCGCAGAACCGACAGAAGCGGTCTGCTTGCGTCAACCGAAAGTTTTGCCTTCCTGCCGTTAAGTGTGAAAGATATGTCTGCCATTGTATTAACCTTTCTCTGAGCTCTTCTAATGCCCAGATTCAATTTCGCCTGAAAAGGTTAACCGGCGAATATTAAAAAGCCGTTTCCAACAATCGCAGTTCATTGTACAATTATACAAAGCTGTGACAACACGCAAATCGTTATTATTGGAATTCCTTGACAACCGCTGATGGGCTATGAATAACCTGCAAATATACAGAAAGATTAGTCAACTGCTCGAAAGCAGCGAAAAAGTTGCGCTTATAACCGTGGTTTCGACGACCGGTTCTGCTCCCGGCAAAGTCGGCTATAAGATGCTAGTCCACGGCATAAATGGAGCAACCGAGGGCACCGTAGGCGGAGGCTTGACAGAAGCTGAGGTAATGGGCGCAGCGAAGAGTCTGCTGCAAGAGACGGGCAGCAAAATCCTGCGATTCGATTTGGGCGGCCCAGACGATGGTGAGCACGGGATATGCGGCGGGTCAATCGAGTTTCTCATCGAGACGTTTGACCGCAGCTGCGGGTCGCTATTCAAAGAGCTCTCGGCTGCAATCGCCGCCGGTCGCAAGGGCATACTTGTCTCACTCATTCGGCCTCCGGCAAAGCCGAAGAAGTTTTTTTTCAAAGACCTTGAGCAAGTCGGCACCGTCGATGATTTAAACCTCTCCGCTGAGATACTTGAATCCATGCGCAAAATCACTGCAAAACAAGAGTCCCGAAAACTGGTCCTGGCTGACGGAGCCGAGATGTTCATAGAGACCGTAGTTGAAGAGCCGATGCTTTTCCTTTTTGGCGCAGGACACCTGGCCTATCACATCGCTCGATTTGCTCACCCTTTAGGCTTTCGAATAACCGTCTGCGACGAAAGAAGCGAATACGCAAACACACAGAGATTCCCAAATGCAGACAGTATAGTTGTCGAAGATTATCACCGCATCTTCGATAAGATCCGTATCGGCAGTGGCTCGTATATCGTCATCGTCACAAGGGGACACAAATGCGATGAGCTGGTGCTTGAAGAAACGCTGAGACGAAATCCGAAATATGTTGGAATGATAGGAAGTAAGACCAAGACTATGATAATTTTCAAGTCGCTCTTTCAAAAAGGGGTCCCGGCAGCGACACTGAGCAGGATTTATTCTCCTGTCGGCATTTCGATAGGTGCGGTTACACCTGAAGAGATAGCATTGAGTATCGTTTGCGAACTGACAAAGGTCAGACGCCTTGGTAATTCTGCCGAGGTCGGTCATATGAAACTCGATTTTCCGAGGCAATCAGGACAACAGGACCAATGATAAATGCGGTAATACTGGCTGCGGGTGAATCTAAGAGGATGGGCACGCCTAAGGCCTTGTTGAGATTAAAAGAACAGACATTCCTTCAGCACATCATTTCTGTGCTCAAAAAATCCTCTTTAGACAAAATCACCGTCGTGCTCGGCGCCTGCGCCGACACAATCCGCAAATCCGTTGATTTATCGGGGACAAAGATAGTTGTAAACAAAAACTACAAAGATGGCCAATTGTCGTCCCTGATAGCTGCCATTGAGAGCACATCTGAGGACACAGAAGCGGTACTCGTCTGTCTGGTCGACATGCCCTTCATAACTAACAGCACTGTCAACCGACTTATCGGAAAATTCAAAGAGACTCTTTACCCTATCGCAGTACCTCTCTTCGACGGCAAAAGGGGACATCCAGTACTGTTCTCAAAATCCCTCTTCGGCGAGCTTCGAAACGCCCCACCCCACAAAGGCGCAAGGCATGTCCTTCATTCAAATCAGGACAAGGTCCTTGAAGTCCCCGTGCAAGACGAGGGCATCCTTGTCAGCGTCGACACGCCAGAAGCCTACAAATTGCGCTTCGGCACTAGCCCATAGATTCGGATAGCACAGATCCGGGCTGAACACCATATTTTATTCCAGCAGCTGCAATAGTTATGGAGCAGGGCGGCATGCTCTCGCATGGCAGTGTTGTAGCCCGTGAATATGGGATTCCTGCCGTCGTCAACGTAGGCCCCGCAACCAAAATTATTAAAACCGGCCAGACTATCCACGTCGATGCCAACCGCGGCATTGTAAAAATAATGCGATAGAGTTAGCTTCCTTGGCACGCCTACAACCGGACTACAACTCAAAAGCCAAATAGCGTGTAAATTCGCAAAAATCCTCAAACCATAAGATTAGTAATATCAAAGACTTAAAAAATTTACAAAAAATGACGAACGGATTGAACATACTATTTTTTTGAAAATTTTCTGAAAAACTTCGATCTTTGCCAAAAAAGCGGTGTTTTTTTACTCTTCATGCTAAAAATGCCTGGCCTTGGAGACAAAATGGTGACAGGGATTTGTCAACGAATATTGATACTTTGCTGTCCATGGGATGGTAAAGAGTCTATTGCTTCCCGGCGTACTCAAATCTGTGAGAATAACACACGGTTTTTTGCTGTTTTGGAGTGAAAAATTGCCTGATTTTGTCAGTCAACCCCAACGTTAACTTTTTGCTGAATCGGAATGGACACGATGAACTTAGTTCCCAGACCAACTTCCGACTCCACCTGTATGTTCCCATTGTGCTGTTCTATAATTTTCCTGACAATGGCAAGACCAAGGCCGGCCCCCCCTGTTTTCCTTTCATTGCTGTCGAAAACCTGTTCAAATTCATCAAATATCTTTACTATATCCTCTTGCTTTATTCCCGGGCCGGTATCAGATGCTGAAATCTGAACCGCGTTTTTCTCCATGGTTGTCGCAATCGTAACGCTTCCGTTTTCAGTAAATTTCAGAGCGTTGCCGACTATATTTGTTAAAACCTGAATAATCTTATCACGGTCAAATACTGCCTTTGGCAGGTTTTCATCAAGCTCAAGGAAGAAATCCAACTTTACACCGCTGGCGGCAGGAGACATAGTTTCGTAGACATCTCTGGCGACTTCATTGATGTCATTTTCCTGCATGTTGAATTTTGTTTTGCCGGCTCCAAGTTTCTGAAAGTCCAGAACACCTCCGATTAATCTGGTCAGTCTGTCTATGTTTCTTTGCGTAATATCCAGGGTTTTCCGTTGTTGCTCGTTAATTTCTCCGATTATTTCATCCAAAATGATGGCTACGCTTTCTTTCATGCATGCCAAAGGTGTTTGCAACTCATGCGAAACGGTAGAGATAAACAGCGACTTGGCCTCTGCCTGTTCTCTGGCCTGCTTCAAATTCATTTTTGAAAGCCGCAGTTCGGTAATATCAAGAGCATAAACGTTTACATAGCCGCACTCTGTTACAGGCACTATTGTCACTGAAAATATATTATCGCCGCAGTTAAGGTTAAAAGTAAAGACCTTGCCGGAATGGAAAACTTTCTCTATTAGTTTACGCTCGGCACCTGACAGATACTGACCCTGCTTACATTTCCAAGCCCCCAGGATAGGCCAACTGGAGTCGTTGGCGTAGAGAATCTCATAATCTTTTGATATCCTGAGGACTGGATTAGGGTCTTCGCTTGGGAATTTCGCCAGGTTTTTAATTTTTTCTCCTGCCCGTCTGCGCTCAAGTGCATAAGAAATGGATTTACCTAGCAGATATGTATCGTATAGGCCTTTCGTGAGATATTCCTGTGCGCCGCTGGTTATGGCTTTTAGACCAATCTCATCATCATATTCACCTGTAATAACAACGATTGCGACATCAGGATGCTTTCTGTTTGTTGTAATCAGAGTGTTTATACCCTTGCTGTCCGGGAGATTTAAATCCAGCAGTACAACATCGAATTGATTTTCGTCCAGAAGTTCTAATGCGGCACCGAGAGATGCCGCTGATTTTACTTCATCAACAAACAGTGCCGTTTTGCATAACATCCCCTGCAATAGTTTGCTGTTTACCAAGTCATCTTCAACAATGAGGATGTTTAATGCTCTTTCATTGTCATTTTCCATCTTTTATTCCTTCTGCAAAAACCTTTTGAGTTTTTATCTGTTACGATTTCAGCTGCTTATTGCACTGTTGTTCCACGACTTCGATCCAGTCCGGCTGAGATAGTAACGCTGTTATCTTTTCAAACTCAGTCTCGATCTCCGCCAGAAGCGATTCGGCGGTCTCAAGATTCTGATCCTTGGCGGCAAGTTCAAGCTTCAGTGCCGCTTGTGACAGCGGTGTTGCACCTATGGCCTTAGCTGAACCTTTCAGTATGTGAGCCTGTGATTTTATTGTTTTTGAGTCGACGGCTCTAACCGAATCACGCAAAGTCTGCACAATTTCAGGGTTATCCACAAGAAACAATTCTACTACTTCTTTGGCAAGTTTAGCATCACCGCATCTACCCAATAAATCGGCCCAATCAATTATTTTTTCTTCGGAGGTGTTTTGTGCCGGCTGAGGTTCGGATTTATCTTTGGCGGTGACAGTATCGATAACCGCATGGCTGAGTTCATCTACTTGAGATTTGATAGTATCGATTTTTTCACGCACAGTTTCATTCTTCTCAGAGAAATATTTGCGAATCGTCTGCAATAGTTTCTTACGGCCGATTGGTTTGGACAAATAAGCATTGCAGCCTGCTTCGATACATTTTTTGTCGTCACCCTTCATCGCATTAGCAGTCAGAGCAATTATTGGTGTTTCTACTCCTTTATTCCTAAGTGTCCTTGTAGCCTCATATCCGTTCATGTTGGGCATCTGTATATCCATAAATACCAGGTCAAAAGACTGTTCCAGAGCCTTCTGAATCGCCTGGTTGCCGTCTTCGGCAATCGTTACCTGCAAACCAAACCGTTCCAGCAGCGACTTAATAAGTTTTTGATTGTTTTTTATATCTTCAGCAACCAATACATGGCCGGAAAATTCAGGTTGTTCCATTTGCTCCTTGGCGATATTTGTGTGACTGGTAATGTTGTATCTGTCCAAAAGAGGTTGCTTTGTCACGTCAAGACCGGCTGGTATTACGATTGAGAATACCGAGCCTTTACCTTCTTCACTGGTTAAGGTAAGCTCGCCTCCGAGAAGTTCAGCCAACTGCTTAGTGATTGTCAAACCGAGCCCTGTTCCGCCATACTTTCGAGAAGTACTCCCATCCGCTTGAGAGAATGATTCAAATATTTTTTCCTGCCTCTCCGGAGGAATACCAATACCGGTATCTTCAATATCAAAGCGGATATATGGTTGATTGTCTTTATCTTCCAAAGAAACATTTACGTACACATGCCCTTTTTCAGTGAATTTAATAGCATTATTTACGAGGTTGATTAAACATTGCTGCACACGAGCCTGATCAGTGCGGATATTAGCAGGCAGGCCACTGTTTTCTCGAATCTCAAATTCCAGGTCTTTTCCTGTTGTCAAAGGGTGTACCATGGATTCAATGATAGCAAACAGGTCTCTAAGGGAGCACTCTTCCAACTCAACCTCCAGCTTGCCTGCTTCAATCTTGGAGAAGTCCAGAATGTCATCTATGACCTGCCGCAGGTGCATGCTGCTGTTGCAAATGGTATTAACATAATCTCTCTGCTGGTCTGTAAGCTCTTCCTCCAACAAAAGCTCGCCGAAACCCATAATAGCGCTCATCGGCGTGCGGATTTCATGGCTCATATTAGCCAGGAATTCACTCTTAACAACTGTTGCAACCTCGGCCTTTTCTTTGGCTCCTTGGAGGTGCTTTTTTGCTTCCTGTTGTTCAATTGCCTTGCTGATGGTGTAACAAATGTTGTTGATAAGATTACGTTCCTCTTTCAAAAATGGTCCTTCATCGAGAACGGGACGTTTCTCCATATAGTAGACTTCCACACTGCCTCGTCGTTCGCCATTGACAATAATATCACTTGTTTGTTTCCATTGGGTCTCTTCAAAAGGTTCTAATACATACTCAGCTTCATCAAAATATATCTTGCCGCGTGTGATCTCTGGATAATGCCACCCAGGAGGAATGAGTGCAACAACATCTCGAAATATTTCCCCGATGCTTTCTCTCTTTTGGATAGAATCAGCCACACCGTACATGCAACTGAGTTCTTTGATACGTTCTTCCATGTTGTGCGAAAGTTTTTCCCGTTCTTTCTTGAGTTTTTTGCGTTCGGAGATTTCGAATTCTAATTGTTGGTTAGCAGCTCTTAGCTGTTGTTGATCAGCCTCAATCTGCTGATTGGCGGCTCGCAACTGCTGATTTGCAGCGTTGAGTTCATCTCGTGATGCGGTTGTTTTCATTAAATCATCGGTCATCCGGTCAAACGCACGTGAGAGCTGACCTATTTCGTCTTTTGTATCTATGCCTACTTTATGATTGAGATTGCCCTTGCCTATTATTTCAGTTCCTTGATGGAGTTTGTGGATAGGTCTGGTAATGATTTTTGAAATCAAATTGCTTATTACGTACACGATACTCAGAGCAAAACAAAATGCTGTGATGGCAAAGTATTTTATCCTGGCCAAAGGAGCTAACGCTTCTTTGGCATCTATTTCAGCTAATAATCCCCACTTCATTTCCGGGATAAAAGCATGTGTTCCCAAAACACGAATGCCTCTGTAATCTAAGAATATCTGTACCTCTTCGTGCCAGTCATGTTTCAATCCTCTTAATTCACTTGTAAAACAATCCTTTACATTTTCCGTATCAACTTTTTGCGCCAAAAAGGCACCTTCTGTGAAACGAGAATGAGTTATCATGTATCTATCCTTATTTACAAGATAAGTTTCACCTGTCTGGCCCAGGCCGGTACTGTCAGTGGTTATATTATCTAACTCCTCCAGGCGAACTCTGGTAACAATTATACCTAAGAACTCAGCTGTTTCTCTATCAAGGACAGGGGCGGAAACAGCTATTGAATATTTTTGTGCCGTTTTAGAATAATAGGCATCTTTAATATAAACCCCTGTCTTTGCACCTAAGAAGTAGGCATCCGTGGACTTATCCAAACCAATGTTATTTTCATTAGTAGAAACAATAATTCTGCCCTCCGGGCTTATGACAAATATTTCATAAAGTTGGCGATCTGCTTTAGCGAATTGCTCCAGTTCCAGGCTTGTTTGTTCTATGAGTTTTGCGGAATCCGGATTATTACTAACAGTAGCCTTAAGCATGTTTTCTATCAAGGCTGAATTGGCAATTATCGCTGTTCCTTCCTTGTGCTCTTCCAGGAATGTTTCTATATGGTGTGCTCTTGAGTGGGCGGTTGTTCTTAAATGTTCATAAATAGTCTTTTCCAAATTATTCTTAGCAACCATATAGAAAGTGAAGAGCGAAACGCCCATAATAATCGCCAACGCTACAGAAAATGAAAGGTTTATTTTATTGGCTAACTTCATATTATTGGTCTCCTAGTTATGGTTTGCCTGCCCGCCATAATATCTTTTCTTTCTCGTCTCCCTCTATATAAGAGATGCAACCGTTTTCAATATCCAGAAAAACACTTTTTCTCTTTGTCCCGCCGAGAACCGAGGCCATTACAGGGATTTTCTTTTCCTTAAGTATTTGAGCGGTCGATTCAATGTTGGCTTCACAAATAGTGTCATCTTCTTTCTTTAGAACATTACCACCCCCGACAAGACATACCTCTATCTCATCCATACTTGCTCCTGTTTCGAACATCTGATTCAACAATTGCTCTATGCCATCAAATGCATATTTAGTCTTTTCCAAAGAATGCTGTGGCGCACTTCCCGGCAGCATAATATGCACCATTGCACCAATTTTTCTTTTAAAATTTATAGCAGCCACAGCAACACAGGAACCTATTGCAACAGACCTTAAAATCGTTCCTTCTGTGGCAACCTTAACTTCACCAGTATTGACGTCTATAGTATCCTTCGGTATGGTCGTGGATGTACCAAGATATTGTGGCGACGTTGTCGACCTGACTTCGCAATACCCTTGCATTCTCGTACCCCCTACATAAACACAATCTTATCAATCGATATATCGGTCTAAAAAAACTGTAAATTAAGCTACTTTCTGTCAGCTAAACCTGAAGCCTACAACTCTACCATACAGCTCAATTACCGCCAATATAAGCACTTATTGCAAAAGGGGTTACTGCTCTCTCTGGGCGCCCAACCCTTCATTACCCCCCTTGTCACTTATCGGACGAAACAATCCCCTGGGTAAAATATCCTGACCAGCAGAATCGTCAAAAGTCTCCACAACCCGCTCATTGCCCAGGAAGCATCTGGGAAGAATCGATGATAAGCATCGTGAGCTTTCTGTCCAGCCGGGTCTGCGAATGGCAAGATGCCAGTGATGGTATGTTTTGCGGTGCAGAGAACCCTTCCGGTTACGAGGTTAAGAAAAATTCCTGTCGTCGGAACCGTGAATATTGGGAAAAAGTATTGAATTATCGTCTCCCATGTCGAAGTAATAATTGTATTCATGCCAACCTCCCTGTCTTATTTTTATTTCCAATAAAGACATCGGAAGATAGGTATGCTTATGTTGATAAATCATCAAAATTAGCCGCCTAAAAAGTGCGAAAGTTAACTACCAAATACTTTAATAATTTTAATCTTTTGACAATGAATCAAGGATTCTATATAAGTCATTGAGATTAAACAGATACGGAATTTTTCGCAGGGACCCTTGATGATACCACTTAGTGATGATATCCGCTGGATAGAAACTCATATTTGCAAGCTGGATAACCGGTTGAGGACCT
>SDBT01019751.1_pt1 | contig 10554 bp, 13 predicted proteins | sample 2277101 | NCBI WGS metagenome assembly SDBT01 (sample SAMN10404973, study PRJNA504765) | marine sediment metagenome | isolation source: marine sediment core GS10_PC15, 103 cmbsf | place: Arctic Ocean: Southern Knipovich Ridge | collected 2010
GAGGGGGATTTAAAAGAAGATGGGCTTCGCCCCTCTTCGACACCCGGTCAGATTAGGACATCTCCCGCTAAGGGGGAGGTATGAAGAAGCTAGCCATTGCCCAAATTGTCCTGGGGATACTTGTTGTTGGCTCTCTAGTATTTTGGATGGGTTGGGTACAAACCGGTTATCATGATGCTTTCGGGGTAGACCCCGACGGCAATATTCGTATTCGTATACTGGGACTCGTCGCACCAAATCCGCTTGTGGATGCCTGGGCAGTAATTTACCTTGTGCTGGGTCTGTCGGTGCTTGGGTGTGGCATAGCCCAATACTTAAATGCCGGGCATCAGACTGTAGGTATAGGAAGGCAAACTTGGGGAATAAGGTTTGCCATTACCCAGATTGTTCTGGGGGTAGTTATTGTCGGTTCACTGGCGTGGTTTATTGGCTGGGTTGAGTGGGATTATGGCTCTTATACCAGGCTAATTGAGGATGTCGAAGTAGTTATCCATCCCTTACCCGGGTGGATTGTGCGTCTGATTTCTTGGAAAGCCGTTTCTTTTGTACTGGGTTTATCAGTGCTTGGCTGTGATATCACCCAGTTTCTAAAAGCAAAGGGATTAAAAGGGGCGTAGCCCCTTTAAGAAGTTACCTTCCCTCTCCCCTTAGTAAGGGGAGGGGGATTGGATGCAATTGATACAATCTCACAAATTCCAGAATCTCTTCGCCTTGTCTTGATAAAACCCCTTGCTAAGCCATCAAGGCGGTACCGGCGGCATACTGTTTAAAGTTTAGCCGATTTCTAGAATAACATCCAGCATCCAACTAAAATAAGTCTGTCCGGGGGAACTCGAGTAGGCTTTTCGTTTCCAAGAGGCAAGTTATGCGTAGAGATACCTTTGAGAGCGCACTTCACATGTGGCCTGATTGTTGAGGTTCCATTATCAGAAGCCGCCAACTGCTGGGCTATGACCCAAAGTGCCTCAATAGGAATACAAAGATTGGGCCAATAGACCGTTACCAACACAACTAAAACACAATCGACACAATCCAGCAACCACGTGGGTCACTTCAGCGTCGCTCCCATCTATAAACCATCATTGATATGGACTAACAACTGGGGTAGAATTGAGTTGCGCTTAATTAAGAAACTTTGCCTTGCTCTGGGCTATTGAGGCGATGACAGCAAGGTGAGCTATATAGTGGTACTAAAGGAAGCCTAGCATACTAGGCTCAAGTCGGGTAATCTGGGTGTCCTTATTGGTCGTCCTTGTTTTGAGGAGGAACTAGTGCAGCCTTCTACCCTGGAAAGAGCCCTCCATGCGTGGCCGCTATGGGGCGAACTTATCCTTAGAGCTCGAGCCAAATTGAACTTCGAGCCAGCTCTCTTGAAATCGGAAGAGCAGACCGACCGGTGGGAAAAAGAGGTTGGTTGGGATAATGTATTGGAAGTGGGCTTAGAAGCCTTGCAGTTGATGGAACTCCCGTGGTACTTTGGATTCTACTGGCTGGCGTGTTTCTGTGCCGATTATCAAAGGAGACAGCCGCCAGACTTCTCCCAGATAAAAATTCCTCCTCAAAATACTGTTAAAGCTTGGGTGCAGCGAGTAACGGAAGAATTCACCAAAGATAGAGGGATTGTTATGGTTTATCACAAGCAAGGTGCAGAGGGGAAACTCTATCCACCATACCCCTTCCTGTTTGAAACATCTTTCCTTTTCGCTCTTGAACGTGGCGAGAAGCCCCCTGAATCTGAGATATATGGTATTGCAGAGATAGACTGGGGAGGCAAGAAGACTAGAGTGGATGGTCTTTTCGAAGTGGCCAGGAGCGGAAGCATTATCGGGGGACGAAAGGCAGCGTCTATCCTGCCGCCCCTTGGGACATATGTCCAAATTTTCTTCAGCAAGAAGAGGAAGATACCCCCGGCGTTTGCAGTCGAATTCCCTATATTTCTTGCCACTGACGATGTAGTCAGCAGGGCCTTCAAGCAAATTCAGGTCTACAGGGAGGGGTTCAGGCACTATATCTCGCACCCTTTACTGAAGCACCTTGGAGAAGCTAAAATCAGCTTGAGTGAGGATATTCTCGAAGAAAGACGCGGGCCTAAAGAAGACGTTGACCGATTCAATAAAGGAGAACTAAGCTTTGAGAAGCTCATCTACAGGGAGTGGCAGAGAGAACTTGCCCGAGAGGGTACAATAGCACTTAGGCTCAAGCATAAGGAGATAAGCTTATGGAAAGCACGGACAGCCATCTACCATCGGGTAAGGAAACGCCTCGTGCGTAGGGGATTAGCACCACCCAGACTCCAAAAAGGTTGGCGTTCCGCACTCACACTGTGACAAATATTGCATCACCCATCTAGTCCCATCTTATAATGCCCTTAGGAGCTTTTCCTAGGGGCTTTTTAATGGCTAAAGTTAAACCAAAAGACCAACATTTTGACCTTCGAGTTAAATCCTCAGTGAAGGAAGGGCAGCGTCTGCGCGTAGTCGAAATTAGATACGTTCCCACTCCCGATGCCCATGCAAGGCTCGCTCGTGCCATCGACATTCTGCTGAAATCAGCGGCCCGTAATATGGCAGCACAACAAGAGAGCCAAAACTCAAACGCCAAAGAGAAAAAGCCATCTGCTCAAGCTCGCTGTGAAGATATCCTAAGTGGTAGGAACGATTGAGGTGGCCTATCTAGTGAACGATAGCAGATTAGTATCTCAAAATCATGCGGCCGAGCTATTCAATCTCATATTTGGTCAATGCACTGCTAGCTTATTAGAGGCGAGGGCATTCCATCAGTTGGTGCATGAAGCGAAGAAACAAAACAAGGGCAATACCACCGACCAGCGGCTAAGGACTATGAAATGACACAAGTAACCCCGTTACGCGACTTAAGAGGATATCTGGGACTAGGGCAAATGAAGAGGCTTATCGCTGCCGCCTCCAACCCCAGGGATCAGGCTCTTATTGCCGTACTAGCGAGGGACGGAATACGCATTTCCGAAGCCAGCACACCTCTGTCAATGACATCGGCAATGGGGATGGCTCGCACCTATGAAAACTTACATTGAACCTCACGAGATAGAATTAATGGAAAACTCTGCTACCAACCTCAGAGATAGATTGTTGATTCGCCTGCTATTCCGTCTTGGTTGCCGCGTCAGCGAGCCTCTGGCTTTAACGGTCGAAGACGTGGATCTAGGTCGTAGCACGATTACTATCAAACACCTCAAGGTCCAACTGAAGCTATCCTGTCCTGATTGCGGAACAAGGCTAAGTAAGGCTAATGCCTATTGCCCAGGATGCGCCCAAAAAGTAAACAAGGTAATAAAAGAAAAGTTCGAGCAGTCACGCCGTCGCATCCTGCCGGTAGACCGAAAAACCTTAGCAATGCTCAAGGAATACATCGACCGCGGTGGACCCGTCAATCGTGACGGTCAGTTGCTGCTATTTGGCATCAATCGTCATAGAGCCTGGCAGATCATAAAACAATGTGCCATAAAAGCAGGGCTCCCCCGATTGATAAACCCTGAAACCGGTAAAGTGCATAATGTCAGCCCTCATCGACTAAGAGACGCCTTTGCTGTTCATGCGGTAAAGCAGAACGACTCAGGAGATGGATTAAGAATGCTACAAGAGCACCTGGGACATGCCAGCATAAGCACTACCATGAGATACCGTAAGGTAGCCGGAGAAGAGCACCAGCAGTGGTATAACAAGCTTTTCCAAGGAGAGGACAAGACTGATGGTCCTAAAGCTTAAGCCACGAAGGGGCGGTTTTTTGCGTCCTTTCGGCCTTGGCTGGTTTATAAAAGAGTTTCTCTTGGGTAACGCTCCTTATGGATCATCGGCAATCAATTCATCTACTGGCGCCCCTCAAGCCGATATCTTCTCAAATTATAAGAAAGCCCTTATCAGGGAAACAGCCATGGATAGAGCTGTCAGGGCTGAAGAAAGAAAGGCTAAAAGGGAAAAACGGTCGATTAATCCTGATAGGATAGATGAGCTATTCCAGAGGTATCTTGCTAGGTTGCCCTATAAAGCCCAGGGCTGCCGATTCCATTCATTCATTACTTACTTCTCCATGCTCCAGAAACTGGGATGGGTAGAGCCTACGGGACAAGAAGAACCCTCTGAGTTTCAGGATAACTATCCCGAAGGACAGCCCCGTAAGTACTTCCACCTGACTACTTCCGGTATGACAGCCCCCGAATCAGCTTGGGCAAATCCCCATAGAGCCCTCTACGGCTAATCTTCAGGGGCTTGGATAAGCTCTGGAGATAACACGAGAAGCACCACAATAACCACTGGACTAGTTAACAGCCTTATGAAATCCAATCCCATTAACTACCTAACCACTGCACAATATCCCTATTACAATAACAAAAAGTGCAGTCGCACCCTTAACCAGAAGCTCTAAGAGCAGAGATGGGCTAAGTAAGCCTTAATAAGCCCTCTATTATTGTGCAATTACAACTGTCTTAGGTTTGAGACTTCTAATTCAGCTTTTCACCCCAAATCAGCATATCAATGTAAATATAGGTTCATTCTGTTAATGCACAATCGTTCCTTTTGTGTGATGATGATATTAGTGAAATTTGCTTAAGCACCTTAACAACTGAATAACGAAGCTCTGACCTGAACGCTTGCCCGATGAAAGGGGGAAGCGATGGTAAGTGCGATAACAGGACACTGTAGCCGATGTCATAGGGTCTGGACTCTAGATGAGAGGCAGGGCGTTTGTCAGTGGTGCGATAAGCCCGCAAGCTGTCAAAGCTCCACTTCAAAGCCCCGCCATATCAAGTCTAGGTCAAACCAAAGGCGAAAGCAAGCTCCAGTCCACAGTAACGGCTATGACCAATTACAGGACGAATGGTTAGCTTACTATAAGATAGCCTCACGCTTTACCGATAGGGTGAAGCCTCAAGACAAAGAGGATATACTCCACACGATAATTGCTACCCTTGCCGATGCAGAGCGTAACAACGGACACAAGCCGTTTACCGAAGCGGTGATGTATCGGATAGCCAGCCGAACTGTAGCTGACTACTGGCGAACCTACTACAAAGCCAATAACGGCTTGGATTGCGGAAGCTGTAGTAAGACACAACGGCGAAAGTGTAAAGAGGATGACCTCTATTCCAAGTGCCCAAAGGCTATCAAGCTGGAAAGCCTTAATAAGCCTATCGTAGACAGTGAAGGGCATACTACCGAGCTTGGAGAGCTAATAGCCGATGACAAGGCTCTTGACCTTGACGCTTGGGTGGATGCCAGAACTTTCCTGCTAGGCTTCCCGCAAAGGCTTTTACTGATAGCCGGTAAGCTCAATAGCGGTGAAGCTCTTACTAACAAAGACCATCAATATCTCTGGCGATTTCGGCAAAGAGAGCAAAAAAGATTGATTGCGGCGTAAGAATTGAACCTCAAATCCCGACTAATATAGTGGAAGCACCATTTAGGCTAGAGTATCTCAGCTAGGTGGTAGCTTACTACTAGGTGAAGCCGATAGCCTTGCCCACTATCGGATAGCCAAAAGGGGGTTGTAAAATAGAACAACTGAATATTGAGGGCAAGCGTTCAGGTGAGGGCTTTGTCTCACACAAGGCGATACTGGTAAACGCCTTATCAAGGGCACTAGCCGAAAGGGTGGTGCTTATGGACTTTACCATAGGGCGTAAAGGCTTCCTTACCTACCTGAAGTCTCTCGGCGGGAGCAACATCGTCAAGATAGTTCCCGCTAACGGAAGTGCTAGCGGGTCGCAGGCTAACGGACAAAAGAGGCTTAAGGTGGTTTGTGGGGCTAATACCAGCTACCTTGACGATATGGCTTGGGTGGGTGAGAAAACACCCTTGACACTCTGTGATGTCAGGGTAAGCCCTTCCAACACTGTCAAGCCTAACCTCGGAGCACTGGAGCTATCGGAAGTCCTGTCAAGGGTATTGCCCTTTACTGCTAAAGAGGATAACAGACCTGTTTTACAATGTGTTCTCTTTAAGGTGGCAGAGGGTAAGCTCACGATGGTGAGTGCCGATGGTTTCAGGCTGGCGATGGTGAAGCTGGGCTTTGATGGTGATGAGGGGCAAGTCCTGATACACCGAGATGAGCTAAGGGGTGTTACCAGTGCCCTGAGAAGGGCAAGGCGGGTGAGGGTGAGCTTTGAAAATAGCGGGGATAGCCTTGATGGTATGAGCCTTATTCTTGATACCGAGCTAATCCGCTACAAGTGGCGGGGTGCTGACGGAGACTTTCCCGACTATGAGAAGCTCATACCCGCCGACTTCAACACTCTTACCAGCTTTGACACTAACGAGGCACTGAAAGCGGTAAGCTCACTCAAAGTCCTGTCCGACAGCAAGTCCTACCCGATAGACCTCACCATCGGTAACGGCAAGGTGATAATGTCCAATCCCGATGACAAGGGACAAGCCGAGATACCCGCCGATACACAGGGCGAGGGTAAGGTCAGGATAGACGGCAGCTATCTTGCCGACGCCTTAAGGGCTTGTGGCGGTATGGTGGAGCTAAAGCTCACTGATGGCAAGTCGCCGATGCTCTTTACCTCTCCAGATTATGAGCTTGTGGTAATGCCGATGCTTACCAGTGAAAGCCAGAAGCCAGAGGATAAGGCAGAGACTACCGAGTCAGAACAGACAGAAGTCGAGACAACCGAGGAAGTCGAAGCGGTAGCCGAAGCCGAGGCAATCACCAAAGCCGAGAAGCCGAAGCGGAAGCGGAGCAAGGTAAAAGAACCAGTCGCCGTGTAGCCTAAAGCCTGAATTGAACGCTTGAACTCAGAAAACAGCCAACGCAGAGAGGCGGGGGATGACCCCGCTTTTTTGCTATTTTCAGGGGGTTTTGCTCCCCAGTGCGTGGGAGTAAGACCCTCTCTTTTTATGGCTGAAAAGGGCAGGGAGTGCCGATGCCCGATGGCAGTGCGAGAGGCACGATGGCAGGGACACTATTGGCGGTTGCGTACTCAATGGAAGTCCAATGGGACAGGTGCACAGTACGGATAATAATCAAAGAAAGTAGGCGCTCCAACCGGTATCCTATCAAACATCTGGAAAGGAGGTGAAACTATGCCTATCAAGTGGAGTCCCCTCAGGGTAAGTGAAGCGATGGACATGGTCGAGGAATTCATCAACCAAGCTGCTGAATCACTAGAGCAGGCGAAGATTGTTACTGGTGAAGCTAGGAGTATAGCTAACTTACCTCTATACCTTGACCAGCGCCTGGCCCACCTCGTTATTGATATTGAGCGGATAGACTACATCAGAACTTCCATTAATGCTGTCCGTAATGATTTACCCGACGGAGCGGTAGAGGCAAAGAAAAAATCAGAAAGCTACGGTCGGCAACCGGCACTGGTAAGCTAAAGCAGTCATCGTTAACGAAAACAGGCTGGGGGGCATATCTCCCCAGCCTGTTTTTTTGTTCCTAATTTCACATTATAAGCTTTTGTAACCCAACACATCAAGACAACTTCAATATCCCCTTCCGAGGATTACGTCCTCTAGGACATATTCTTTGATAAACCAGAACAAAAAGCTAATTCTGTTTCAATCCTCTTCCGAGGATTACGCCCTCTAGGACATACTATCCCAAATAGAGGAGCTATGAAGAAGTATGTTTCAATCCCCTTCCGAGGATTACGTCCTCTGGGACACCTGAGCCTGATTTTACGCTCAATTTTCGAAGGGGTCGTTACTCCCTCCTTAATCTCGAAATTATTCAGTTTTTAAGGTGCTTTATTGTAGAGGTTATTATAGCACAAGAGCCCCAGTACCTCTAGGGTCAGATGAAAGTCTTGATTTCGTTTAACTTGAGAACCGGGTAATAGGTGCCGGGGTCAGGGTCTGGTTCCCAGTTATAAACTGTGATGGACACAAAATGCCCCAGAGCCATACCGAGTCCGAATGCCATTGCCACCGGCATGGCAAGGAAGAGGTGAAATCTGGTGGTCTCCGTAGAACTTTGAAGTTCATGAAAGACACTATTAAGTTCGCGCACTGCTGGAATCCAATCGTCTTCGGTTAGATTCCCCGAATAAGTGTTTTCCACATTAACAGTCGCAATTTTCATATCGTGTTTTTTAAGGAAATTGGACACGTCCCCGAGAGCGGAATGACTGGCATTATCGAGGACCACTGCGGTCTCCGGAGTCAATTTATCAGGCCATGTCACCTTGATATACTGGAAATCAGTTTCCGGCATGATTTGCTTAATACCACGAACGTTGTTCATAAGGTTCAGTACCGGCTTGTAGTAATTATCGGTCCACTGGTAAACGACCGCCCGGCACTTAACACCAATAGCGGACCCCAGAGCTAAGGACATTGCCGCAGGCCCACCAATAAAGACGTGATATACGCTATTTCCGTGTACAGACTCGGACAGACGATGAATATTCTGCCTTGCCTCCTCCACATAGTTATTCCATTGGTGACTGTCAGGTGGTAGACGTTTTGTCTCAAGCGTAATCAGGTTTTCCAGTTTGATATTGGATTCCTTCTCAACCTGAAGAAAAGCATGGAAGCCGGTTAAGCCGGTAATTGCTTCCTGAGCAGAGGAATACGCCTTTGAAGAGTGGTCTCTAGATTTTCCGATGACGAACATCAATGGCAGGTGTTTAACAGAAAGCTGATTAACCTGCAAATAGTGCTTGCGTACAAAATGAGCAATTCCAGAGACCAACAGAAAAATACCTGTGCCCTGTATTGTCCACCAAAGTATGGAATTGGTTTGTATTCCTGCCAGCCCAACGGAAAAATTGAGCAACAGCGAAAGAAGCCCGATGGCAGCAAATACAAGGTCACGATCCGACGAGGCACTCTCCCATGCTCTACGGGGCCTATTCTTCTGTTTCATGTTCAGACCTCCTCATATCTTTTCTACAACTTTCACAGCCCCCCGGGTGACGGTGTCAATCCCCCTCCGAGGATTACCTCCTTAAGAACCTGCTGGGGCAATGGAGTAGAGAGCGATATAGAACTATAGTTTCAATCCCCTTGCGAGGATTACGTCCTCTAGGACAGATTGATAGGCGATGAAGATTTAGACATTTAGATCGGTTTCAATCCCCTTCCGAGGATTACGTCCTCTAGGACTAGTAACAGCCCCTACAGTAACCACTCAAGCAGTCTCGTTTCAATCCCCTTGCGAGGATTACGTCCTCTAGGACAAATCTAGAATTTCAGAAAGGAGGTAAAACCGAAATGAAAGTTTCAATCCCCTTCCGAGGATTGCGTCCTCTAGGACTGCTGAGCCTGATTTTACGCTCAATTTTCGAGGGGGTCAAATTTTGCCCTTTAGTATACCATCAAAACTATTCATTTGTTAAGGTGCTTTGTTCGGATCAACCGCTTCGTTTGCCCCATCCCCATCGTGGTTTTAGCGCCGGTGCCAGCATAATAGGCAAAGTCCGCAAGGGTATTCAGGGCTATTACAACATCTTCCGTGGTATCCTTATCTATCTCGTACCGGCAATGCCCGGTGAAACCTATTTCCTGGTAGGAGCCGAAGTCCAGAATATGCGTTTGCAGCCGGTAGCGGGAGACCATGATTTTATCGAGCCACGAGGCAATTTCCGCCTCAATCTTAACCGGTGAAAAAGCCTGCCACTTGGTCAAATAGCTACCAAAAACGAGTGCCGGTTCAGGAAATATCACATTATGCCCGCGGGAGCGAAACGCGGTAGGAGAAAGAAACTGCAGTTCAATCTGACGCCAGGTGGAGGCACCGTTTAGGATGCCCTCATAGCTTTGGAAGTCGGTGGATGGATCCTTCTTGGAGGCCGGGTTGACCTCCTCCACTTGGAACGAACCCGAACCAAGCTCCACAGTGTCATCCCCCCACTTCATAGCACCATCCAGAAAATGGGCAAACACGTCGCCTTTAAGGAAGGTAAACCTTAGAGAGTATTCAGATTCCGGGATTACTCTGAGCCCCTCTCCGGCTCGCCCAAATCTCCCCTGAAGAGGAGAAACGGTGAACGGCTTTGCGCCGTCTAAGCCATGCAGTTCTTCCGCCAGCGACTGGCTTGACATCCTCAGCACATTAAGCAAAAGGCCGTAGACCTGGTAGCCATGTGCCTGGGAGATTACTACTTCTTTGAGCGCCCTCAGTTTCACCGAAACAGAATAGACTTCAGGCGACATCACTCCATTGTCTGTCATTGCCTCTCCCCACTTTGATTACTGTGTTCGATACCCTCACTCACAGGCTCAGTCAGCGGTAATTTCATTGGCACTGGTAGGGCAAAACCGTACTGCACCACCTTGTCCGTGTGAACAGGGCTAAGACCTTTCACCAAGCGTCCATAGTACTCCCTGCAGGGCAAGTCATGAAAGCAGGACCCGGCGGTGAACATTATCAGCGGTTTCTTGAACGGGTCTCCTGCTATGGCAAATTCCTCGCCCAGCTTCCCATATTTTACAAGGACTTCCCAATGGCCAGATGTGGGGTCTCGCACCGCCGGCACAAAGTTCGACAGGGTAATGAAGCCATTGGCATCGGCCGGGCTGGGGAACCCAGGAAAAGGCTCGAAGTCAACCAGCCTAACCTGACCATAGC
>SDBT01019752.1_pt1 | contig 10554 bp, 7 predicted proteins | sample 2277101 | NCBI WGS metagenome assembly SDBT01 (sample SAMN10404973, study PRJNA504765) | marine sediment metagenome | isolation source: marine sediment core GS10_PC15, 103 cmbsf | place: Arctic Ocean: Southern Knipovich Ridge | collected 2010
ATGTATGAAGTACAAGTTGATCCTATCAATGTCTTTCCTAATCCTGATTCGTTTAATGTCTACGAACCCTTCTTTTCTATAGAGAATATAGAGTCTGCCAGGTTCCTCCGCGTTCGTTCTGTTACCCAAGATGGACGAACTGGGAACTTCTCTAACACGGCTACGATTAATCCTCTTACAACTGCACCCCGAGCTCAGACCTTCATCTTCTATCCAGAGTATCTTGATGAGTCTGTGCAGCGTAAGCATACGGGTCTAGCTCAAAAATCTGCTGGGGAATGTGTATTAGAAGATAGTAGAACTTATGCTGGATCAGAAAAGGTTCCTAATGCTTTCTATACTATTATGGAAGCCGACTTTTTCCTAGACCCAGATCGTATAGATGGAGGGATGACTTGTTGGGGATACATCGCTAATAGAACTAAAGACTTCATACCCAACAGTCTAATCCGTCCATGGGATAGGATTAGGTTTAAAGTTAATGGGCACACACGACAAGAGCATATGGCCCAACTGTGCGATGACGGTTGGGTCCAGTGGTCGGGATCGAACTCTACGGCTGGCTCGACAGGCCAGTATTCAAATCAAGAGGAATTTGTTGGGACTGAAGATTCTCCTATGTCTTTTTATACTAGAGGAGGATACACTTTTGCCTTTGGTCCTTGGCTTGAGCCATTTGAAAACCTCGCCAAGAGGAGAGGACAAGGACCTAACGATCCTCGTACAATAACCCAAGATGCAAGCGGAATAGAATGGGGGTCAGCAGCAAACAGTTCTTTAGATAATATGAAAGTTCCTAATCCTCCCGATTTCGATACAGCAACATCATTCGGTGTAACTGGAGCGGATATCACCTTCCCTTCGTTGGGAGATCTTAGCAGAACTATAAAATTTCAAAACTTTGGCTTCGACATACCGAAGGATGCCACTATCAGGGGGATTGAGGTTTGGCTCAAAAGATTCGCCTCAGGAGTACGGAATATACAAGATACGACTGTTAGACTATTAGATAGCACTGGTACGGCTAAGGGACAGAACCAGGCTGATTCTGATTTTCCATGGATAGCGCGTGCCGTGATCGCTGGCAGAGCTGCGCACTTCGGATATCAGACTTTTGGTGGTGAAGCTGATCTGTGGTACTCCACTTGGTATCCATCAGAGATAAATAGTTCAAATTTCGGTCTAGAATACAGAGCACAATTGGTATCCCCATCCTTCACTCCTGCTTCGGGAGCATTGCAACATACACAGATTGCAGTGGCCTATGATGAGTTTTACTCTGATACTAGACTTAGACTGTCTATAGATGTAATGCCTCTATCCAACTTCTACGTCAATCGTGAAATTTTTGGTGCATGTTTTAACGTCCTCGAAATAGGACAAAAAGAACAAGCAGTGATCCTTTCTGGGGTCGATCCGTGTTAATGTAATGCCTTTTGATAAAGACAGACGAAATCGCGTACCTTCTATTCAATCCAAACTCCGAAGTATTCGGGGAATGGAAAAGGATGAGCTCCAGCTTTTCCTTCGTATTGGAAATCTAATTGATGCTACTGTGCAGGCTGCAAGAGGCTTAGCCAATGTTGGAGATCAACAGTCTCGAACTCCTGCTGATGGCATTCCTGTTCCTACAAATCTGGCAGTCACGAATGCGTTAGACGGAATAGATATTAATTTTGATGCTGTGGAGTTTGACAATTTTGCTCACTATGAAATCCAGATAGATATAAGTAGTGTCTTTTCTGATCCTTTAACTAAGAAAGCCTTCTCTAATAAGTTTGTCGTTAGAGGCCTTTCTGCTGGTGTTTTCTTTGTCCGTGTACGAGTAGTTGATCGTACTGGGAAAGTTGGCGAATTTTCTGATTCTGAGAGTGCTACTATAGGCACACCTGGATTTGATAATGACGCTGATTTCTTCTTACCTGAACAGAGGCTCAATTCTATCTTCAACAATGAAACAGTTAGTAAGGATTTTTCTGTAATTCAAGGAGATAACATATTTGCTGGTGTAGGCTTGTCAAGCATGGGAAGCTCTCGGTTCTTTGACGATGAGTGGGGAGAAGGGGAAGTAATATCCCCTGGCCATGTTCATGTCGCAACATTAGAAGAAGATGATATTTTTTTAGCGGATCAGGGTAGAGCATTTGGTGGTGAGCTCATCCCAGATTTTTTCTATACTTATAAACATGCGCCTGGAAAAGGCTTTAATCCCTTTTACCTATCAGGGTTTTATCTAGAAGGCATCCTGTCTCCTTTCTTCTATACCCAGGCAGCAACAGCTTTTGTAGGAAGCCCCAGCACATTCTCGATGATCCATTTCTTTAATCTAGACACGGCCAACAATACTGGAAGTAGCCATTGGGATGTGACTCATGGAGATAACTGGTTCCTTGAGGACGACAAATCCGATCCTGATATTAATATAGTTGCCACGGGCAACCTAGCTTGGATGCTACAGGCAGTTATCAAATATTAAAGTATACTTTAAATTAAGTTCTAGATTAGTTATAATTTAAGTAGGTCTTTACTGATCTAAGGAAAAGTATGGCTGATCCACGGCAGACTACTACCGCTCAGCTCACCTCGCTGAGCTCCCTAGCGCTCCAACAAGGCGAAGAAGCGAAGACGAGGCGTCTCAAACAAGAAGAAGCATTTGCGAAGCTTAGAGGCGAACTGGGGAAGCCTGAGGAGGCTGCTCCTACCACTCCGGCTGAGTACGCAGCTCCAGGCGTCAGCCCTGATGCCTGGGTCGATTACCAGAAAGGCACCGCTGAATTCAAGACCATGAGCGCCCTCACCAGGACGGCTCAGGGCCTTGCTACCAGGAGCGGGCCTGAGTGGGATAGGCTAACTCAGAGTGTCACCGGCCCCATTATCGAGGGCTCGGCAGCCATGTTGCGAGACCAGGCTGAACTACTTCGTAATGAATTTGCAAGGGGAGGGCTACGGCGCTCTCGGGCCAGAGAAGCCATGCTCAAGGTACGGAACATTGAATCAGCTAATGTTGCAAAGCAGCAACAGCTCTGGAATGCGAATCTCGCTCTGACCCAATGGGGTACTCAATTCGCCAATGAGCAGATCACAAACTATAACAAATTGTATGCCGAGAATGCTGGCGGGATCAGAGACTCCTTTAATGATGCAATGGACAAAGCTGGAATGCTCCTAGCTCAGACTTCAATTCCCTTCGCTGCGGATATAGCAACAGAAATTGGCGAGATGGCTTCGGCTACGGCGGTTGAGGACAGGGCTAAACGACAGCGGACTTATGCAATCGCTGGTGGAGCTCTAGCAGCCCTGACTGGTGCCGTCATTGGTGGACCTCTAGGCTCACAGCTAATCACTGCGGGAGTTGGTGCAGCCGGAACCGCCGCTGCTCCGGGTATGGGATTTGAAGAGATGATTCAACCTATGCGACTTCTAGGTAGTGCTTCTCAGCAGATCTTCGGAAAGCAGGGTACGGCAGGAGCAGGCGAAGGCATCGGTGAACAGAACTTCCTTCAGGGCCTACTAAGTGGCCCACAACCCGGTGAAGGACAGGGATATGGTGTCCTGGCCCCAGGAGGGGGAGGTCAGGAAGACCCCACGCTTGGTGACAGGCTAACTCAGGGTCCGCTGGGTGGTGTTGCTCAGGCTATTGGTGGTGGTGTTAAGTCTTTCTTCGGACTTGGAGAACCTGGCCTAGGCACATTAGGACAGATTGGTGGCTCTATTAAGAGTCTCTTCGGGAGTATATTCTAATGGCTGCAAACTTTTCAGGTAGTCTAATGCAACCCCGAGAAGATATCGGGGGCGCTAAGGGTGAACTAGGTGGCGTAACTAACTTAGCCAAGAATGTTATGTATGAGCGATGGTGGAGAAAAGAGCTAGAAGACTTCGACCGTGTTGCAATTCCAAAGATGAAGGAGGCCGTTACCAAGCTTGGTGAATTAGCCAATGATGAGAACTTCACTGACCATGGTGGTGCATGGGCAATGATGAAGGGTGCCGTATCCTCCGTTCAAAATGAAGCTCTCAAGTATCCAAACAACCCATATATCAGCATGAAGTCCGCTAATATGCACAAGGCTCTCTCAGGTTCATTCCAAGAAATGACTCAGGGCCTCAAGGATATGCAGACAATTGCGACAAGTAAGGAGCAAGCGAAGCTCGCAGAGGCTAAACGTACAGAGCTCATGCCTCAGCAAATTGCTACCTCTAAGACTCAGCAAAAAGTGGCTGAGGCTGAGCTTGCAAGGGCCGAGAGAGGGAAGGCACGTATAACTGATTTCGGGCCTCTTCGAGGTCATGCACAGGGCTGGCCAACCATCATCCAAAACTCTCCTGCGTATAGTCAGCTTCATGAGAAACGAAGACTAGAAGATGCAAACGATGCCTGGGCCGGAGAAAGTGGTCAAGCATATAGAGATCAGATGGGCGTGATGGCTAAGCAGTCAGACTTCATCGAGATGCATAGCCTCGATGACGATTCAGAGCAGCAGTTTAATAAGCAGATGTATACATCGGCTGTTAAACAGTTAGGTGAGGCACCAGACGTTGAAGCTGCTTTTATCAATGATATGATTCGGAGCAGCCCTGTTAAAGATGCTGTAGACGATGCAAAGAAACCCGTTGAGCTTCCAGTTGCTTTACGGGCAGGAACCACCGCTCTAAATCGAATTGGCTGGAATGATCCTGCTATGGGTGAAGGAAGCGCAGCAGACTTCAGGCCGGAGATGTTGATAAAGCATCGTAACAGCATCTATGGGAAAGTGCTAGCTATGTATGCTAGACTTCGCACCCCTCCTAGTAGCCTTAATCATCAAGAAGCTAAAGAGCAGATTTTTACTACTGGTACTGTGGATATAGCAGTTAATCAGTTTCTAAATACTAGTAATAAAGCTGGGCAGGATACTGTATCGGAGTTCGTTAAAGAGATAGATTCTCTACTAGAAGCAGAAGAAGAGAGCTTCATGTTTACCCGAGAAGAAGAGGAGCGGCAACGTCTACTTCAAGAAGGGGCATATGGCGGAGCTCTTGACCCAACTCTAGATTTCATGGGCGATGTTCTAGACTATAAAGAGTGGGGACCTCGAATTTGGCAAGCTGGTAAAGAGAGTCTCTTTGGCAAGCAGATTGATCCGGCTGCTCAGGAATATCTACAAAGAGTTAAGGCAAAGGGAGAGAAAGCTAAGCCTGGTGCTTCCCCCGCTCAGACTGTTCCTCCTCGTATAATCGAAAGCGAGTAAAATGGCTGATCCCAAGATTCCACAGGAATTTCAGGATGCAGTGGACTTCCCTGCGAATGATCCAGATCCCTTTGCACCGTTTGATCCTGAGAGTGAAGACTCTATAGCTGAACGAGTACTCGCTACCCAACCTCAGCGTACTGCTTCCATCATGGGAACAAAAGCTCCTGATGTTAGAAAAGGTGCGATGACCGCTGAATTTGCTGAACGAGAAGCAACCCGCCAAGCTCAGGCCTATCAAGCTACCCAAACCACAATAGATGATACGGATATTCTTGATTATGTTACTCCCAAAGCACGGGGAATTAAGGTTCGTGATGTAGCCAATTTTCTCTTTGGTGATGAGATGGGAGCCATTGGGATCAAGCTTGATAATGAACACATCAGTTGGTCTATGGCAAATGCTCAAAAGCAATGGAGCGACCATCCTCTACGAACCACTGTAGCTCTGGCCACTTGGGCACTCCCTGGACTGGGACATATTGCCAAGTCTAAGCGTATGGCTAAGTATGCTGGGATCACCGCAGGTGAAGCTTATGATGCGAAAAAGATTGACAATGTGGATGACTGGTTTAGGATGGATGTTGATTCCCAGAATCAGATAAGATCAAGCATCCTGCAAGAGAGAGAACTTGGCGATCTCCTCAATAAGGCTACGAATACTCCTGAGCAGATGACCAAGATCGACACAACTAAACTATGGTTCTATAAAAACTGGGCTCATCAGTCTACAAAGATGTCAGATCCTAGTTCCTCTGGGGTCCATGATCTCGCCTTCAAAGATCGAATGGATAAGATGCTTCAAGATGAGATTATCTCTCCCTATGTCATGACTGCTCCTGATGAGCTCCATGGAGCAGCTATAGCTCGTTATTGGGCAGATGATTTATCTCTAGACAAACTACCACATGAGGTTCGCTCTTGGGCTCAAGGAATGGGAAATTCTCTTGAAGAGCTCCAAAAGAAGATGCTTGATACTGGCTTTCTTGACACTTCGACCTTTGAGAAAGTTGGTAAGAGATATATTCCTCTACTACCAAAGGGAAGAGACTTTGCTATTGGCGGGCCTACCCAACAAATAACTCTATTCGAGAAGGGCCGACCTGTAGTTCGTGAGATAGGAAGAATGGAATCTCCAGCTCTCCTAGAGAGATCTACAGGATTGGATGAGTTTGTTGAGATGATGAAGGCTGAAACGGTTATCACGGACCCGAAGACTTTAACTGTGCGTGGGCTCATGGAAGGAACTCTTCTCTATGAGAACCACATGAACATTGTTAAGATGGCTACCGATCCTAGATTTGGAACGGATGCTTCTGGCTTTGCCAAAGCAATCGAAACATTTGGAGGGGGAAGGCGAGGCCTTTCTAAGGCTAAAGATGAATGGATTCCTCTTTGGGGAGATGCTACACGTCCAGGGCTGGCCGGGGGAGGGCTAAGCAATCGTCTCAAGCGAATGGTTGCTAAGGAAAAAGGAGTTAATGCGGATGAGCTTGGAGCACATTATCTTAGCCGAGATTCCTTTCATCAAATGTTTGGTCCGAATGGAATAGTTGGCCAAAGTAATGAAGCCGTTGCCGCGTTCAGTGAGGTAGTAAAAATATATAAGACTTCTAAGACTGCCTTCAACGCTTATACCCAAGCACAAAATGTCATGGGAAATATTGTATTCCTTTCCATGAGAGGTATGCGTTTCTTTACTGGAGCTGAAAAGGGAGAGAATTGGAAGCTTCTCCAGTCTGGAATGGCTAATATGAATGCGAATCTGTCTGCTCTAAGAAAGGCACAAAAGACTGGAAAGGGAGGAGCAGCCAAGCTCAAGCCCATGAAGGTTGGGGATAGGACTTTCTCTCCTGCTGAGATTGCAACAGAGCTTGACAGTACGATGGTCAAGGAACTCCTTGAGGAAGGAGCATTTCTCAACGCTGAGGGATCTAATCTCGGCTTCCTTTCTGGAGTGGCTGAGAAAGCAGATAATATCAGTGCGTTCTTAGGGGGTGCAACGAGAAAGACAGAAGATTTTCTTTCTACTTGGAAACGATTCTACAATGTAGGAGACTCCGGTCCTAAGTTTGCTTACTTCATGAAACTACGAGCAAAGGGGTTTAGCCGAGCAGCGGCAGTTCAAGAAGTAGCGAAAGCTCTTCCTATCTATAGAGGAATTGCTGAAGGTCCTAAAATTCCTGGGGTTGGTCGAATTGGTCCTGGGTCCCTAAGAAAGATGATGTTCCCTTGGATTTCCTTCCCAGCCGAAACTGCTAGGATTATGAAGAACAATCTTATGGAGAATCCTTGGAAAGTAATGCCATGGCTAAAGGCCACAAATATTATGCAGGCTATGATGTACGGTGCTGGCCAGATGGGAGTTGGAACTCCTTTCACATTCGATGACCACCTTGGAATTAGGCGACAGCTTCCCATCCATGCTCAGAGACCAACTGCTGTGACTACTCCGTTCACTGATAAGAACAACGATATCAGATCTATGATGATGGACTTCCTTCCTTTCAGCACTCTTCTACCTCCAACCTTTGCAGGAGAAGCACGGATTCGAGATCAGATTCCCGTAGTTGGTGACCCACTTCCCATCTTATCAGGAATCATTAATGTCTTCACAGGGAAAGGTCCTTTCGGACAAGACATACCGAGTACAGGCCCAGCAGATTTTGCAGGAAAACAAATCGCTAACATGATCGGGTTTATATCTCCACCCTACGTTCAGAAGTATATGTTTGATATTACGTCCCCACGTCAGCAGAGCATTACAGGACTCAATACATATAAGATGGAACAGGATCTAGGAAAGGTAGTGAACCCTCAGACCGGAAAGCCTGGCTCTTGGCTATTCGATCATCTGATGAACAATACTATTTTCAAAAACTATGCAAGTAGCGCTGAACAGGAGATGTTTAATCAGACTTTGAAGTTAAGTCGAGAGGTGGAAGGTGTAAGAGGGGAACTTACTAGGCGATGGAATGCTTCTATCCGATCCGATAGGGCAGATGATGCAACAGGATACCTACAACAAATCCAAGAGACTTTCATCAAGGAGTATGGTCCTGGTCCTATTGCTCAACAGAAGATGAGCGAGTGGGTGATTCGACATAGAAGGTCTATCAATAAGCATCCTCAGCTTAGACGCTATTCTGAAGAAGACATTATTAGAATGATGATTGAAAATGATACTGTGGCTAAGAAGCAGAGAACCGTTGCCAGAGATAAAACTGCAAAGGCACTGCAAAGGGAGTACGTGCTAAGGCAAATGCGGAAATAAGTATGGACTGGAAGGTAACCGGACTTGCAATTGTAATTGCTCTAGGCCTTTGGTTCTTTTCAAGATCAGCCCAGCCTGCTCCTCTAGTGATTCCTCAATACGAACTCACAGACCCAAATGGCACCCATGATGTCTTTTTGGGGTGTGCTGAGATGACAGATATGCTAGCCCTAACGAGGCAGCAAGGAATACTAAGAGAGGCGGATGCTTATAGTTGTGGAACAAATCTAGAGGGAAAGTGCTTACCATACTACATACAAGATGCTGTACTGCATGAGCTATACATTTATTTGCAACGAGCTATAGCAGATAATTGCAAGGAGAGTTAATCTTCTTCTTCAAGGTCTTTCTCAGGAATCTCATTTAAGACTTCATCAGTAGCCGGGACATCTTCTGGCTCGTCTCGATCATACACCTCAGGAACTATAGGTCCGCTAACCCTGCATTGTGTGCAGGTCATTCCGGCGTTCGTCCACCTTCCGCATCTACATTTAACCATAATTCTTTTAGTTCGGGGGCTACGGGATAGTCTTCATAGCGACCTAGTAGAACAGGAAGCTTCTCAAATATCTTAATGGGAGTAGCTTCACCTCTGTGGTACGTAGCCTTTAATCTCCTAGAGATACGCTTAGGAACGTCTTCGTCTAAGTGAGATCTCTTGCAATTATGAAAATGGTAACATATAATATCCTTTGAGAACCAATGTTCGTTTCTTTTCTTCTGTTCAACAAAAGGAATCTCGCCTGGATGAGTCCCAGTCCATATCATATCCCTATGGTAAACTCTATGATGTTTTAAATCTAAGTTTTGTCCATAGGCAGTTTTTAAATCAGTCATAACTTCTACTCTACGTATGATACCATATGTCTTACCATTCTCTTCATACTGCTTTTTCATATTAGCCATTTCATCAGCAAGAGCATCTAGTCCAGGTTGGCTGTAAATCTCGTCTCCATCAAGAATGAAGTACCACTCACTCCGGGCTTCAGCAATCATAGAATTTCTGAAAATCCCCTGAATAAGTGGTTCGACAAAAGGAAGTCTACGATAGAAGATCTCGGCGGTTTGCTTTTCAGATTTGATAAAAGACTGAAGTATCTCCCATGTCCTATCCTGGCTTCCAATGTCATAGATGACATAGCGATCAAACCTACCTTGGACTGCTCCTAAAGTATAGGCCAGCCAGTTCTCCTCATTCATCACAAGGATCACAGGTACAAGATCAGGTATACGTTTAACTGACAACTTCTAGAATCCTATCTAGCCTATGGGTTACGAAGTGCTTTTTCCTAACCTCGTTGTAACCGTTGAAAGCAATGAGCTCGGCTAGGCCAGGATTGATTACTGCCCACTCCATCTTCTCTTTCAACTCACCCTTATCCCTATAGCCAAGGAAGTGTTTCCCTTCTTCAAAGAGCAGAGACATTCCCTCTCTATCGTCTAGGTCATTAAACAATAGCTGCCTCGTAGCCATGGACTCAATCACTCGCTGGTTGGGTCCGTCGTGCTTCTGGCCCTTGTTAAAGAGATATCGGCATTCGTGCATAGCTTCGCAAGTCTCAGGCCACCTATGTCTGTGGGCCTTGCCAACTTGTCGGATATCATAGCTATAGCCGAGCTCCTCACATGCTTCCTTTAGTATATCTCCACGATAAAGCCCAGTCTTAGAACCAAAAAAGCCGAACTGAAACTTGGGGAAATGCTGTTTGAACACGGGTCTTCGGCTATCTGGCTTTTTCCCTACGGGATTATGAGGACAAAAGAACTCAGGATCAGAGGTGCAAGGGAGCCAGTGAGCAGATGGGTGAGATACAAAGAGATCTCGTTTAGCATAGACAGCAAAAAATACGTGGCTGTAAAGACCAGCAATGTCTTTATGCAAATCAGGATGGCCGTGGCTATCAATAAGTACCACAGCAGAGGTAACCAAAGGCGTAGAATTTTGAAGTTGAAACCTAAGCTTTCCGTCCTCTCCTCTTCCATTTTCAATCTCCAGAAGTAGATCCCATTTAGATACATCCATATCCTCTATCTTGACAATGGGATGCCCTT
>SDBT01019753.1_pt1 | contig 10553 bp, 4 predicted proteins | sample 2277101 | NCBI WGS metagenome assembly SDBT01 (sample SAMN10404973, study PRJNA504765) | marine sediment metagenome | isolation source: marine sediment core GS10_PC15, 103 cmbsf | place: Arctic Ocean: Southern Knipovich Ridge | collected 2010
GGTGGCCCTGTCGGCGTTGCTGGCCAGCTTGATCGACTGCGAGGCCGGCTCCGCGGTGTCAAAGAGAAGGTTGCCGACCCACTCGACATCCCGGTTCTGATACGGGGCGACGTCGGCATCCAGCATGGCTGTGTTATGGGGGTTGGCTGCAGAGTCCGCCACGGCGATGTTGTTGTACCACTTCACGTCGCCGCTGTCCACGCAACTCAGCTCGCCGCGCCACGTCGCATCGCTGGTGAGGTCCCAGTGGCCTCCCCTGTGGTCTCCCGATGCGACGCGGTTCGGCATGTATGCTGGTGTGCGTCAAAGGCCTCCTCCGCCGACCGGACTCACTCAAAAGGAAGAACTTGCCGGGACAAAGAGGACTTGACATCCGTCAGGCGGTGGGGTAAGTAGCGCCTGGGCGCCGTGCTTGTGGCCCCCACGCGCCGCACGCATTGATCGCCGTCTGCCAAAGCGGTGAAGTGAGGGATGGCCCAGTCCTGAGACTGGAGTAGGCGAGTAGCCGAAGGAGATCCCGATGAACCGCCGTGCGTTCTTCAAGGCCGTGCCCGCGACATTCCTGGCTGCACGGGCTTCGGGCCCCACCATGCTCGCTTTCGGCGAGACGAGCGCCGCCGGATCCGGGGGCGGCGCCGCCAGGCCCGCAGGTGATCTCCAGCCCATCGTGCTGCCCAAGCCCGAGACCGAGGGCGGGAAGTCCGTCCTGGCCGCTCTCAAGGAACGGCGCACGATCCGCAGCATCAAGGAAGACCGCCTACCGCCGCAAGTCCTGTCTAACCTGCTGTGGGCCGCCTTCGGCGTGAACCGGGAAGAACGGGGGCCGTTCGGGCAACGCGGCCGCACCGCCGCCTCGGCCAGCAACTCGCAGGAAATCGACCTTTACGTGGCGCTGCCTGAGGGCGTCTATCTCTACGAGGCGCCGGCGCACCGGCTCGCGCCCGTCGTCGCGGGCGACTTGCGCGCTATGGCCGGCAATCGCGGCCGCGGCACCAAGGCCCCCGTCAGGATCATCTTCGTCGCGGATACTGCCCGGTTCGCCACGGCCGGCTTTCAAGAGCCAGGGCTCAAGGACCCGGAAGTCCAGAAGTCCTACTACAATGTCGCTACGGGGCTGATCGCGGGGAACATCTACCTGTTCGCGGCCTCGCAGGGCCTGGGGGCATGGTTCCACAACTGCGACAAGCCCGGCCTCACCACGGCGCTTCACCTACGGCCCGCGCAGCGCGCCCTGTACGCCCAGACCGTGGGCTACGCGGCGTAGATGCCGGTGCGCGGCAGCGTGAGGCGGCGCTGGGAGTGTGGAGGTCGCCGACCGCGCTGAACCGCCCGGACCTGGCCCACCTCTCCTGCGCCCGCGCGACGCAGATGATGGATCAGCTTCATCTCGGCCCTGACATCCAAGAGGCAATCTTCCGCCCATCCCGCCTCACGGGAGGCGACCTCGTCGCCAAACAGGTCATCGTGCTTGCCCATTGCGTCCGGCTCGACGCCCCAAAGGCCTACGTCAGTTCGCATCCCTTTCGACCTGGCATAACACCTTCGTGACGCCGTGAGCAGACGGACGCTGCAACCCGACTGCCGTGTCCACCTCAGCAGCAACGACGCCCCAAACCGCATTGCGCCTCTCGCCGGCCCCCCGCTCAACATCGCCATCGACGTGGATTGCGGACGCAGCGAGCAGAAGCGTTGCGAGTCCGGCGGACTACCAGCGGTAGAACCGGTAGGGATCATCTTCCGCAACCGGCTCGTCCAGGTAGAGACCCGTCAGCCACCGCATGTTCTCGGGGCCCGTGCGCACCGGCGGAACGTCCTCTATACTGGCGAAGGCCATGATGCCGCCTGCCTGCCGCACGTCCGTGACCTCGACTGCGATGACGTTCTCTCCTGCCTCGAGCGTGCCGGCCGGCAGATCGTAGCGGCGCGGCACCTCCCAATAGTCTGCGGGGTTCGTCTGCTGCGTAGTCGAACCGACCAGGCTCCCGTTGACGTAGGTGCGGTCCTCGTCGTCCACAGCACCCAGGACGAGGGTCCCTCTGCGGCCAGCCAACTCCGGCGGAACGCGGACCTTCACGCGATAGAGGAAGGCGCCATCGAAGCTCCGCAGCTCCTCGAACTGGCTTTCCCAACTGGCCCCTACCTTCACGCCGTGCCATCGCGAGTCGTCGAATCCGGCCGCAGTCCAGCCGTCCGGCGCCTCGCCCGAGAGCAAGGCCATCCCCTGCCATTGCGTCGGGAGCAAGACGGCCTCGTTCCCGCATGTGATCCGCAGTTTCCCCAGCACTGTCTTAGGCGGCTGCGGCGGGAGCACCAGCGGGCTGCCGAACCGCTCCAACAAGGGGGAGTTCAGGGGCACCCCGAGATTGCCCAGCAGCCGGCTCACAACGAAGCTCGTGTGCCGGAACGCAAGCTTCGTGTTGTAGAACTCCTCGTAGTTGAACTGCCACGGCACGATCTGCAAGAACACCGCGTTCTCCCCTTCCGACTGGGCAAGCACGCCGCCGCCGAGCGCCGGCGCCCCCCCAGTCACAAGGGGCACCGTGCGCGGGTCCCGAGTCATCAAGTCGCTGCACCCCACGCCCGCCAGCAGCGAACGCGCTCCCGGCGGCGGGAAAAAGCTGGAAATGTACTCCGCCTCCTCCAGCCGCACCCGCAGACCCAGGGCATCGCGAACGTCTTCCTGCCTCAGGCCCAGTGCCAGCACGTGACCGCCTCCTTTGACCCAGGCGGCCACCCGGCCTGCGCGATCCCCGAGTTCGGCCGCCGCGCCGGGGCCGAGCACCAACGCGCTGTCATCCGTCAGGGGCTGGCCGGTATAGGGCGCGATCTCCGCGCCCGCCTTCATCAAGTGCGCCAGGCCCTCCGGCGCCCCGGCGTACAACGCACTGCGCGGACTGGGCGGCCGATACGAACTGACGTAGTCGAGGATGTTCGCGGCCAACCGCGCCGCGGCCGGTTCGTCGGCGGAGCGACCGGTCACGTCCATCTGGCAGAAGACGACGATGCCTTTGCCCTCGCGGTAGACCATCAGGGGGCTGTACTGGAGGGCGAAGCCGCCTTCGACCAGTGGCAGGAAATCGCCCGCCGCCGGCCGTTCGATCAGGACCGACGAGACATTCCCCCAGCAGCCCGCCCGGCCGGGACGCGACACAGTGAAGCCGCACCACTGCGCCATGGGGTAAGAGTTGGGGTTGCCCAGGGGCATGTTGGCCGGCAGGAGGGTGGCTTCGCCCTGCCAGTCATGGAGATTCTCGTCCGAGAGGCCCGCCAGGATCGGGTGGCCCGGCGCCCGCACGAAGACGCGACGCAGGCCTTGTTCCTGGACCCGGAAGCCCAGCCGTCTCTCCAACGCCAGGGCGTTCTGCTCGAACACGACCGCGCGCAGCCCGTCGCGCACCCCCAGGAGGTCCGGGGCAGGGCCGTCAACTGTGAGCGCGCCCTTGCCGATCACCAGGACGTCGTAGACGCCAAGCTCCGCGTCTGCCTGAACGGCGTCGAACGGGACCCCGAGTTGACGCAGCAGTTCGGCCGTCTCGCCATGGGGATCGTAGAGGGCCACCTTCCCCCCGGCGCGCGGCAGACTGGGCGGTGCCAGCACGTCGACCGTGAACGCGTCTTCCTGCACTTCGCCCGTGCTGAAGGTTGCCTTCAGTTTGAGTTCGAACGCGCCCGGGCGCTGTCCTGGCGGGATGGTGAAGGAGACCAGCACCCGCTCGTTCTCGCCCGGCTCCACCCGCACCGTGCTCAGGCCCGACGGTCCATTGGGTAGGTTCGCAGACCACTCGCAGGCGCACTCGACGGGGCGGCGCGAGTCGTTGATGACGATGATCTGCTTCTCCACCGCCTGGCCGGCCAGGTAGTTGTGGGCCCGTCCCGTGAAATGCTCCGGCCCGCCGGCGATGTAGGCCAGCAGGGGCTGACTGTAGCGGCGGAAGGCGGCCCCCCGCACGTTAGGCACCCAGTCTTCCATCTTCGTGCCGAGCGAGTACGGCCACGAGTCCGAGGTGCGAGGGGAATAGAAGTCGGGGGTGTAGCCCGGGCGCTGGAGGTTGTCCCAGTCGGCCGGAAGCTCGCGCCTGCTTGCCTCAGCGCCGTCACCGAAGCGGCACAGGTTGCCCTCGTGCCAGATGTTGAACCCGCTCAGGCCGAGCGTGCGGAAGGCGGGCCAGGTCCATTTGATGAACTCCGCTTGCACGCCGCGCAGGTTTGGTATGTCGTCCCGCCTGTTGCCTGCGGCGGCATACAGAGGGCCGCCGGGCGACCGCTCGTTGCGGAACCGCAGTGATTCCAAACGCAGGTTCGCCTTCTCAAACTCGCTCAGGTCAAAGGCCGCGGGCCCCCTGAGCTGGGCGCCCCATTCGGTGTAGAAGTTCTGCTGGGGAGGTCCCTGCCGCCCGCGTCCCCTCCTGCCGCGATTGGAGGAGAAGCTGAAAATGAGTGGCTCGCCGTACTCGACGAGATAGAGCGGACGGGCACCGTACTCGCTCCAGCGTTGGAACCAGTCCGACCGCTCCTGCATTGGGGCCCAGTTCAGGTAGCAGTTCATCGTGTACATCTCGCGGCTCGGCCCGGAATGGTTGTACTGGGGCCGCGCGCTGTCCAATCGCCTGAGGATGGCCTCGCGCGCGTACACCTGGCTGATCTGCTCAGCCTGGGCTTCACCCAGTAGCGAGTCCATCACGAGCGGCATGCGTTCGGGGTTCTCGTCGTCCTGGTAGCTCAACCAGTTGTGGTTCTGGCTGTACATGACCACGCTAGGATGGTTCTGCGCACAGCGGACGTACCACTCCAGGTGCCGCTCATACCCGTTGCGTTTCTCCGGTTCCTCCCCCTGCCAGTCGTATTCCCGCATGTGCGGCAGGGAGAAGCTCAGCAGCATCCCTTCGTCGTCCGCCGCCCGCAGTATCCCCTCGAAGGCGAGGTGCGCGCCCGGTGGGCAGCTGTAGTTATGCGTGTAGGCCGCGTTATAGCCCATCCTCTTCAGACGCCGGAAGGTCTCGCGTGCGCCCTCGTAGCTGGCCGTGGCAGTGTCGTTCTGCGCTGAGTTCAACGGCGTGGCAATCAGGTGCACTCGGCTGCCGTTGAGGTAGAAGTCGCGACCTTCTATCCAGAACTCCCGGAACCCGAACCGCACGGGATAGTACGCGTCCACGACCGCGTCGCCTTCCAGCAATTCGACAGCCAAGTGGTACTGATTCTGCGGCGTGTCAAGGTCCCAGAGTCTGGGCGTCCTCCACTCGATCGAGAAGGCTTGGCGGCCGTTGCGCAGGTCGTCGGACGTGAAGGGATCGCTCTCGCCTCTCAGCACTTCCTCGCCTCCGTCCGTCACGCGCGCCTGCAGCACGTAGGACTTCCCCTCCTCCAGGCCCTTCGGGGTGGCCGCAATGGTCAGCGTCCGGCGGCGCACCGATGTGTCCACGCTCACGTCCGTAACGCAGGCCCCCTGGGAGGTACTGCTCAGGAACACGTCCCCACAGAGGCCCCGCCGCCCGATCCCTCGACGCCTACCGCCCGGCGCATCCGGCGTCACGAACGAAGTCCCGTCCGTAGTCAGGCGCCGGCCGAAGAGATGGATGGCCAGTTGGTGAGTCTGCCCTGGTGTGCACAAGTCGGTGATGTCCGCCTCGCCACCGGGAAACACGATGTCGCTCGCTCTGACGCCATCCACGAAGACCTGAGCGTAGGAATTGACCCATGCCGCCTGCACCGTGATGCGCCGCCCCTGCCACTGCTGTGGCACGGCGATCTCCCGCGCATACCACGCTGCGTCAACGTCTGCCAGATTCTCCGACCAGCCGTCCGGTGCGAAGATGCGCTGGCTGGGGCCTGTCTCCCTCCGTCCGGCCCCCAGGGGCCAGGTGCCCGGCACCTTGAAGTAGCCCCAGCCGGTGTCAGGCGGCAGAACTGGCTCGTCGTCGCTTGCGGACGGCCTGAACTGCCACAGTCCGTTGATGCAGATTCGCTCGCGCGTCGGCGTCGTCTCGCGATAAGCCTTGGCGACGTCCCAGACGGCCTTCACCCCTTCGGGCAGCACCACGTCTGCGCCTTCCTGGGCGGCTGCCTGGCTGAGTCCACAGCATGAAAGCACGGCGCACACACAGACAAAGAGTCCGCACCTGTGAGATAGCGAACGCATGAAACCACCCCCCTTGAGCAGATCCTGTCGGCATGACGGACGTCGCCACGGGCGCCTGCACAAATGGCGAATGTTCCGGGCTTTCGGCGACCTCCGTTGCGTCCCCGCTGGGAGAAGCCCTCAGGGCGCGAGTGTACGCAAGTCACCGGCCGGCGTCAATGCTCCAGCAAGGCCATGGGCCCCGCAGGGCGGTGGCGGCCAATGTCACGTGCTGGGATCGAGCGGTTGAAGGGACTCGGACCCCCGACGTCCAGCTTGGGAAGCTGAACACCTATAGTTCTGAGCCATACGCGCGTAGAACTTTACAACTTGCGTGCACGCCGATTCCGCCAGTTCTTCCCCTCTGCATGCAGATCAAACGCAACGTATGTCCCTGCAAGCACTTAGGAGATGCCAGCCGATGGCTGTACCTCCCGAGAACTCCGACGTAACCAGTGCCGCTGAACTTACGACGCAGTGCAAGTATCCTCTCCGGGGCTGATTCACGCAAGCTCATGTGGCTCCGACGGGTAGAGAACGCCCATCCTTTCCGAGGCATGCCCCGAACCGACGCGCCGCATGGTCCGATGGACTTCTCGGTAGGCACAGGCCTCCGGGCTCCGCCCGCGGTCGGCCGGTCGACGTCCACAGCGTCTGACCTACGCCCCGGCCGGTCCGTCTGCAGGGCTCTCCCAGTCGCAGTATGGCCTCACCGGACTGCGCTTCCGCCGCGCGGGCCAGTCCGAGACGGCGACCGCGACCACTCCTCGCGCCTACATGCCCACTTCTATCGTGAACCGCTGCGTGTCACTGCCCACGCGCTCGGTGTGGGTGCCGACGACCTTCTCCTGTCCCCAGCTGGCCGGGACTTCGTCCAGCTCGCGCACCTGGCGGTCAGTGGTGACGGTGACCGCAACGTCCCCCCTGCCTGCCGCATCAGGGGTGCCGGACAGCAATCCCGTAGCCGGGTCTATCTTGAGCCATCCGGGCCCCCCTTCCACGGTGTAGACGGGCTGCTCGACGTCCCAGAAGCTGGCGACCACATTGCCGTTCACCACATGGTTGCGCAGGTCGCCGAGCGACCGCACGGCACCGACCTGGTAGCGGTACTCTTCACCCACCCGCGCCCTCGTCACCGGCAGCGTGTAGATGAGGGGGCGGGGCGCAGCGGCGTAGTCCGACGGTCCGCTCCGCTCTCCTCGGCCGTCCACAGCCACCACGCGGTAGTAGGCCCTGAAGGCCTCCTGCGAGCCCTCGCCGAGTACCGGGAGTTCGGCCCCTGTGGTCTCCGCGATGAAGTTGGCCGGGAACGGGGATGTCAGTTCCTTGCTCGCGCCCAGCGCCACGGCGTACGGCTCGTCGCTGACCGAGAAGCCCTTCTCGTCGCTTCCGTAGACGCGGTACTTCACCGGTTGCCGGCCCACGGGGTTAGGTTTCCACCTCAGGACGGCGCTGCGCCTGTCACGGTCGTAATCGACCCCCACGGCCAGAGGATAGGCCGGCCCGCGGGCCGTGAAGCTCCACGTCTTGCTCCACTGTCCCCACACGCCTTTCTCATCCTTGGCCCGCACGTGCCAGTAGTAGGCCGTATCCGGCGTCAGCAGCCCGGCAGAGGGGAGCGTGTACTGCGGTTTCCCCTTGTCCCTGGTGCGGGAGATGAGCCGATAGAAGTTCGTAGACAGGGGCCAGCGCATATCGGGCCGGTCGGAAAGCTCGAAGTGGTAGTCGGCGATCCGGTCGCCGTCGGGGTCGGCCGCTTCGTTCCACTCGAAGACGATGCCCGTTCCGTCCGTTTCGCCTCCGTTCGCAGGGGCCACGGGCGCGGACGAGGCCTGCGGCGGCCTGGACGCCGAACGCTCCACCCACTCATGCGTGACCCGGACCGACCGCTCGCCGTTCGTTTCGTCCGTATAGGCGAACGCATTCTCACCCACGGCCATGCTAGGAAGGACCATGGGCGCCATGTGCAGGTCGTTGACGAAGCCCAGACGCCGCAGCCGGGCGGCACCCGACAGCCGGCAGCGGAGCATGTAGCTGTAGCGCGGGGATCCCCCGGTGGGCGGGAAGAACTCATCCAGGTCCTTGCCGTTCACGTCCTGCCACGACTTGCCGTCGAACGACAGCGCGAACTGGGCACCGTCGCCATCGTCCTCCAGCCTGCCGCCGACTATCGCGTAGGGACTTGACACGGTCCAGACGACCGTTCCTTCTCTGCCACCTTCGGCCGACAAGCCGTCCGGCCCCGATGCGACGTTCTCCACGCTGTCCGCGCCCTTCTTCCATGCGTCGCCGGCGAGGTCGGGCCGGTACTCCCAGAGGCCGTTGCAGATCATGTTCGGATAGTTGGCCTTCTCCCTGCCCCGCAGCTTGGGCGGGGTGAGATGCCCCCAGCGCCAGACGATGGCCTCGCCTGGCCTGAGGGTCATGTTCATCGTCGTCCCCTGAACGCAGTTTCGCTCCCCGCTGACCACGCCTTCGTGGGCGAAGCAAGCCGCGAAGCCCTCGTCCAGGCGGCGGTAATCGCCCATCAGTATGCCCATCGTGTGCGCGCGCTTGATCAGGTCGTGGTCCCGGACGAGGTCCTGATCATGGGCGACGGTCCTGTTGTCGCGCAGCAGGAACATGGAGTGCTGATCGCCGTCGAGGTTGTTCCAACGGCCATCGAAGAACACGCGCGCGGTCGTATGCCCTATGGTCCCGGCCGAAGGGCTGACCTTGAGGCCGGCGCGGCGGAACAGCCCGGCCACGGACGTGCCGTTGTTGCCGCACTGATAGCAGCCGAAAACGTTGAACACCCTCACGGGGTCACTGTCGCCGACGAAGTGGTAGCTGTAACGGCATTCCTGAAACCAAATGGCCAAAGCCTTCTCGCGATCGCTCATGCCGGGCTCGATCGCTGCGTTGACGATCTCGTCCATCGTGCGGAACAGGTTCCGGCCGTTGGAGAGCCAGGGGTTGATGACGTCTGTGTCGCCCACGTTCTCCATGCGCACCGCACGGTTGGACTCCCAGGTCTGCTCCATGGCGCCTTCCATGTTCATGCCCACGCCCATGGGCGAACGGCAGTTCCGCCCGTCCATGGTGCCGCCCTGCGTGACGGCGTACTCGTGCCGTCCACTCGCGACCTCCTCGACGTGCCGCTTAGGTGAGTCGGTCGGATTGGTGTTGGAGACCCAGGGCTCGAGATGCCCCTGTTGATCAGCCTGCGCGTCGCACACGCTCTGCCCCCCGACGAAGACAAGGAAAGCCAAACCTACTGCCCAAAGCAACCTGTACGCCTTCATGATCCCCTCCGTGCCGCAACCAATCGAGGTCCGCTGTTCTGGGTCGCCGGCCGGCGTCGTCTCAACGCCGTGCGCGAAGGCGACGGCCGCGTCGCGTCCAATCACGCCGTCGCCGTGGTGCTCAGCGGCGAGGCCTCGGCTCTCCGGGAGTCTCGACACCATAGCCGATGCCTCCTATGCGCTCCAGTGTGGCAGCCCGCCGTTCCTACCAGCGGAAGAACAGGTACGGGTAGTCCCAGCCCTCGGGCACGTCGACGTAGAGGCCGTCGAGCCACCGCCTCTCGCCCTCGCTCACCGGTCGCGACACGTTCTCGAGGATCGGCGTCTCGGCGGCTGCGCCCATGTTCGCCAGCAGCCGCGTGACCATGCAACTTGCGCGGCGGTAGGTGCGCTTCACGTTCCGCTGCTGGGCGAACTCGAACAGCCAGGGGGCCTCGCCCGTCGCGAAATCGCCGTTCTCCAGCAAGTCTTCGGCTGCCTTGTCCGGCTCCACGGCCTGAACGTGATCGCCCTCGTACAGGCGGAACGAACCGATCCGCAGCCGGGCACCGGGCTGCGAGCATCTGAGGAAGACGAACAGATTCTCCGTCTCAGCCGCGTCGAACATGACGCGCAGTTCGGCCTGTTCACCCGCCTGAAGACGGATGTCCTCGCCGCGGACCACCGGTTCGCCCGGGGTGTAACGGCGGCCCCACCCGGGCCGCTCCGAAAGCTCGGCGCCCACGTGGGCGGTGATGTCTGCACCGAGGGCCTCGGCAACGACGGCGAGGGTGTAGGTCCTGCCGGCTACCGCTCGTTCGGCCCATTGGCCGAGTGTGGCGCCCCCGGGCGTAACCGGGCCGAGGGTCACGAGCGCCCCGGGGCTGCCGTCCGCATCCTCGACCGCGCTGAAGGCGGTCGGCAGGCCCAGCGTCGGACTGACGTCCTGCGGGAGGAGCTGACAGAAGACGACGTTCGCCCCGTCCGCCGCCGCCAGGACGCCGTTGCCGATGGGCACGGCGCCGTCAGTAACGAGCGGCACTTGGCGCGGCGCGCGGTTGTGCACGTCGGCGGGACCAACGCCTGCCAGTAGCGAGCCCACGCCGGCGGGCTCGAAGTACGCGGCTATGTGCTCGGCGTCGTTCGTGGCGACTTCGAACGGTAGGAAACGGGCC
>SDBT01019754.1_pt1 | contig 10552 bp, 21 predicted proteins | sample 2277101 | NCBI WGS metagenome assembly SDBT01 (sample SAMN10404973, study PRJNA504765) | marine sediment metagenome | isolation source: marine sediment core GS10_PC15, 103 cmbsf | place: Arctic Ocean: Southern Knipovich Ridge | collected 2010
GCGCAATACCAATACCCGGATAAATCAATAGACTCGCAATCCAAAAATTATCTAGACCCATAATTTCTTTGCTTAATAGCAAAAGAAGAGCATTCAACATCGCCCCGATAAACAAAAACCACGTAATAACCGAAACCGTTAACAATAAACGACTATTAACAAGAATCTTCTTAGTTCCTGAAATAATGTTATCCCAGGGATTATGAGACATTTTCAGCTTCGTTCCTAAATATGGGGTATGAGGCGCAAAAAAAATGGACACCCAGCCAATCAGGGTAAAGGTGATTAAAACAAGGGCAATATAAAATTCTTGGCCATGAAAAGCGTGATATAAAAAACCACCCAACAAGAGGCCTAAAATAATGCCCAAATTATCGGCCATCTGAAGCATACCATTGGCTCTACTTAATGAGCGTTCAGAAAATATTTCAGGAAGAATGCCAAACTTTGCTGGACTAAAAAATGTAGATTGGGCAGCCATTAAAAATAAGAGCACTAAACTTAGCCAAAAAATATCCAGTGGCAAAATGATAAGAGCCAAAAGCATGGTAAAGACTTCCATACTTTTGGTATAAATTAGAACAGTTCGCTTATTGTAGACATCGGCAAAATGTCCAGCAATTCCAGAAAATAATAAGAATGGTAGAATAAAAACAGCGCCAACTGCGGATACACCAAGGGCAGAAACCTCATCTTGTGCCCCATTATTAAGGCCCACTTCTAAGGCCATCAACCCCAGGATCATCCTAAGGATGTTGTCATTCAAGATCCCTAGAAATTCCGCCACAAGATAAAAAGGAAAGCCCTTCTTCTGCAGGATTTTCTTATAGGTAAGATCCAAAATTTCCTCGACTGTATTTTTATTATTTTATCTCATAATACGCCGATTTCGCCATTCAGCCAAGCCTTTGTGTTTGATCTGTCTAAAAACCTTCTTCTTCCATATCACCTTGGGAATCATTCCCGTCACCAGATAACTGACTCATAGCCCCTAGTCCACCGCTGACCAAAATTCCGTCCGTAGCCATTATTGTATTGTAATATATAAGGTTTACCAGAGTTGCGTCTAATCTAATTAAAAACTCCTTTAGTTTTTCAATCCGCGCAACCACCAAGTCTTTACGCCATGAGGTTGTATCATCGGCCTTATCCCCATACCGGAATAAAATTTAGCTTCAAAAAACCATACGCTTAGAATTTATTTTTGTTCTAAAATAAACACATAAAAATAAAATTTATTTTCCATTTAGAGCCTTGACTGCTTTTCTTGCTAATTGTAAGGCTTTTTTCCTACTTTGGTTGGTGCAATACCTCCCATTACCTTCGACAATAAAAACTGCAACAATGTTAATTTCAGTTTTGTCATTTTCACGGATTTGTACATCACCATAGGTTGAAGGGTATATACTATAAATATTTTTCATACATTACTCCAATCAATTCTAAACCGGTCTTCCGGTTCCATATCATCACAATCACCAATCGTCCATTGCCTGATCTGCATATTATTGTCATAGGCAAATTGCAATACATCATCATCTACTAATTTATCTTGTATTAGTATTCGTATTGGCATAAGACACACATGGATAAAAGACATTAGGTTTTCTTCTAATGGTCCAGGTTTTATTTTAGGACTCCAATTGATACCGCTCAGACCGGCAATTTTCAACGTAGCTGCTGTTTCAGAATTTAGGAGGATTCCATTGGTATACAGGTATATCTTTGCATCCTTGTTGAAGTACTTCAGCAGACATATAAACTGTACCAGTTTCTCAAGTTCCAGTAACGGTTCACCACCGGTAATCGCAATTTCGTCATAGCCAATCACTGCTATATGAAAGGCAGTCATATTGTCAAAGGAGTCATGTATTTCTTCTTGCTTCATACAACAGAACTCGCAGGTAAGATTGCAGCGGTCGGTTAAAACTACTCGGCAGTTATTTCTTTCCATAAGAGCCTCCACATTTAATACAGCACATGAAACCATTTTCATCTGGCTCTAATTTTGATTCTTCATTGCCGGGGCACGGCCATTTATTGCAATATCTTGGCATTTTAGTACACATGGGTTCGTCGTATACTCCGGATGATCTCGCTTTCGTGGCTTCAATTATTTCTATACCTAAATCGAATAGTAGATTAGTGAATACTCCAACAGCCATTGCCTCTTGTCTTGTATGGTAACTACGTTCACAGACGGTCTGATTAAAGTCTCCCGGCTGTGTCTTGACAATATCAGAGGCATCACTTCCAGCATAAGGGACGAAATTGGTTACGTTTAACATTAGGAAGTCTTGCTTGTTTTCTTCCAGCCATTCCCATGTATTGACATAGGTATTTAAGGTTTCACCCGGCAGACCGATGATGATATTGGGTATTATGTTTACATTCCATCTTTTGAGAACATCTATTGCTCTGTCGATGCTTCTGGTATTTTGTGGTTTGTTGTATTTTCTAAGAATTTCATTGTTGTAAGATTCAATTCCAAGCTCTACATTTACTATTTGCAGAACATGAAAATCTATTTCTTGTCTTTCTACTTGAGCACATGTAGTCTGAACCGTAAAGCCCCGGAACTTTGGATTGAATGCTTTGATCGTATTATAGATGTACTTCAATTCAATGTAGTTATGGCACTGTCCAAAGGTCTTGTCATTGATGTAGACTAACTCAAAGTCTAAGCACTCCATCGCTTCAGTTTGTTGGCCGATAGATGGATAGGGAACTTGAGTTATTTCATCCGGCACAGTACAGAACTTGCAATGATTAGTACACCCGTTGGATAGAGTAAGCCGGGGGATACATTTCATTCCTTTGAATAGCCGGTAGTCGGTTCCGTATTGGTAATCAAGGTCTAAATACTCACACGCATCTTGTGTGTTATTACACCATAGTACATTACCTAAAGGATAGAATATCTCACAAAATCCTTTATGTCCAATATAGCCTCCAAAGAAAAATTGTTTGTCTGGGTTGTTGTGTACTATTCTTGCAAGGATTTCTTTGTTGCAATCCATTACGGAGGCAAAGTAAATGTCGGCTTCGGGCAAGACAGGATAATGTGGTGATCTTGCTCCACAATCGTCGGGACATATTTCGTCTATGTGATAAAGCATAAGCTCATGGTCCTTGTCTTTCAGACAATGACTAAGCTCTGCAATCCAAGTCGGTATTTCCCAATAGTGCTCCGGTCGGTAGTAACCCTCTCCGGCCATGTTAGGCCAGATGGCTTTGAAGTAATTATCAGCCGGATTGCTCTTGTCATCCGGGTTCAGTAACCGGTCGGACACCTGTAAGAAACAGAATTGCCGTTTATTCATAGCATTTTCCCATAGAAAAATTTAGCTTTCAAAAAATACTACATTTCAAAAAATATTTTTCCCAAGGTGACCGACGGGATTTGAACCCGCACCCATAGACTCACAATCTATTGTGCTACCATTACACCACGACCACAAGGGTATCGGCTGGAATCGAACCAACGTCATGGCCTGTCGCAACAGACGGCTCTACCACTGAGCTACAATACCGGTGCTGCTAACCCTGCAACAGTGTTTTCAGGCCCTTGAGGAAATTGTCTCCCTTTCGTACAACATCCTCGATACGATCTCTGTCATTTACTGCCAAGCCAACAGCAATCTGTGCTTGAATTTTTTCTTCGTCTGCTTCTTCCAATGCTGAGTTGAGATTGTCAATGATCTCTTCAAAGCCTTCAATGGCTTCCTCGACCGCTTTGCTGCCATGGCTCTCTTTGTTTCTTATATCCATTAGACGATTCCATAACTTTTTCAACATGGTACTGCCTTTCATAAAATAGAATTTATTGATTACTCGACCCTCAGTATATCCTGATACTTTTTCGACTTGTAGTAATCACGAATGAGAGGACGGTCATTAGAAACAGTGGACTGTTTGTCGTTGTGTACTGTAAAGCCGCTTCCCATTCCTTGTTCCCTTGTTGACTGCCATGCTACCCGGTCGGTTGAACTCTGTAAGTTTTTCATTATTCTACCTTTCTATCTGCCGTATACCAAACTGTAACACTAAATAAACCATCTGTGTGTACTTCAGTAATAGTTAAAATTGAACCCATTACTTTGTTAGCAAATGCTGCTGCTTTGTTCTTTTGTTCTACTACATCAGAGTAGTTTAATCCCGGTCCTACAAAGCCATAAGTTTCATAGAATAATTGCATCATTTTCCTTTCGGTCTAAGGAACGGAATATTAAAGTCCTCAAGCATCTCTCTTGCTACTTTACGGCGTAGAGGAAAGACGACATTTGAACGCCGGGCACAGTGCCGGATGTTGAATTCCATCCTGCGTTGCAACCACCTTGGAATAGGTACAGTCTCTGCTGACTCCCCGGCATAGATCATTACTCCATCTATGCGTACATTTTCCAAGTTTACATTTCGAGGCTTGTACGGTTTGTGCTTCTTCATTTGTTTCCCTTTCTATTAAGGTTCAAATTCATATAGTTTATGGTCATCTGGCACTGCTCTGAAGTAGTCAGGAGCATAATCACCAGAAAATCTTTTGTTTAAGAATTCGATTATTTTCTTGGCATACCATTCATTCACGTTTTCTGCAACTAAGCTGTCAGATATGTGTTCTCGGTTCATGTTGTCTACTCGTATTATTTTCATTACTGTCTCCAAATTAAACCATATCAGCATAAGACACCGGCGTTTTACCGGCTTTTGTTACTGCTATACACCATATCATTGCCTGATATTCGGCTGGCTTCATGCCACGATGTTTGGCAAGTAATTGTATTGCTTTCTCCAGACGATAGTATTCTTTTCGTCTTATTTGGTGTTGGGTTATTCCGAAGTAACGGATAGTCCATGTGTCAATAGTAACACGGTTCAGGTCTCCCCTAAGATTAGCAGCAAAGGCCGGTACTTTATAACCAGACAAGAGTTCTCCATTCAATGCTCGATGTATATTTGGAATCATTGTTCCCATTATTCCACTGCAATCAATGTATCCATCATGCTTATACCGTTCATAGATGTTTTGTGATATGTCCCAATTTACTTTTACTTGCTTTCGTGGAGATGTGGCTGCAAGTATGTCGCAGAACATATCGGCATCTTCGCCATATAGTTTCTCTATGACAAGACGACTCTCCGTGTACCAATTTGATGCCGGGTTATTCATTATAGGCTTGCCTTTTTTAGTATTGCTCGACATTCCTTTATTTCCATAGCAGTTGTTGTACTGGCTTTACATTGTCTCCAGCGGGTCATATTATTTAAGACGTACTTTAATTGGCCTTTGAGTTCATTTGTATGCTTTGCTTCAATCATATTTAGAGCATGTGAAGCATAGATTATACAGTAGTTTAGAGCCAGTAATCCTTTATTCTTTTCTATTAGTTGTAGTGCTTCCGTTACTGTCATTTTATACTCTTTTACTATGTTATCAACTTCTGCTATACAAATACAGCAGCCAATAGCATCATTCTCAGTACAATCAACAAACTCACTATTAGGGTCAATATCATCACATCTTGATGCCATTTCGCGGGCATACTTCTGATTCTTCTCATCAGGATAGCAGGAATAACATAAGCCGGTTTCATCTGCTGCTGTTCCTTGATTCGTTAGTAATGCCCTCATAATAGTCTCCCACATCATAAGAGTAAAAAAATTTCGGTTTCAACCTTCATACGCTGAAAAAGTTTTTTAGTTCAAAAGAAAATAAAATTTATTTTTCCCTGAACAAATCTCCATAGAATTCGTAGTAATATATTTAAGAAAACACGAAGTTTTCGCTACCTGTTCATGGAAGGACGAAGATAGTCAAAGTAAATGAGGCAGGAAGCCGAATCTTGGATTATATTCGCATGGAAAGATAAGAGCACGGCTGCTCGATAGTACTGCCGAGCTTATTCCCTGCGTAATCCTCTTCTTCTCTGATGGCTTTCTACGGTAATCCTCTACTAATTGGATGACATTCTACCGTAACCCTCCACTAATCCCATCACGGCTGAACAAGACCGACCGGTTGGTATGTTGCCAATAGTCCCATATTATCCACAAACCAACCGATTGGTATGTTATCCATATAATAAGACAAAAAGATTTTTTATTTTCTTTTGAACATAATTTTTGTTTGAAAGTATAGATTGGAAAGCGAAAATTTTTTCTTATTGGGGGATTTATTTATGTTGACCACGGGAAAAATTGTAAAATTCGACGCTGGTAACAGGACGGATTTTTGCAGACCTTATATAATAAATGGTGCGGATTGTAAAATTCTGGTGATTCTGCCCAATACTGCAATAGTTCGGTTTATTGGGCAAACTGAAACTGATATTGTGTCGCTTGTTTATTTAAGGGGATAATTTAGTGTGTATCTGTAATGAATGTGGTTTGTCCGGCGAATCATGTTGTTGTAGTGAGGTAGATCGCTGTGTATCTTGCGAGTACTTCAATTACGTCGATGGCTGCACAATGCCACCGCCATTAGAATGTGAAAAGGATTTATCATAAGATGATAAACATCCAAACTATTTTGAAAAGGATTAGAATCGCTGCTAATTATGCCACCGCCGTGGTTGCTTATGATAACGCCGACAATGCTGATACTGCCGAAGCAGCACAAACCGACATGATAAACGCACGAAAACAGATTAAAGAAGTGTAAATTTTATTCTTTTTAAGGGGTAGCAAAATGCAGGTAGTTGAAAAAGACGGCAACATCATTATTACAATCCCGAAAAATGTCAAGCCAGTATTGTCAAGTACACAGAAGACTTTTATTATCGCCAGTTCGCACGGTTTTGTCCCGACAAACCTACAGCAAGATGGTGCGGTCGTATCGGCGATGGTGAATCTGACCGTCAAAAACGCAAAATATGTCAAGCCGTAGTTTATCAGATGCCGGTAAAGTATCCGGCTGGTGATTCAAGTCAGGAATTGGGGACATGGTTTTCAACTGTGTTCCCTTTTCTTTTGCTAATATCTTAAAATTATCGGACGGCGGCATAATTAGCCTAAAAAGCACAATGTGGGAGTATATCAGAATCCCCCAAAACCTCTGAGGATCGATTGTAAGCCGTCAAAATGATTTATTGGTAGCAGAGTATCAGATTTATTTTAAGCCATTAGAATCGAATTGACGAATTCTCTCGTAAAATACCGGAAATAAAAGCAGGTTTGACAGACAGAATAATCGGCAGAAGTGCAATAATCGCGGGCATAACCCATCGGGTACAATTCCGTATAACACTATAGAAGAGTATAAAGAAAAGGGCCATTGACCTTGATTAGCCAATGACCCTTGATATGCCGTGAACCGTATTTTAATCGTCTAACAGTGCTTTTAGAGTCTCTCCGTCTAATATCGTTTTGCTTTGTATGTCAAGAATATCGCCGGTATGCAGTTTGTAATATCTTTTGTCTGCGGTTCGCATCTTGACTGTTATTCTTGCCGTCCTATACCGACCGGAAGATTGCACTTTCAATTCCCGGTCGAACCTCTCTCTCACTTCTGTTTTTGACAGTGTCGGGCCTGCGGCTCTAAAATAGTCCATTATGAACGACCACGGCATTAGACGGTTACTGCTGCGGTCAACAAGACCACCCTCTTGAGTACCATCGACGAAATACTGATCTTTTTTACTGTCCATATGGTCTCCTTTTAACATAATGCGATAAATGTTAGAACTGCGACGATAACATACTCTCTTATACTCCATTGTCTGCCCATTACAGTCTATCCTTTAGTAACTCGACTCTTTGTATTTCGTCCATCCGGCTGGCAATCATTGTAAGGTCGGTGAGTTTGTATAGTTTTTCATCGTCTACAAGATCCCACCCGTGGTTCATACAAAGAATACCTTTAAGCATTTTAAACTCGTCTCTATTGCCCCGATACTTCTCGATGATAATCTGTGTTCTTTGCTCAACTGTCATTTTGTTTCCCCTTTAATTTGCCGACCGGCTTTGTGCCAGTCGATACGATACTATACCATACGACCGGCCCATTGTCAACGATATTCTTTTATTTATTGTATGCCCAACCGAACAGTAACCGACACTATAATAGGTATACAATGACTATTGCCTATAGTATATCCAAACGGTTGTCTGTCTCCCATACCGTCGCCCTTGTGTATTATTGGGCGGGTATAGGTCCCCCGGTTTGGTCGTATCATTGCCGGTAGGGTAAGTTATAGAGTTACAGAGATTTTCTGAAAAAAAATTTTAGGAAATTTCCCGGCTTCTTATCCTGTCCTCTTCTTCTCCAGTAGTATGATAATGGTAGTTACCAAGACCACAATGACGGAATTGTATAATATAAAAGGTATCTTCGATATCATAGCCTCTCCATCTTCTACGAAGGAAACGGGGAATGGCCCAATATATCTCCGGTCTACGGTTTGGAACTTCTATGGTACGATAATGAACATTATTTACAAATAAGATCGCATTCATAATAGTCTCCTTATAAGGTTTATAACGATTAGTCAAGGTTTCATAGAAACTGCTCAGAGAAGACACTTACGGGGTATAGGTTGTAAGAGAGCCTCTAAGGTATATCCGCATGAATAATTGCCGTTCGTCCATTCTGAAGCCGCAACTAAGCCCGGTCGAGATACTTATCAGTCAGAATCAAAGATCACTTGATTTCCTCGAAAACCTCAGCGGACGATGATACCACTCTGGTAAATCAGAAGATTTCATCCTCCAAGCGACCCACAAGGTCCAATATGATAGCACCTTGAATATCCATTGGTACGGGATACCCTCATGTTTACTCCACCAGAGACGAAACTTCGGTTCACCGGTGTCCTTCCAGATTTTTATTTCTAATCGCCCTATGTTCATATCATTTCCCCTCAGGCACTTCAACATCTTCCGGTCGAACTATGATACCGCCATAATTGGCAGCCCCTTTAATAACTCCTACTATGTATCCTCTTATATATCCAGCATCATTTGCAGAAGCAATTACCCCTCTCAACCGGGATATCTCAATACATGCTCCATCATAACTAATTTGAAGTTGCTGAGTATTAACGGCCATATCATTCCCCCTTAATAAATTTCTTAACCAAGATAACAAACCGGACGGCACAATACAACAATATCAATACTGCGAATGCTTTAATCACTCTAATCTCCATAAGGTAAATGGTTTTTAATAAGCCACTCAGGAACACCGACCGGATTACACTCATGCTCAAAATCAAGCAGTATCAGAAGACGACCACACTTATCACAAACCTGCTTCTGTCTTATGCACAACTCCATATCGGCCCAATACCACATATCAGGCAGACGACCGGCCATACGTAACCGGTAATTTCTCCATACCAGATATCTCAGTAACCAAGTAGGGGTATGTCTTCTTAGCCAGATAATCATCTTCTGTCCTCCAAAGTATGTATATCATAGAAACAGTAAGAGAAACCGACGATGCCTATAAGGATTCCGATAAGATGCAATATCATCTCACATCCTCCAGAGTCTCTTCTCTCAGCATATCAACATACATTTCAATTCTTTTTGTAGTAAGGTCTATATCTCCACGATCAACATTTACCAGCAAGATTTCTCCATCAGTAGTACAATCGACCGCCAAGTAATAGTTATGGTACAGCCGTTCCAGTTCAAACAGGAATTCTTTCTCTCTTTGTTTCTCAATCATAAGATTTCCTTTGCAAACTTATACAGTATAATTCCTATTGAACCCCATAAGCACCATCCAAGGAACAGTAAAATAGCACAGACGGATATAAACTTACTCATCAGAGTCACCGGCCTTTCTATAAGGTCTATAAAGGTTAAGAGGACAGTCGATTGTATCACAGTTCGTTACTTCTACACGGGCGTATCCCATGCACTCAATACAAAAAGCTTTAATAGCATCACGGGGGCTGGCTTTACCGGATATCGCCGCTAAGTAATTCTTCCGGTAGATTGCTGGCATGTCGTCAGACTTCTTTGTTATGCTCATCAGGCTTCTCCGCAATAAACTTCAACTCTGAAATCATTTTATCAATATGCTCTGATCGGAAAGTCTCAAGTTTTTTTATCATTCTCCATGCTATATTTCCTATTGACTTGTTAGACAAAACATGAACTTGTACATCCATTGGAATAAATATTTCACACCCATGAAAACATTCATCAGGACCAAAGCAACTTGGACAAATCATTGAATTGAATGGAGCAATATGATTGACGGAAGGACAATCAAATTTTATTTTTGATATTTTACGTTCAAGAGTTTTTAATCTTTCATTACTCATTTTCCGGCCTCAATGTAATAAGCTGTACAGTTACGTCAGGATGTAGTTTATAGCAGTGGTAAAGAAAAACAACCCATGCCTTTAATCTGAAGCTTGTATAACATACCGACTCCGTATTATCAAAACTGTAAACTTCTTCTTCAGGAATTACCGGCATTATGTTCACCGAGTACATCGTTCTTCTCCGGTATCTGTTTCTTAGAATCGTCACTGCATCTGTCGTTTCCATTTTTCTTTGCTCCAAATATTCTATCATAGTTCTCATCATACTTCTTCTTGTC
>SDBT01019755.1_pt1 | contig 10551 bp, 20 predicted proteins | sample 2277101 | NCBI WGS metagenome assembly SDBT01 (sample SAMN10404973, study PRJNA504765) | marine sediment metagenome | isolation source: marine sediment core GS10_PC15, 103 cmbsf | place: Arctic Ocean: Southern Knipovich Ridge | collected 2010
ATTCCCGGCACGGAGAAACACATGGCAAGAACCATAGAATTCACCGAGGATAACTTTGAGTCCGAGGTTCTTAAGTCTGACCAACCAGTCGTCGTTGATTTCTGGGCCGATTGGTGCATGCCCTGCAAAACTCTCGCCCCCATCATCAACGAGTTGGCTGCTGATTTTGCTGGGACTGCCAAAGTAGGAAAAGTGAATACAGAATCATGCCGGGATATCTCTGTCAAGTATAACATACAGAGTATACCTACGGTGCTCATTTTTAAGGGTGGTGAAGTAGTCGATAAGTTCGTCGGCTTCACTGCTAAGAAGAAACTCGCAGCAGCCATCGACAAGGGAATCGCTAATGAATGATTTTTTCGAATTAAATCACAAAGATATTGATCAAGCTGTCGTCGACCTAATGATGCGAATTGCTGGGTGGTACATCGACAATGGTGGGCTCACTGGTCAATTGTATTTTTGTGACGATCACCGCCCTGTTGGGGCTTGCGTGAGAACATTTCATCCGCATGCGCATTGGGAAAGTGCCATGCTTGCTGTAGAACACGCTTGCAAGTCTGGCATGGAAATTAACTTAACGTTGCATAAAGATAACTGTTCCCCAAGGCATATCTGCGAGAAACTACTGGCAACAGCGAAACTTTTAGAAGGATAACAGAATGAACATGAAATTCAAGAAAACAGAATTGATCACAATCCTCAAGAAGAATCGTGACCAACATCGAGAAATCTTCGAGGAAGCTTGTGAGGGCTACCAGAAACGCATGATAGCTCATCTACAGACCATGCTAAATGATGTCAAGCGTAGGGCATCTGTTAGTCACCACATCGGTATGAGCATTCCAATCGATCAAACGCCAGATTATGACCGGGCCATCAGAATGCTTGACATGTGCGTCGATGACGTGATTGAGTTGAATGAACAGACATTCGCCAATTATGTCATGGATGATTGGAATTGGACGAATAACTTTCTTGCATCCAATACCAGGTATTCCAAGAAAGCGGTTGAATACAGCAAAACCAAAAGCAGTGAGGATTGGTAATCTGTCATGAAAATCAGAGTTACAATGAAAACGCCTAACGCACTCAGTGACAGCATCAGCGACGCAGAACTCGAAGAAGAGGACGAAGAGGTAGTACGGGAGATAGCGAATCAGTATTTTAGTTATGGTGAATGTGTCACCATCGAAATAGATACTGATTTCGAATCCATTGAGCTTGTGAAGAAGTAATGGTCGGAGCCGTGGCGCAATTGGGAGCGCATGATGCTACTCACTGGCAATGATGGAAACTGGGTGGCAGTGTACCCGGACGGCAAAAGAACTCACCCGATGCTTAAGCGCATGGCGTGGAATTACATGACCATGAACGGCGGGGACTATATAGAGAAAATCAACGGCTGGTGGAAGCGGCGGATATACCTTAAAAAGGAGCCCAAACGTGCAAAATAAATAACCAAGAAAGAACTCAAGGTCGGTGTGGTGGGTTCGATTCCCATCCTCTCCATTATGGATAGAACAGAACGACAAATAAAAGCGGCGCATAAGCGGTTGGTACGAAAGTTCTTTCCTTATATACCGTGGAAAGAAACCGGTGGCGGTGGCTATTACCCGAAACCGAGTTGCTGAGGGACGACAGTTAAGAAATCTGCCACTCTCAATGAGGAATGCGAAGTAACAGGATGTACGAAACAGCCACTCATCGCATTGGCATTAATGTTTGGGGAACGCTTTGTGAACGAGATGTTTGTGAAGAACATCGCGATAGAGACAAGCGGTGGTGCGATGAACTTTAGGAGAAAAAAATGGATGAACTAATTGTCAAACTCAAAAAACTTTGCACCAAAGCTGCCGAGCGAGTTGCTTGGTCTGATGACGAAGATATGCCCGACGATTACGCGGGTGGCCACATTGACGATGCCTACGGCGGTGGCTGTGACGATGGGGAGACCTTGCTGGCTCGGCGAGTCCTGGAAGCCATCAAAGAGTTTGAGTAGTCATGTTATTCTACGATGGACTCACAGGTCTCGCTGATGAACAGCTTGATGATTGCATCAAGAAAGCAAAAGCATTAGGCATCAAGGTGAACGATCAACGTAAGTTGTGGAATAGAATTTTCCACCGCAAAAAGGAGCAACGTCTCACAGGTATTTGGTTCAATGTTAAAACGCAGAAACCAGAAACCAAGTAGTCACAAACTCGGGAGGGTCCAACATTGGTGCGTTAAGCAGTTTTGAAAACTGTGGGGCTCAAAAGGCTCTGGGGGTTCAATTCCCTCACCCTCCGTTAAGGATGTAAACAATGAGAATGACGACATATCCCGGCACTGAACCGAACGAGCTATCACCAATACAGTTAGAGCGAGGAAGAATGGCTAAAGAGGCTCTTGATGGTCTCACCGATGAAGCATCCAAGAAAGCTTTCAGTGAATCAATAAAGCAGGCTGTAGATGGGGAGCACCATAGCAATCTATACATGGCGTGGAGTCACTGCCATGCCTGTATGAGGGGAAATACTAGGTTTTATATCTACTGCTTTGAAGAATACGAAGAAATTCTTCAGCTAATGACAGACCATGACAGACCATGAATGGACTTGCCGATTTTGCGGCAATCCTGATCTCAAGTTGTCTTATGGTTATAGTAATGGAGAGACAAAGGACGATGACGGGAAGAAAATCGTACCTCCCCGATTTCTCCATGTTCTCAACACAGCGTTGGCGGCAGCAAAGATGGAGACTACGGCATGAAAGCAGCAGTTTATGCGGGCAGTTTTGATCCACCCACATTGGGGCATGCCTGGGTCATAGAACAAGCAGCACATATGTTTACTCATCTTACGGTCGCAATAGGAGTAAATCCAGAGAAACGCTATTCCTACGATCTTGAATTGCGTAAGCGTTGGCTGCAAAATATGGTTGGAAGTTTTTCACCACAAGATGTGCGTGTAGACTCTTTCGAAAACCTCTTTCTGGTCGACTATGCCAAACAAATCGGGGCCGATGTAATTATCCGAGGAATTCGCAACGCACAAGATTTTGCGGCAGAACAAGCGATGTGGCGAATTAACAGCGATCTACAATCTGGGATTCTGACTATATTCCTAATGCCTCCACGAGAACTTGCTGAGATTAGCTCCAGCGTTGTTAAGGGCATGATGGGACCAAAAGGATGGCAAGATGTTATTTGCCGGTATGTCCCTGAGAACGTATGCAGCTTTCTAATTGATCATAATCCGGAATAAACCATGAAAGAATGGACCGAATACTTGAACAATTGGCCAGAGCCCGGTGATAAATGGCCAGAGTGTTCAAGCAGAGTTAGATGGGAAACATTGTGTGAGAACTGGCTGGGCCCAGAGGAGGCAGAATCAATACACGCAAAACCATTATTTGATTGTCTTGTTGCCCTTTACTCTCATCCGCCACGAGCTTATCATTCTCTTTCGCATATCGAGTACATGCTAATCTGTTTCGATGATCATGTGCGTCTCGCAAAAGAGCCAATGCTCGTAGAATTTGCCATTTGGTTACACGATTGCGTACATCAAATGGACGCAGATGATGAGAAACGTAGCAGTGACATTGCTGCTACATTTCTAAAAACCATCGGAGGCACACCAAAAGAATGCTCTATAGTAAGGAATCTTATTCTTGCTACACAGCATGTCGTTCTTTCGGGGGACTATGATGAGATGCTAATTGCAGATTTAGATCTGGTTATTTTAGCGGCTCCAGTGGAAATCTACGATCAATATGCTCATGGTATTAGTGTTGAGTATTGTGGTCGTTACACTCAACAAGAGGTTAAGGAAGGTCGACAGAAGTTCTTAAGGTCATTTCTTAAGATGCCATTCATTTTTCAAACTCCTGAATTTCAGGAGTCGTATGAACAACTGGCTCGGGATAATTTATACAGGGAGTTAAATAATGGAAGAGAAGACACCGTTTGAAGATTGGTTTGAGGTCACTAATAAAGGTCATCTATTGGCTTTGAAACATTATCGTGCTCACAATGAATGGCCTAAGCATTTTCTTCCAGCAGATGTCACAATGAGCGATAAGTCATTTTCTATGGTTTTGTGTAAGATAACTGATTCTTGGATTACAATGCATACTGAGACACATACTCGACAAATAGAAGAGAAGCGCCGTGGAATGGGGTAGCATCTATTGTTTTATTCCCCAGAAATAGGGCTCTAAGCGTACCAACCCCTAATAGGTATAGAGGTTGGGTTGCTATTCATTCCCCGAGAAATGAGGGACTGAAGGACCATCCCGGGTTGATTTAACGTGATCCCAGGCTTGCACCCATCACGCCGAACTTCCCAGACCAAGGCAGGGTTTGAATAACACCTTGGTCTCAGTTCGGAAAATAGAGGACTACTCTGCAACCCATCACAGACTGGCTCGTTTTACCTCGCGGCTAACTCATACCCAACGAATAGTGATTTCGTTAGACTGCCTTCCCGACTTATTGTCGGCGATGCCAAGGCAGATAGCAGTAAATTGTCTTACGCATTATACAACAAACCTTGGAGAGTACCAGACAACGGTGTCTAACACGTTTCGAACGCGTGGGAAGGCGTAAAAAGCCAGGTTGCCTTAATAATACATAGGAGAATTAACACATGATAGCAAGAAAACTCGTCTTCGACTTTGGCGAGCATATCATCGCCATTGAGGTATATTCCAAGAAGTGTCAGAGCAGGTATAAAGTTCCAGACGAGAAAACTGGTCTCTTGTTTGATATCTTTGATTTCGATGGAGAAGTAATTGAGCGATTTGTCGGTGAATCAGCAGCGTACCCATATGGTCGTGATCTTAGCGGTCATGCTCCTGCTAGGTCTCCGATGGCGTGGATGACTAAAGCAGAAGCCGACTCGCTAAAACCTGGAGTGTAGGGGGAAATGGTTCCCAACAGGTCTCGAAAGCCTGCCCATCGCATTACGTCGGTGACGGTTCGATTCCGTTACACTCCGTTAGTGAACGAATTATTGCGCATATTTGAACAAACGCCTCGTTTACTTTAGCCTTGGTAGAAACAAGATCAGTTATAACTACCAGAGAAATTTCTTTGTTCTCGGCTATCTTCTGTTTTTCTTGATCTCTTTTTTGTATTTTAGTCAGCTTGGCTTGACCATAAATAGGCTTAAAATGAACTATGCCATTCCATTCAATTCCCAGATTAAGTTCAGGTATAGCAATGTCAACCTCATAGCCATCAAGCATTGCTTTATCATTAGGCAAGAAGCATAACTGTGGAAATTCTTCTACAAGCAGGTCAAATAGCGCTTTTTCATCTTACAGTGATCGCATTCAATTTTAGACATGTTCTCTAATTAGGAGTAATCGGAGAACAGACCTTTATTTATTTTCACTCCTCTACTCTCCGTTAAATACCTCCCAAAAAACCTTGACAATCATAAGGATTTCTGTTAGCATGATACTATGAAGTCGCCGAAGGACTGGTTGTTTTGGGTTCTAATATTGCTCACTGGGGCGATAATGACCGCAATACTCTTCGAGAAATATCACGCGGCAGGAATCCTAATGATTGTGTTCTTCTCGCTGTGGTTTTATTATGCGAAAGACCTGAAGTATGGACATCAAATGGGTGGTCGAAAATCACGTTTTTTCGGAAAAAATAGATCACATAGTAGAGGAAATCAAACGTCAGGGAATGGACGTAGAAGAAATACGCTACGAACCATTCGAATCTGGCGACTACTCAAGATTCGGTGTAGAAGAAGATTGCGTCATATTTTTGGGTTCTCTTCAACTAGGTCGACAACTTAGACGCGAGACAAAGTGGATACCGGGAGTATGGTGCAACTTTCCATTCTTCGAGTGTACCCATTACTACGCTTATCTTGGTTCTCATTTGTTGAATCAAGATTACATCATGATGCCCCAGGCAGAATTGAAAAGACGAAAAGATGAAGTATACCGGCAAATTGCTGGTGAGATAGAACCCAATAGCGTCATATTTGCCAGACCAACATCTGGATTCAAGGGCACCTTCTCTGGGAAACTCATTGAATACCAGTATTTTGAGAAGGATTGGGAATGGATTGAGGAAGATCATTCACCTAGCAGCTTGATCGTGATTGCCAGTGCTGCTAAAATTGGAGCCGAATGGCGATTCATGGTTGCAGGCAAAAAGATTGTCGCAGCCAGTCAATACAGGATTTTCGGGAAATATGCTCCGGATCCAGCAGCCCCAGATGAAGCTCGACAATTAGCAGCAGAAATTGCAGCATTCGAAGCTCCTGGATGGGAGCCAGAACCCATGTGGGTTATCGACATCGGAGAAAGTGGTGGGGGATTCCACTTGATTGAAATCAACAGTTTCAGTTGCTCTGGTTGGTATGAAATGGATCCAGGGCCAGTGATCAAAGCAGCGTCAGAATTAGCATTGCAGGAGTGGAAGGATATAGTTGGAGAGTAGGCAGATATTGGTTTGCTGCGCGTGATTGGAAATCACGTTGGCTTCGCAAGGGGTCATAAGGGTTCAATTCCCTTGCTCTCCGTTATGAATGATCAGGAAGAAAAAGCTCTAGACTATTTGCTGTCCAGTGAATCTGGTAGGAAATTGTTTTGGTGTGCAGTGCTAGCAGCATTGCTGATGAAAGTTTTCAAGATTGGGGAAGATGCATGAACGCAGAACAGATAGAACAAGCAGCGAAGGACATTAAAAGAGCAATAGATACGCTCGAAAAGAATGGAGCCCGTCCCGTCACATTCGAAGCTGACTGGCCTGGTAAGAGGGTCATCTACGACAGACGAAAGAAACGAATGCTTGTTGAAGACAAATGATTTATGGGGGCGTAGCTCAGTTGGGAGAGTGTCGCGTTCGCAATGCGAAGGTCGAGGGTTCGAATCCCTTCGCCTCCATTAGGAGTAAGACATGGAAGTTTATGAATTGGAAGAAAAGAAACCTGAATACCCGATATTCAAGCTTGTCCCTGGTGAGAGGGTTGTGTTCACTATGGGCAAATGCTTTGAATTCAAAGAGGTTCGTGGGGAAAAGGAATTTAGAAGGTTTGAAATCACTTGTCGGCTTGAAGCTGTTGGAAATGGTGGGGCTTGGCGGTCTATCATTGCAGGCACACAAGTAATGACACAACTTGCTACCGCCATAAGGACAGGTTACTCTATTAAAGGTCCGTGGAGTATTCTAAAAACCGGAGAAGGGATTAACACTCTATATGACGTTAAACCAGAACACGAGCTTCCTCCACAGCCAGAAGTAGAATACGATAAAGGCAAGAAGCAAGTCCAAGAAATCATGGATGAGGCTGCGGAAGAGCATGGTTGGGATTTGCAAAAGAAGTACGATGTGTTGTGTGATGTGGTTGGAGTCGAGATTGAGAATTCTGGCGATATGATGGATGATTTGTATCGAGCAATCGAAGACAATCGCCAATGATGGCAAGACAATTATGGACAGATGAAGAAATCCAAATCCTGCGAGATCTTTATGTGCAAAGTGGAAGCCCAGCAATTCGCAAGTTGTTGCCGCATCGCACACCCAATCAGATTGCCGCTAAAGCATACCGTCTCGGCTTGCGTGCTCCTGAAGGGGCGAGACAGCGACGGAGTTACGATTGGGCTAAACACAAGAAACGTGATCCAGTGACAGGGTACTGGTTACAGGACGAAGATCCTCCAGATCCTACTCCCGAAGAGATCTTCGAACGCGCCCAAGCGATCCGTGAGAATTGGAATTTTGATCGGTGTCACCAGGTAAGGGTCAAGCAAGTACATCACATGAGACAGAGGGGGTGCCGGAAGCGTTAGGAGAAAATTATGAAATTTTATGCTTTACTTTGTTGCGGGCTGACTTTACAATATGCCGTTGGAATAACCTGGTGCATCCGAACAGCACTGGATCCTGTGGGCGAGTACAGAGTTACTGTCGCTCGATGTATCGTGTGGAATATGCGACTTCCGAGTCTCCGAACCCAATATTTGGAGCAAAATGATGCAACCGATGAATGAGAAGTGGTCCAATGGTTTCGTCTTACACTCGGAACATGACATCCGCATTCGGGGGTTTTTGATCGAGGACATATCTCGCAGACTGGAAGAGGGATTCAAGAAACTCAATCGAGCCGTTAATTTCATCAGAATAGAAACTCCTTGCGTTGTCCCTGACCATGTTGTAGAACAACACCAGAAATCGGACTTTCCTGTCTGGTCTGTGGACAATAAGGATCACGTTGGCAAACTCTTCCTGCGACCGGAGACAACCAGAGGAACATATGAAGCATTTCATATGTTGTTTCCTCAAGCGAATAATCTCCGGAAACAATTACCGCTCTGTCTGTGGCAAGCAGGAAAATCTTTCCGGATAGAACAAGACAAAGCCTTCCGAAACCTACGCTTCAAAGAGTTTTATCAACTCGAATTCCAGTTGGCGTATGGAGAAGGAACAGCAGCAAACTATCATGCAGCAGCAATATCGATTATGTCAGATATTCTGCGGAGAATTTATTCGAATATAGGGATCGTCATCACTGGAGCGGAGACTCCATTCTATTCCAAAGAGACCACCGATCTCTTCATCGGAGATCATGAGGTTGTCGCAATTTCAAGCAGGACAGATTTCGAACACCCTGTTGTGGAAATTGCATGTGGACTGGATAGATTGGTAGCGTTGTACGAAGGAATCATTGAATGATCACTCAGGCGGATGCTATTTTTGCCGAGGCTGATCTGCTGGCTGATTTGCAGAATGGCCTGGTCGTTGGCAGGGCTGTGCAAGAGTTCAAAAAAACCAACCCTGGTTGTCATTTTTGCACTTGTAATTACCAAGGTCATGCGTCAGCATTCCGAGGTTGGCTTCATGACTATTCCCTTATCAAGACCAGTATCTCACAAGAAAAGAGAAGATTAGAAAATGGAGATGAGGAAGGCAGTAATTGGTTGATGAGACTGGAACAGGATGCCGAGCACCTTCGTAACTGCTTGGACTCTATTTGGCCATGTCCATCTTGCATTCTGCAATTCAATCCGACAGGCAAGGATCATTTTTGTGGAGAGATATTGGACAAAACCGATGCGTTAGCAGCAGAGTACCAAACCTGCTCCTCGCTCCCGCCTCGCCGGTGGATGGGGAACCGGCCGACATCGGTAGAAACCAGACAATGGAGACGAAACGATGACAGACGAACAAGCAAATGAAAAAGAGAATGAAAAAGAGAATGAAAAAGAGAATGAAAAAGAGAATGAAAAAGAGAATGAAAAAGAGAATGAAAAAGATAACGAGAATGTAACTCCTGTTGCTGATCCAGTAGCAGAGAGCATCGCAGAAGATGTCAAAGACAGGCTTGCTCATGCTCAGGAAACAGACGAAATCCGCAAGAATGTGGTAGAGCATTTTGCCAAAGAGAAGATCGACGAAAGGACAAGCCTTCTCACGTCTGCTTTAGTGAAAAGAGCCGAAAAGAAGAAAGAACTGGACAAAATCAAACCAGACCTGGTTGCTCACGACGACAATGGCAAAGTGGTATCATCCAGGTGGACCAAGGATCAACTGAAGAAACACAATGAGTTGCAGAAGGCTCTCAACAAGATGGACAAGGCAATCCAACGTGCTGTGAAGGACGCAGACTACGAAGGATTGAAGAAGTTCGCAAAATAACAGTATATAGAGGCGCTTGTCGGGACATTGGCTAAGCTCGTGCTGGGTTGAGTCCGCTGTGCCAAATCGTGCAAGCGTAGCTCAACTTGAGGTCGGAGGTTCAAATCCTCTCACACCGATTGTGGGGGCCACCGAAAAAATATTTTCTTCCGGCCAAGGAAAAGCCTTGACAACGGCGTATAATAGACAGGGCTGGCAAACTGGTCTCCCAAGGCAAGGTCACTTAGTGTTCAGGTTCGATTCCTGATTTGCACGTTGGGGACGCCCAACAGCAGCCCGGCACGCGGATGTAGCTCAGGGGTAGAAAAATAAAAGAAGGACAACCTTGGGTTCACAACCTATGATGAACGACCAGAAGTTGGTTGGATGTTCTGGGAATTATCCTTTACCCATACTGTAGATAATGTGTGGGATGGTAGCATTGACTACTGGTTCCCCGATAGCCAATCCATTCACACAGATATGATTCGGCTTTATAGCAGCCTGTAGAACTTACGAAGGAACGGCAGTCGCAATGACTGCCGTTCCTTCAAACACCTAGAAGATGAACTACCCAAGGGCTAAAGACCCTTGGGTTTCGTGACTCTTAGACTTCTCCAATGAGAACGCCTCCTCACGTTTTTGTTTAGACTCCGACTTAGTTCCTAAACCAGAGTTGTGTATCCCGTCAATTCCTCCTTGGATGAAGACAAACCTACCTAATCGATTTACAAGATACCTTAACAATTCCTTCGAGCATCATCGCTAATACAAAAGTGTGATTATACAAGATTGGACTTCGATTGATGGTAGCCACGTAATAGCATATCAATCAGTTTCTTTATCTTGTTGCGTCAAGAAAACCCCTTGGTCTTCAGCCAAGGAGGAATTGACGGGATACACAACTCTGGTTTAGGAAC
>SDBT01019756.1_pt1 | contig 10551 bp, 8 predicted proteins | sample 2277101 | NCBI WGS metagenome assembly SDBT01 (sample SAMN10404973, study PRJNA504765) | marine sediment metagenome | isolation source: marine sediment core GS10_PC15, 103 cmbsf | place: Arctic Ocean: Southern Knipovich Ridge | collected 2010
GAATGGTGGAACCATTGAAGTGACCGGGATTGTTGTTTCTTTGAAAGGTGATGCTGGTCAAGTGAACACATATGTCCAATATGCAATAGGAGCAGGATCTACTGACTTCAGTAATATTGGGAGTTCTGACACAAGCATCTTACACATCATCAGCGGTCCACAACCTCAAATGCAATCGCTGCTACGGGATGAGTCCTATGAGGTCAATTGGACTCTAGCTGGTTCTGTTGGAACTTATGAAATACGTATCTTTAGTGAAGGCGAACTTTCAAAACCTGGGTCATCTGAATTTGTGACTGTGAGAGTCTTGGGAGATCCACCTCCACCAGGGGTAGCGGTTGTGTATTCAGAAGAGCAGGACTCGTCTATTGGTTATGGAGTATCGACCGGAACCTTTGAGAATACGTACAGTGCTGATGGATTTTATGAGATCCTAAATGAGGAGAAGAATACACATGGCACGAAGAAACCAGTGGATGATACTACGGAGCTAGGTTGGATTTACTCCTTTGAGGTTCCAACTCCTCGTACAAATACTACCTTCTATTTCTATGGTTATGCTGCATTTGAAGAAGGTGACACAGACACCTATTTCTATGTTCAAGAGGAGTACGGTGGTGTCTGCAGCACCATTCTTGAGATACAAAACACTGGTGGACTCAAGATATACTACGCAGTCCTTTCAGACCAAACCAGCCAATTTGTGAGGTTGCGATTTGTTGATAATGACCTAACTATCGGTGACAAGAAAATCTCATCATTATATATAGACCAGGCCTACATCGGGATAGATGACTACAAACCTACTGTCAGTGGGATTGAGATTCTTACTGCACCCGTTACCTGCCATAGGTTCCAAGCTTGGGAAAACTATGGGTCTGATTGGTATCATGATACCGACATCCCGATAGTGTCAGGTGCTGCTATGGACATCGAGATAGTGGACCTTGATTTGGACGAAAGGAATGAACTTGTCGTAGCAGAAACAATCAGTGAAACTTATGGTGTGGGGATTATCGAGATCTTTGATCTAGATTTAGGTACATCTCCTGTTGACACACTTATTCTTCCTGAAGGGTTGAGTGGCGCTGTCGTTTCCATAGCCGTTGGTAATATTGATAGTGACCCAGAAATTGAGATAGTTGGTGTTGCAAGTCAGGGCGGAGCTGTTATCTGGGACAAAGTGAATGGTGAATACCAAGTTGCTCTATTGATACATGAAACGCATTATATCAACCTCGTGACTGTTGGTAATCTGGATGACGATGCAGAGCTAGAGATTGTATTTGGCTTTGGATGGGATCCGATAAGATGCGACATAGTCCTTTATGATTATAATCTGAGTTTGAATACCTGGGTGAATACAGCGAATTACTCTAACTTCACCCCTAACGGTTGGTTCTATCATATAGAGATTAATGATGTAGATGCAAATGGGATTAATGAGTTGTATGTCTTGTACAAGGATGACCCATTCCGCATTCTGACTTACACTAATGGTTCACTCATTGAATTCTGGACAACCCCGGACGTGATAGCAGGAACCGATATTGGATTCAGTTTTGTGACTGGTGATGTGACAAATGATGGAACGATGGACCTTGTCATCTACTCTCCATTCCTTGACGGCTCAATTACAGGTTTCCGTATTTTCGAATATGACCCGTTATTGGGATTCATCAACACTTACGACATCTATAATCCGGGAATGTCTAACATTTTTGGAAACCAGATGGCTATTGGTGACATTGATGGAGATTTCGTGAACGAGCTCGTAGTGTGCGGTGGACCCGGTGGTATCTATTTTGAAGGTAGGTTGTTCATATTCAGGAATAACACTCTAATCTTCAGTGCTGAATTGGATGCCAACGAATCCAATTGTGTTGTAATTGGCGATTATGACAATGATGCATAAGCTTGGGAGAGCAGGAACAGGAGAGGGCGAAAGCCCTCTTTCTCCATCTCTTATCAAAAGCTTCCACGTAACAACAATCTTGTTGTAGTAGAAGGGTGCAGACCATAATCTGTCCGACCCCTGAGCGTACGAGATCACAGTAAGCGCAGTGGTCGAGTGGTTCATAAAGCAATGGAAACCGTGATTTATGTTTGATTCTATTATCCGGAAATAGTGAATAATCGATTAAAATTCACTGCAGATGGTTAAACTTTTGTACAAAGAAATCGTCGTATATTCGGCAGGGTAATCAAAAAGGGATGCATTACTCCGTTGATCGCAATTGTATTGATAAAGACTGAAGCTGGGAACGCCTTCTTAGCTTGTAGTGAAATTTGTAAAATAGATGGTATAGATAGGTGCCACGTTGTAACTGGCCCGTATGATCTAATCGCCGTGGTTGATTCAACAAATAATAACCTTAGATCTTTGGTGGCTTCTATCCATGATACAAAGGGAGTTCAAAGAACAGAAACTTGTATTGCTCTATCGTGCTGAAATATCATCACTCAATCTCGTATTGAGAATGTTTTTACCAGTTTCATTGACTAGGGGACAATATGAAAAGTTTCACAAAATACTTGACATTCAATGTTCCAGCTCGGATGGATTTCGTTCACATAACCCCTGATGTTCAAGATGCTGTCAGGGAGAGCAGTGTGCAAGAAGGACTGTGTTTGGTCAATGCAATGCACATCACAGCTAGCGTCTTCATTAATGACAACGAGAGTGGACTTCATGATGATTACAAACGGTGGCTTGAAGAACTCGCCCCCAATGAGCCTCACAGCCACTATAAGCACAATCGAACTGGTGAGGATAACGGTGATGCACATCACAAACGACAGATCATGGGACGTGAAGTTGTAATTGCTATCACCAATGGTCAACTTGACCTTGGGACCTGGGAAGCTATCTTCTATGGTGAGTTTGATGGTCGTCGGTCAAAGCGAGTTCTCATCAAGATTATAGGGGAATAGCTATCCACGAATAGACAAAGTGTAAATGTAGATTTACTTGTCGCTAACTGACTGAGGATTTCAATATGGTTCCTGCTGCTGATGATTTGAAATGGCTTAAAGAAATTGAGAAGTCAATCGAGGATGCCCTCTGGACAAGTGTCAATGACGAGGACTATGAAAAAGCACTGACCGCGTATGAGAAGGCAAAGAAGAATCTCGAACTAATGGAGATAATTTCCGGTGATGTTGAAAGAGAACAGAAGAGAATTCTCTCATACTGCATCATGCGAATCAATGATGCATTGGAGTATCTTGAAAGGTCTGAAGGATCCATTGAGAGGGCTGAAGAGGCATTAAAACTGGCAGAGGAGTCTGAAGACATAGTCCAGATTCTCCGTTCCAAACTATCCATGGGCGTTACATTGCTAAACACAGGGAAACTTCCAGAGGCTGAGAGTTACTTTACAGATATCATCCTCCAGACACAAGATGAAATTGAAAACAAAGATGTGATTCAACTCTATGGCTGGACACTAATTGTTAGAGTGAATATACTCCTAGGAAAGAGTCTGTATAATCAAGCAGAAGAACTGGCGAATCAAGCATTGGGAGTCCTCAGTAGCATCAGCAACTATGCTGGTCTCAGAACAGTTTGCTCTCTACTATCTCGAATCTATCAAAGTGAAGGAAACATTGAGAAGTCTGAATTGTATGAAAAAAGGGCAGGCGAATACGATAACCTAGCCAAAGAACATCGACAATAACTTGAAGCCCACGGAATGAAGAGCCTCTCTCTACGAAACGCAAAAATCACTTGCTCATATTCTTCATGTCGAGGTCGCTCACACGAGCCCTGACTCTCAAGCCAACCCCGTCGATTTGTAGTCGAATATCCGCTATCTTTTTGTTTCTCTTTGCAAACTCTTCTTTCCTGCGCTTCTCTATGGCAGTATATTCCTCATATGCTACAGACCATTCTTCCCTTGTCGTTTTGAGCTGCTGTTTCAAGTGTTCGAACATGATGCGCTTAACATGGACTGTATTTTTTAGATTGAGCATGTTTGTTTCCATGTCGGAGAGAATACTTGCCAGTTCCTCTTCAGCAATCTTAAGCTCTGTACGCAGGGTTTGCAACTGGACCATAGACTGTCCTATCTGCTCTTCCTGAAGGTGTTCAGAGTCTGAAGATAGTAACGTAACGGGGTCGATTTCATTTTCACTCTTGACAGCAACAGGTTCCGTAGCTGTAGTGGTCTGTGGGGTTGGTGATGTAGGCACAGTTGATTCTATTGGTATGGCTGTCTGACTTGTGCTAATTTCATTAGTGACAGGCTGACTTGTAATCTCTGGTTCATCATCACCTATCATCATCCTGGTCAATGTTTGGAAGGTTTCATCAATATTCGTACCAGTTTTAGCTGATGTTTCGATAAAGACTGACTGCACATTCAACTTCTGACTAACACTCTCTGCGAATGCCTTGCCCTCTTCGGTTGTAACGATGTCCTTTTGGCGAAGTGTATCTCGGAGATCTATCTTGTTTGCCACGATTATGATGGGCGGCAACTCTTTAACGAACCCATGAGCTTCCACGATCCACTTCAATGCGCTATCGAATGAACTTCTGTCATCTACAGAATAGATAAGAATGATTCCAGACGACCCCTCATAGTATCGTCGTCGGAGATTCTGAAATGCCGCTTGGCCAGCTATGTCCCAGATCACAAGGTTCGTTGGAGTCCCCTTGTAAATCAGTGACTTTTGACAAAAGTCAACTCCCAAAGTTGGAATGTAACTGCGCTTAAAACCCTCTCGAAGGTATTTCCTGCGCAAGCTTGTTTTCCCGACATAGCCATCCCCAATAAGGCATACTTTGAATTGTCTACGGATTGTACTACTCACGTATCTGCTCCCTCTGTAGTGATGGCGGTGCTTCTTTTCCATCCTTTTCCTCACTTATATCGCTAATTCTGATGCACTAAGACCAAAAAATCGACAATATTTGGATTATTGTTTTGTTATGTTCTTAACCGCAGTTGCAATACCAGAAAGCGTCTTCTCAATGTCCTCCTCAGTATGTGTGAATGAGAGCGCACCAAGTCCATGATGCCCGAACACTCCTTCCTGCATGAGGAATCCCTGGAAGATGTCCTGTTGTTTGTGATCAAATAGTGCTCCTAGCTGTCCTGGAGTCTTTGGAGGACTATCCAATACTGAGGTTAGGTAGCTTACGAAATTGATTGATCCATAACCAGTTCCGATGAGGGGGGCGTTCATATCTTGAAGCATAGTGTTCAATCGTTCCCTGAATGAGTCCCCCATCTTATTCAACCGTGCATATTCATCCTTCTTCTCACGAAGACGGTCTAGAACTGCTAACCCTGCAGCCATGGTCAGTGGATGACTTGAAAATGTTCCACCCCCGACCCAGCGACCTCCCTTTGCACCAGGTACCGCCAACGCCATGATATCTTCACGACCACCATAGACACCGAGTGGCATCCCACCAGCGGCTGCTTTTCCAAGGGTAAGAAGGTCGGGTTCTGCTCCGAACATCTTGTCACCAGCAGTCCCAAACCTAAGCCGGAATCCTGTGATGATCTCATCAAAGATGAGGAGGATATCCCGAGAAGCGGTTTCTTCACGCAGGTACATGAGAAAATCGTCATACGGAGGGATTCCACCACCTGCACCGACTACAGGTTCTACAATGATCGCAGCAAGGTCATTTCCATGCTTCTTCAACATTACATCAAGACTCTCTCTGTCGTTGTAATCGAATGACACTCCATTGTAAAACGGAGCATCGGAATAGGGATGACCCATATGGTAGGTGAGGGCATCATTTCCTCCGTGCCATCCACCGAGAGTTTTGCCAATGAGTTTTCGTTTCGTAAATAACCTCGCTAATCGTACAGAATACATCGTCGACTCACTACCCGTGGCAGTGAATCTCATCTTCTTGAGTAACGGTACAACTTTCTGAAGTTCCTCACCGTACTTAACCTGAGGTTCATTGGGAATCCCAAAGTGGTGTCCTCCTTCAACCTGGTCTATGATTGCTTTCTTAATGGTAGGGTCATTGTGTCCGAGAATGAGGGAGTAGTGGGTCATCCACCAATCGACGTATTCGTTTCCATCAACATCCCAGATGCGACTGCCCTTTCCATGACTGATGTAGGGTGGATATGAATTACAACTTGGCATTCCAAAGTTTCGAATGTTGTGGCTTACTCCTCCAGGAAACAGAGCGACTGCTTTTTCCCAGAGTACTTTTGATTTCGGAGTTCTTGAATTGTAGTCCTCAAGCATTGTTATCTCCTCCAAGGATTCTATTCTTCCTTCCAGAATCTCATGGTATTTCGTGGGACTGGTATGTCCTTCATGGTCTTGAGACCTGGTGATTCATTAATCACAATTGGAATCAGATTTAGTAGCATCCCAATTGTCCCATGGTCTCCTTGCACACCACCCTCGATTCTTTGGTGGATTCTGGGAAGTCCTTCTATGATGACCTCATCATATTGTGGTGTGGCCTCTGCATATGCCTGGAAGTCAAGAGTAACAATCTCTTCTCCCTTTCTTCTCCCAACTCCTACACTCTTGAGACCGAGGACATCTCCCTTCTCAACTGTAGCAAATGAATTGGTGATTTTTCTGTCTGCGATAATGGCTTCGGGGGGTAACTCATTAATCTCATCGAGACCTAGGTTCAATGCAGCATCTATCATTTGAATTGATTCTACGAGACCCACATGTCCAGTGATCTTTCCTTCATCGATATTCTGTCTGAACTCATCATTGGTCATTCCTGTTCCAATCTTCTTTTGGAATGATGGTCTTCTGTGGCTTGAGTTCATATGACGAGTCACGCGTATCGTTTCTACACTCTGACAAGGCCCAGTGAGCACAATTGGTAGCAGATCCATTAGATATCCTGGATTGATGCCTGTCCCAACAACAGTTTTCCCGTTTTGTTCAGCTACGCTATTGATACTTTTAGCTAGTCCTGGTTTCTTCTGATAAGGGAAAGATAGCTCCTCACAGATAGAGATTACATCCAATCCTGATCCAAGACATTCCTCAATTGTTGGCCCAACGACCTCTAACGATGATGATGTTGCAACAATAGCGATGTCTGCTTTTGTTGAGTCAAGGACACTGCTCAAATCATCAGCAATTGCTACATCACTATCGATGTCATCCTGAAGAAGTTCTCTAATCGGTTTGTTTGCAAGCTCTGGATTTGCATCCACGACAGATACCAGCTCGAGGTTCTCTCTCTTCATGATGGAACTAGAGATGTGTTGGCCTAGTGATCCAAACCCAATTTGTATCACTTTGAATGGCTGAGATTTTGCTGTTGGCATTAGATAGCTTCTCCTTGATTTAGTGAGAACAAGTAAACCGTGTAATCAGTGTATCGTGAACCAAACTCTCACCGAATAGATTTCAAATATGCAGAGTTATTGTACGGGTACATAACCATTCTTGGGAACTAGAAGGGGAGGAACTCGACTCGTGAGAAACGGGTCAGAGATTTATATGCGAAGGTGATTACGATGGCTCGGTCCAAGGGTGTGACAATCTCAGTAAAGGTCCCTATCAATTGGGAGTCTATGACTGAGAGGACTAAGCAACGGCTTAGACAGACTGTTGGACGAGACACCAGAGTGATTTGTGCATATCTTGGAATAATTGAACAACATGAAAACAAGTTACTAACAGGTAAGAACAGAGATAGAATTGATGATATTAAGTTGAATCAACTGACCATGACTGTGCTCAAGGCAAAATCAGGAGCTAATAAGAGGATTAGTGTACCCTATGACTTCAAGGTGCGGTTTCCCCGAATCTCACAGAACGAGATGGCTGAATGTCAACAGACAGCAGTCGCACTCTATGAGAGCTATCTCAAGTTGAGGAAGAAAAAGGGTTGGAATGCTTCACGACCTACTTCAATCAATGGATCTAGAAGGATACCCCGATGGGTGTTCTCTCAGAGATTCAAATTGATTGAGAAGAAGACCTCTGTTTCTCGATGGTGGTTAGATATCAGGGACGCTCTAGATTCAGTACGAGAGAAGAGAACCTACCACGATCGATTGAGTATACCTCTCAAAATGTCTCCTTTCCATCTGAATCAGATTAGACGGGGTGAAGTGAAAGCGGTACAGCTCTTTATAGATAGGAGAAGGAAGTGGTGGGTGACTATTGCTGTCAGAATAACTCTTGATGAATCTCCAGAGCAGAATCTTCCTGTTGCTATTCTTGGAATTGACCTGGGTATCGAGAAGGCTGCTTGCTCAACTCTTCTTACTCCTGAAAAGACAAGAGAAACTCGCTACTTTGTCCAGAGAGATAAGGTCACGGTCATCAAGAAGTATGATAGGTTTGTTGCAGACCTCCAGAGAGAGATGTACACCCGGAGAAACAACAAACTACTATATGACAGGATTGCTGAGCGACTCCGTCGAATGCGTTCCAAACGAGAGCGCGTTGCTAAGGAGTATGACCGTGTCCTTGTACGTCAACTGCTTGATTACATTTCTGAACTGTCCAAGAAATACACACTGTATGTTGCCATTGGTCGCCTGAAAAATATACGAATGCGTGCGAAGCGAGGGAACTACCAAGGCCGAAGATTCCGAGGAATGATTCATTCCTGGGCCTTTGCTCGAATCACTGACAGTCTGAAACACGGACTTGCTCAGCAGGGCTGGAAGGTCGATGGAAAGGACCCTCGATTCAGAGCTGTTCCTGAGGGGTGGACTTCCATCATGTGCTGGAAGTGCGGAAGCAAGGGAACAAGACCTAAACAGAACTACTTCCATTGTCCATCCTGTGGTATCAGTATCAATGCTGATCAAAACGGTAGTATCAACATCGCTGCACGCATGTTAACGCTCACAAAGTTATTACATTCTGTGAGAGGACTAGGTATGTGGACTAGAGCGGTTGTTCGTGGAACAACTAATCGACGTGCACGGCTGAAAGCCCGAAAGAAGATTTCAAAGAAATCTTCAAAAGGGAAGTCCTTACTCTCCAAGAAGGAACCAACATCGGGTTCTGGAGAGTCCGCGGCTGTTCACTTTGTCCAATCGGACCTTGTCAGTTCCAGTGATGTGACTGGTGAGAGTGATAATGACCACGCCGTGGTAAGAACTGTGGAAACGCTCTCTGTTGCTGAAAGTGATGTATCAGCATTCAAACAGGAGAAGGAAGCCAGGTCTTCAGGAGGGATCCCATCCCAATGAACATTGACAAAGCTCTTGCTAATTTTTGTGATTCCTCGGAATTACGAAGAGGTGGTGACACTGGCAGGAGAAGGGCGGAACATAGAAATATCTTGCAGTTGAGGTTCATTCTCAATAAGATGTAAGATTTAGGTTATTTAGAAATCTCTAGAAAAAAAAGAGCATGAGGTTAAGCAGTGGAGAGCCAAAAGAAACTCTATTTTCCAATTCTATTCGCAATTGTAGGAATTTTGAGTACATTCATAATTACCAACATGTTATCACAAGGTCTAACCGAAGTTAGTTCAAGTGTTGATTTTGTCACTATTCTTCCTGGGCCAATCCAAGCGGATGTGAATTCTCTCCTAATCCTACTAATTCCAGCTTACTTCATTGGATTCTTCACACTAGTCATCCCAATGGCTCTACTGATGATTCTATTCAACAAAGTGTCAAGGGCTTCAACGTACGAACTTGGCGTGTTCACCACTGGTGAGGGATTCAGTGCTACGAAAATGATCCGAAGAGGGATTGTTCCTGCATTATTTGCACTTTCAACCGGGGAGATTCTTGTAAATCTTCTTCCCAATAGAGTGTTCGGCGTTCCAACCATTGCCGGAGATGTAGATATTTTCCTACGGCTTTTCAATCCGCTCCAGACACTGTTAGGATCTCTTTTTGCTTTAGTATTTGGCCTTGTAATCTTCGCACCAACTTGGATTCTAAATGATTCAGGAATCGTTGGCCAGGTAAAATCAAGCCACATGAGTACAAGAAGGTGTCCAGATACTGAAGGAATCGGCAGATGGTTCTCAAATATCTTTGGTGGATTCGCAATATTCGCATATCCGATAACAATGATTCATAGGTTCTTCTATGTCCAGTATTTTGTTCATGGTGTTCAACTTAATCTCCTCAATCTGATGATTAGCATTTTTTGGATTGTTGGAATACCGTTTCTTGTGATGAGCTTTGTATTGCCATTCATTATCCTGAATGAGTTAGGACTTACTTGGGTCCGTCCAAAGATTCACAACTTTGCACGAAGACTTGGAGCTAAGGAGGTTCAACCTAAATCACTCATGCTTGAGATGCTTGAATTTAAGGACCACCTCAATGACCAAGTCGATGACCATGAGATTGATACTGATTCGTCAAGGATGAAACGGATGTGATTTGGCTTTCTATAAGTTTCCTGTTTCAAGGTTAGGTAACAGCTACTAAGAAATCGAACAAAGTTGGACTTCCCTTAAGTCATCATTTGAAGAAATCTGTATGACCTTATATAGTCGGAGTCGGAACTAGAACATGAGGTTGACCGACACAAACATGACCTCACAGAGTCCCCCCAGTGCCGTTACCTGGGAGCACTTCGCTCTGGTGTCCAAGATTGTGCAAC
>SDBT01019757.1_pt1 | contig 10551 bp, 11 predicted proteins | sample 2277101 | NCBI WGS metagenome assembly SDBT01 (sample SAMN10404973, study PRJNA504765) | marine sediment metagenome | isolation source: marine sediment core GS10_PC15, 103 cmbsf | place: Arctic Ocean: Southern Knipovich Ridge | collected 2010
TTAAAAAATAATCTTGGACAAAATGTTGTTCCCGAATTCGTCAGTCCCGAAAAAATAATCTCGGCCCGGTTAAATCTTCACGGCAGCAAGTTTTCCTACGGCAGAAAATTCGACGCCTCTGTTGCAGTCACAAATAATTCCTCCGAGCCGCTCATAATCGGTGATGATGGTCTATTCAAGGGTAATATCCGAATCGATGCCGACGTTACCGGCGACATCAACAGGCAGATACCAAATCTCGTATCTCTCAAGATTCGACCTTCCTCGCTTGTTGAACCTCAGCGAAGTATCCTTATTCCGGTCCATCTTGAAACAGCCGAACTCAAACAATTACTTTTTTCATATCCGCAGGCATCATTGGATATAGCATTTACACTCTTTATCGACCCTGTAACAACCCCCGACGGCAGGCTGACAAACCGGCTTGCTTATATTGAACCGGCCCAAACCATCATTAAGCGACCGGGCATTGAACTTACAGCTAAATACCTGCAGAACCGCATCAATTCACTGCCAAGGGCCAGACAGGGCCAAAAAATCAAAACCGCCCAGTTATTCATCGGTCTTTTAGCAGAGCAGCACGCAATGGCCAATCGGGAGCCCCTGTACAAGTTTAAATATGCCGACGGAATGCCGGAACTGTTGAAATCTGCCCTCGTACACAACCTCACTGACAATGATTGGGTCGTCAAAGTCCATACTATGTCTGGGATGCTTTCGTTGCCGCTGGATTTCGAATTGATAAGTGCGGTGGCGCAAAACCTCAACGATGACCACTGGCCGGCTCGTTTAATCGCCCTTTACCTGCTGGCTAAAAACCAGGGCGGAAATTTCGATAAGGTACTCAACTGGACAGCAGAACGCGATTCAAGCGGACTCGTTCGGAATATGGCCATCGCCCTCGGTGCCACTATCCACACGCCACAGCAGCAAGAGCAGCCGCCTGCTGACAACTTAGACAAAAGCCCTGCCGGATAACCCCGCAGAGGCCCGAAAACTTCAGCGAATCCGCAATTGCTTGATTCATTCAGGAATTTGGATAATATATGGCAAGTAATATAATACGAATTAGTTTATAAGCTGTTGCAGAATTAACAATGACAGCAACATTAGATAAAAGCAATCAACCAAACAACAAAGGATTATGGCTTGGTGTCGGTATCTTCACCCTGGCACTGGCGGTTCGCCTTGTCTATTTCCATGAGATTTCAAAGAGTCTTACTTTTCTTATACCAATTAGCGATTCAGGTTTATACGACCGTCTTGCACATTCGCTCGCTCAGGGCGGGCTAATGCAGAAAGACTTCTTCCTGCAGTCATTCTTCTATCCTTTCTTTCTTTCCGTGGTTTACTTTTTCAGCGGCTCTTCTATCATTTTCACAAAGCTGACACAGATTCTGCTGGGCTCTGTTGTGTGCGTGCTCGTTTACCAGCTTGGGCAGATGGTCTTCGACCGTCGGACGGGCATCCTGGCCGGTGTAATCACGACGCTGTACGGGCCGCTCATCTTTTTCGAGAGCGAGCTGGTGGCAACCGGCTGGGCGTCTTTCTGGTCGGTGGCCTTGCTCATCCTTCTCTTAAAAGCCGCCCAAAAAAAAGGACCGCGGTTATATTTTGCGCTGGGAATATGCGGCGGGCTCAGTGTTGTTACCCGCGCAACTTTCCTTCCATTCTGCGTAGCGGCCTGTGTCTGGCTGGTGTTCGCCCTGCGACGGGCATCGATGCCGGAGGATATGATTGCCGTCAGGAAAAGACATGTCCTGGCAGGTTTTTTCCTGATTCTGGTTACTGTCTCGATACTGTCTCTTAAGACAACAGGCAGGATAAGCCCGTTTCCTGAAAGCGGTCCGATTAATTTCTACATCGGTAACAATCCGGATACAGACAGGACAATAAAAATCCGGCCGGGAGATGACTGGAAAAACCTCAACCTGCTGGCAAAGGAAGTCGAAGCAAAAGACAGATACGAAGTTCAGCAGTTTTTCAGACGCCGGTTCTTCAAATACGTCGTAACTGAGCCGGTCCATTTTGTTACGGGGCTTATCCACAAGTCTATACAGTTCGTCAGTTCGAGGGAAATTCAGAGAATTTTCGATGTGTATGAGTCGCGACGGTATTCGCTGCTGCTCTCAGGGCTGGTATGGAAAACGCACGGCTTCGGCTTTCCTTTCGGAGTCCTGCTGCCGCTGGCGATTATTGGCGTAATTCACCACCGACGTCGCATCCCTTTGCCTATCTTTCTATTTCTGATACTTTACCCATCAGCCATTATTCTGGTGTTCGTGACGGGACGCTACCGGGTGCCGCTGGTACCGGTTTTGGCTGTGGTGGCATCGGCAGGCCTCTTCGCCATAATCGAAACGATAAAGATGGGGCGGTGGCGCCGGATGGCAACAATGGTCGGTATAGCAGCTGCCAGTGCGTTATTGTTCAGCATTGCCGGCCCATTCGCAGCCGAAAGTATTGACTGCAGGGCCAGAATGTACGGTTGGCTTGCAAGTAAGAGTCTCAAACAGGGCAGATTCGAGAAAGCTGCTGAGCACCTCAGCGAAGCACTGCTTTCGAATCCCGACGACTACGCTGCACATGATATGCTGGGAACTACCTTAAACCGACAGGGAAAACAAAAAGAAGCCATCAAGCATTTCAAAAAAGCTATCGAAATCAATCCAGAATACTTTTCAGCTTATAACAACCTGGGTTCGGTGCTGGCCCAACAGGGAAAAATCGAAGAGGCCGTCAAACATTTCGAGAAAGCCCTTGAAATCAATCCCCAATTAGATAGCGCTCACTACAACCTGGCATTGTCTTTTCTCAATCTCGGACAAGCCGACCGGGCCGTCGAACACCTGCACAAAGCGCTTGCCTACGCCGAGGCTTCGGGAAACTGGACACTGGCCAACAAAATAAGAAAGGTGCAGCTTCAAATCCGGCAATCCGACAATCCTTGAGTCAACCGGCCTTTTCGACCGTATTTACCGGCAGCGAACCGGAAGCGGCACTGCTTCTGGAGCCCATGGAAGATGTGCAAAGAAATTCGGCAATGACGGTTTTGCATCACAGGCGAATTTCCAAAAAATTTTGTCTTGCGATAATAACAGAATTTTGTAACATTCCCTCTCTTACTGGTAAGTTTTAGTTTTTTTTGAAAGGGTTGTATAAATGCCGGCTAAAGTAGACAAGGAAAAATGTACTGGGTGCGAAACCTGTCTGGAAGAGTGCCCGAGCGAAGCCATAAGTATGGCTGAGGAAAAGGCCTGCATTGATGCTGATTCCTGTGTAGATTGTGGGGTCTGTGTCGATGCCTGTCCCACCGAAGCAATCAGTATGGAATAAAGGAAACTTAAAAGTTAAAGCGAAAAAGTAAAAACTGAGGAATCTGTTGCCACAATGCGGCAACATTGCTATCATATCTCATAAGTTTTAAGTTTTGAGTTTTTAGTTATAGTTTTTAATTTTTAGCTTCAAGTTTTTAGCTCTTATGGCCCCATCGTCTAGGTAGGTCCAGGACACCGGGTTTTCAACCCGGCAACAGGGGTTCGAATCCCCTTGGGGCTATTTCGAAATAACCCTGTCCTCATTTTCGCTTTGCACACCGAACACAAATAACAGATTACACGGTTCATAAAAAGTATATGTGCTCTACCAGGCAGAGCCCCGACCGTAAGGGAGGGGTAATCCCCCCGTGATGCCACAGTTCATTATTCCTGAGCGTACTTAATTATTATGATTGGTACCTTAAATGCTCAGGCCGGATACGACCGCTTCAAAAACCAAAGTGCCGTCAACAACCCCCTGAGTACTGCAGGTATATTTCCTTCTACTGAACTTTGTGATATGGCAGAGCAGATATAACCTTTGGCCCAGCTCAACAACAGAACGGAATTTCGCCGACTCTATACCGGCAAAGCCGATAAAACCCTCCAAACCACAAATCTTCTTTACAAAAAAGCTCGACAATTGGGCCGCTGCTTCAATCATTATTACAGCAGGCATTAAAGGCCTTTCCGGAATGTGCCCACGAATCCAGAATTCCTTGTCCGTAACGTCCTTATACCCCAGAATTAGAAATTTTTTTTTGTCGTACCAGAGAATGCCGTCGAGATGCTGCATCTCGAAACGCTGGGGATTTACGCTGCAAATCGTTTCCCTGTCGAATACAGGTTCTCTATGCAGGTCGATTTGGGATAAATCAAACAATAACGGTGGCGGCATCTACTCACCTTTACATAAAAAGTATCTGCGCACTCGAAACGCCGACACCTACCTGCCCCAGGTAGGCTGGCTATACCGCCGGAAACAAGCCGAAATACGCACTAACTACAGCGATAACAAGTACTTGCGATATTTTATTGGGCTGACCTGATCTCAAGAATGGCGCTGCGGACCACCTGGGCAGCCTGCTTAATTCTCTGCATTTGCTTGCGAACTCGCGTCCCTGCTGCCTTGTTTCCGCCCTCAGCCTTGTTGACATCAGCTTCAATTTCAGCTACCAATACTTTAAGGTCTTCATACTGCTGCATTAAATTAACCTCCATTACATAGGTTAAAAATTCCATAGAAAACTAACCTGCCACAATGGTTTTGTCAAAGAAAAATGCCATTTTTACAATAAAAAAGCAATATTAATACTGATCTCAATTAAATTTTCCCGTTTGCTTGTGCCTTAGGTGTCCGTGGGTAAGTACCTTAAAAACAACCAGTTACGGTTTTATTCGCAGACATTTACTACCCTTAAGGATATATTTTAAAATTTTTTGCCCGTCAGGACGTAAGTTTTCGGGTCAGCTTTGCGATTCTTCCCCCTCTGTTGGCGCACTGCTGCTGAACTCTTTCGTCGGGTTTACCGATGGAGACCGGTCCGTAATGGTCGCCATGCGGGTCGCCTTCGACTATCATACCGGCGATGAGCATCGCTTCTATTATGCCCATAATCGTGGTTTCATTTCCGCCGCCGATATTAGCTGCGCTGCTGAATGCCCCTCCTACTTTGCCGCTGAGTTTGCCGTGAAAGCCTACCGTATCGTCAAACAACTGCTTTATTGGCGCAGCCATACTACCGTAATACGTCGGCGAACCAACTACTATCGCATCATAGGCCAGCAGGTCGTTGGCCTTTACCTTTTCGACAGATTTGCAGTCAGTTTTCAAACCCCCCTCGTTCATCGCCGCCGCTATTAACTCCGCCATCTCTTTCGTATTACCACTTCTCGAATAATAGATAACAATCCCCTTAGCCATCTTTAATCCTTTCTATCTCTCCTGCGTTTTTGCGTTACTGCTACAAGGCTGCCTATTCTAATCATTCCGAGCAAGACCACAAGCATCTATCAAATCTTCTATTTCAAGCCCGTACTCGTTTGGCTCATTATCTGGTTTCAGACCTTCCTCACAAAATTCATCTGCCAATTCATAGTTTACAATCTTTTCACAAATATCCCGCATAAGTTCCATAACGTCCGTTACAGGCGCAACTTGATCTGCGAGTTCGCAACCACGTTTACGCAATATCTCTTCTATGCGCCGAGTAGCTTGTCGTTGTCTTTCACTTGCCATTTGCCTAATGTTATTTGGTTTTTTTCTTCAGCTCAAATATCTCAGGCTCATCAAAGTCTTTCGGGACCTTAATCGCAAAGACTTTTTGAGCTATTCTCTTATTAATCTTCGGCTTTATGAATGTAATTTCATAAATATCACCCCCAGTAGATGTGGCGATTATCTTTGCAGGAAAATACAACTTCTTATCAATCCAGAACTCGATTGCACTATAATCATCTTTATAAATCGAATCATGTTTGACTTTCAAATACAGCCGAATAAAATTTCCCGACCCGCTTTTTTGACGCTCAATGAGCTTAATTTCAAACTGCTTTTTCAAATTTTCTATCTTGGTAAAGCCGACAATCGGCAGATTCTTACTGACCAAATCGAAAGCGTCCACCGGCTTATTCGGCTCAGCCTGTTGATAACGCTTATGAGTCTTGATTTGGTAGTCAAGCACGGTAAGCCATACACCGTCGAAAATAAAATGCTCTGCGTATTTTTGTACCTTTTCATCGTCCTGTTTAAGCGTTTGAAAATTTATTCTCAAATTCGATTTTCCACCGGACTTTTCATAATACAAAACACCCGTCCTCAGAGTATTCGAGTCGAAATCCGGCTGGCTGAACAGGTATTCAATTCCGGCCTGGTAGGTTTTAAGCTCTTTGGTTTTTGCATTCAGTTTTTTTAGGATGCCCTCAACTCGGTTTGGCTTTAGTTCTGCCGTAAGGCATCCTGCGGATTTCTTCTGTTGTGCGGCCAGGGTTTCGACACATCCGCCGCCCAGGCAGGAACCAGCCATTAATAACAGAATAAGAACAGCCTTAGCAGTTGCTTTTGTTCTCATCGTTTAATCTTTTTCGTACTTTTTTAATTACTTCTGATTCTTCTCATCTGTCTTTTCAATAATTTGAAGTATCTGCTCGATGTTTTCAATTACAAAATCCGCATGTCTGGCAAATTCATCGGCCCGTTCGCTGTTGGCCAGCAGTACCGCTACAGCACCTGCCGTTTTTGCGCAGACCAGATCAAAAAGATAATCACCAACCATAAGGGTCTCTTCCGGCTTTACACCGAATTGCAGACATATTCGCAGTGCACCAAAACAGTCCGGCTTGACCGGGCCTTCTTCTCTGCCGATGACAGCGTCGAACTTCAGGTTATGCTTGCCGGCGATAGCTAATGCATTACTTCGCTTGTTACGCGTTAATACCCCTACACGAATATCCGCCGCCCGCAGCGACTCCAATGTCTCCTTGGCACCGGCATTAAGCCGGGATTCTGTCACCGCACGCATCTCATGCAAACGCAGTATTTCTTCAGCGAATCTTCGCTGTCTAGGCGACATCTTCCCCATCGACTCAAGAACAGGCCCGGAATCCCTCGGCAAGCCTATCTCTTCACGAATAGCATCAAAATCAAAGTAAGGCTGGGTTATTGTCCCGTCCAAATCAAATATCACTGCTTTTATTGACATTGGAGCACTTTATGAACTGCATTTAGCATTTTATCCTTTGACCGGCAGGCCGTTTTTTTAAACTGCTAACCACAACATTTTTTCTCTAATGCGGTGCTGTGTTTCATTGGCCTCTTCTTTGAAGCAGTTCGATAAGGTACTGACCGCCCTCGCTCAGAGGCCTGCCTTTGCGTACAATCGTTCCGGTCGGCCTGATAAAATTCTCATTCGAAAATTTTATGGCCTTGATTGAGCCGCTCGTAACTTCCTGAATTATCGTCGTCGTCGGCAATATACTCACCCCTATGTTCATCTCAACTGCTCGCTTGATGGTTTCGATATTATCAAACTCCATCACGGGGTGGATGTTAAGATTATAACGCTCAAATATACCATTTATCCACTTATGTGTTGGAGCAATTTCCTCAAAGCCAATGTATCTTTCAAACTGAACTTTATGAATATCAATCTCCGATTCACCTGCCAATGGATGCTTAGGGCTGCAGACAAAAACCAGCGGCTCTTCTTCAAAGTCATAAACTTCAAGTCTTTTATCTCTTTTCGGCACCGCAATCAGACCAATATCAACCTGCCCTGACAAAACCAGTTCATAAACCTTATTAGCTGTGAAATATTCTATATGGACATTAACATCCGGATACCTCGTCATAAACTTCTTGATATAATTCGACAGACTGTGCATCCCGATACTGAAGACCGCTGCCAAATTAATTCTGTTGTTATCTGAGTTCTTGACACTATTGAGTTCACTTTTTAGCTGCTCGTATCTATCGAGCATATCCTTGGAGGCATTGTAAAGCAGCCGGCCTTCTTTAGTAAGTTCAATGGGTCTTTTCTTCCGCTCGATTAGCTGGCACTTATGAATAAGTTCCAGTTGCGCAAGCTGTTGTGAAATCGCCGATTGGCTCAAAAGATTCTTTTCTGCCGTCTTTGAGAAACTTCGCAACTCACATAAATCACAGAACATCTTTAGAATTTCTATATGCATTATAAGCTTCTCTAATATAGAATATTTTCTTATTTAATTCTCTTGCCAACTCCAGTTAACTCAATACAATATGGGTTTTTGTGTTATTTTCAAGGTAATTTTATTATTTCTTTGCGCAGTTTAACGTATTTTTTGTTAGGCGGTCGGATAAATTTGTTAATTATTAATGGAGGTTACTTAAATGGCAGCTAACAATGTGACCCAGGCCGTTTACGAACAGGTGCTCAAACGCAATCCCGGTGAGGTCGAATTCCACCAGGCGGTCAAAGAAGTTTTGGATACCTTGGGGCCGGTAATTGATAAAAACCCTCAATATATCAAAGCAGGTATTCTTGAGCGTCTGGTCGAACCGGAAAGGCAATTAATCTTTCGAGTCCCCTGGCAGGACGACAAAGGAAACTTCCAGGTAAACCGGGGATTCAGGGTTGAGTTTAACAGTGCTTTAGGTCCTTACAAAGGCGGCATTCGCTTCCATCCAAGTGTGTATCTTGGAATTATTAAGTTTTTGGGTTTCGAGCAAATCTTAAAGAATTCGCTTACCGGTTTAATGATAGGCGGCGGAAAAGGAGGCTCCGATTTCGACCCCAAAGGAAAAACCGATTCCGAAGTTATGCGATTCTGCCAGAGCTTTATGACCGAGCTTTTCAGGCACATCGGACCCGATACCGACATCCCAGCCGGTGACATTGGTGTCGGCGCCCGCGAAATCGGCTTTCTGTTCGGCCAGTACAAACGAATCCGTAATGAGTTCACCGGCGTCCTTACCGGCAAGGGCCTTGAATGGGGCGGCTCTCTCGTCCGCACCGAAGCCACCGGATACGGACTTGTTTACATGATGGATGAGGTATTAAAAAGTAATGGAAAAGGCATCGACGGTATGAACGTCAGCATATCCGGCTCCGGCAACGTCGCTATTTTTGCAACTGAAAAAGTTCAGCAGCTCGGCGGCAAAGTCATAACCCTCAGTGACTCCAGCGGATTTATTTATGACCCTGACGGCATTGACCTTGACACCGTCAAGCAGATAAAGCTGATTGAGAGAAAGCGTATCAAAGAATACGTTTCAACACATAAAAAAGCAAAATACTCCGAAGACTGCAGCGGTATTTGGAACGTTAAATGCGACATCGCCCTGCCCTGTGCAACCCAGAACGAGCTTGATGAGAGCGCCGCTGAAGCACTGGTTAAGAACGGCTGCATAGCCGTCGCCGAAGGGGCTAATATGCCGACCACTCTTGATGGCACCAAAATATTCCAGAACAATAATGTGCTCTTTATCCCGGCCAAAGCCGCAAACGCCGGTGGAGTTGCTGTCTCAGGCCTTGAAATGGCACAAAACAGTCAGCGCATTCCCTGGACATTCGAGAAAACCGACTCTGAGTTGAAGATTATTATGACAACAATCTACAAAAGCATCAGCCAGGCCGCAGAAGAATACGGCTGCCCGGGCAATTTTGTCACAGGAGCAAACATCGCCGGCTTCATCAAAGTCGCTAATGCTATGCTCGCTCAGGGCCTTGTATAAAAAACAAACCGAAAATCCCAAAAGGGCGTCTGTCAAAAAAGGACGCCCTTTTTTATTGTCTATTTTTAGATGCCACGTTATAATTTGCCCCGATGGAAAAAGAACCGGATATAAATAAAGTTGTTCGACAGCACGCTGATATGGATGATTTTTTTACCGGCGGTTTTGCGCCTCGCACCACAAAAAGCAATCAGGAAAAAACCAAAGGCAACCAATCAGCCGATGATATAAAAATTGAACTTGAAAAAATCGATGATGAAGTTCACCGCTGTCGTAAATGCCAGCTCGGCTCACTGCGAACTAATGCCGTGCCAGGCGAGGGAAATCCAAATGCACAGATTGCCTTTGTCGGCGAAGGCCCCGGCGCCGACGAAGACGCACAGGGCAGGCCTTTTGTCGGAAGGGCCGGCCAACTGCTGGATAAGGTTATTGCTGCTATGGGACTTAAACGAAGTGACATCTTTATATGCAATATTCTTAAGTGCCGCCCGCCAAACAACAGAGACCCTCGGCCGGAGGAGATAATAAGTTGTCTGCCATACCTCCAGAGACAAATCGAACTGATAAAGCCCGATGTCATTGTCGCTCTTGGTGCTCACGCAGCAAGGACTTTGCTCAATACCAACAAACCGATAGGCCAGTTGCGGGGCCAATTTCACGAATACTATGCCGGCCTCGGCAGGCCCCCAATAAAACTTATGGCTACGTATCACACTGCTTATCTTTTACGCAATTACTCACAGGACAATCGCAGAAGGGTCTGGGAGGATATGAAAAAGGTACTGGCCGAACTCGGCCTGCCAATACCACAACGAAAACAGTAAGCCCCGTTCCACTTGAAAAAGTGAGAAGCTAAGTATGCTTATGCTAATCATAAGCAACCCTAATAATGCGGTTTCGGCACAAAAATAGCCCTTTCGGTAAAAATTCTTCCTTTTTAACAAAAAAAATTGAAAAATTTTGCGATTTTTCTTGACTTTATCGGACAGTTCTATATATAATACACCTGAAGTTAAAGGG
>SDBT01019758.1_pt1 | contig 10550 bp, 11 predicted proteins | sample 2277101 | NCBI WGS metagenome assembly SDBT01 (sample SAMN10404973, study PRJNA504765) | marine sediment metagenome | isolation source: marine sediment core GS10_PC15, 103 cmbsf | place: Arctic Ocean: Southern Knipovich Ridge | collected 2010
CAGATGGGATTATTTAATACGTTCTCCACCGATAAACCGCACGAGCCACACACGTTTTCCCCTTGCACCAACTGGGATAATCGTACAAAGCTAGAAAAAGAAAAAGAGGTTATAGGATTTTATTTAAGCGCCCATCCCTTGGAAACGTATCGCAAACAGCTCAAATGGTTTAAACCCCAGCCATTCCGAACGGTGTTAGAACTGGCACAGAAACATGATCAAGAATACGTTGGCCTCGTATGCGGGCTGCTCAAAAGCCGCAAAGATATCACCACGAAAAAAGGGGATCGAATGGCATTCATTCAGATCGAGGATGAAGAAACAAGCGCAGAAGTGATTCTATTTCCCAAAACATTTGCGCAGGTGGAACAATGGCTGGATACACATCATGTATTTCTAATCAAAGGAGCAGTGGATATCACCAACCCAAGACAGCTAAAAATCAAAGCCAACCAATGTGTTCCCATTGATCTCGCCCTTCAGGAGTGGCAACCGATCCAGCACGCCCTCTTTGAGCTCCCTATGGATATCGACGAACAGCTGCTGACTAGCTTTCAGGAAAAACTAAGCAAAGGCTCAATCCCTGCCTCCTGCGTATTTCATGATCAAGGCAAGAAACTCCGCCTCTCAATGCGCCAAAAGGTGGCCCTGGATGCGGAAATCATCGATACCCTTGCGCAGCTCAATATCCACGTTTCCGTCGCTCTCTAGGCCCTATCACCTCCCCCCTCTCATGTGCCCCTTGAACTAATCCTTCCTAATCATTGCTATTTACTGAGCAATTCCCTTAGGCTAAGGGATGAAGAAGTAAAAAAAAAATAAAGGAAAGGTATGATGAAAAGTCTCAAACTATCTCTCACTCTCACTCTGCTAGCAGCCCTGAGTATGGGCAGTATACATGCCATGGAATCAACAACACCGCAGAAAAAACAACAATTGCTACAACGGCTCGTGATGCTCTACAAAGTGAATCGCGATCTAATGCGACAAAACATCCATCTCAATCTGCCCAAAGAAAAGATTAAGCAACTGCGTGCTGATCGCCGCAGAATCCTCAAGCGAGTTGCTATCGCTGGATTAACTGCTGCGTTTCTTTCCGCTATTGGGATAACAGCGGCAGTAGCTGCAAAAAAATATAGGGCAGGAAAGGCGCCTACCGGTCCACCTCCTACATTTGGGAGGCTTCACGAATCGCTTAGACCACCTGGAATGGCACCGAAAAGAGATGTCATTCCGAAAGCTGCTGAACCAATTGTAGCTGAAAAAGAAGAACCTCAACGAGCTGCTGGAACATTACGCCGTCTGGATGAACCAGAAGAATGGGAAGAAGTGCGTCAAGCTATAGGGGAAGACCCCTTCTTAGAAGAACTATTAAAAAAAAGCGAAGAACCCAAGTAACCATTAAAAGGAGAATCGATGGATCGCACCAAAAGAACTATCGCCATAAGCGCAACCCTCATTGCTTCTGTCACGATGTTGACCGTGGGCCTGTATCTAAAAGCAATGAATGCCGACGTAGCAGAAACAGCAGGAATGCCCCAAGGCCCTGAACAAATGAAAATGATGGATATGCCAGGCATGATGGGCGCAGAGATAACGGAAAAAAAAATTGATTTACCTCAACCAGGCACAGAGCTTTCTGAACAAGAGATAGACGAAATCCTCAAAGTAATTATGGATTCTGGCGAACTGGAAATAAGTGAAGAAGAAATAACAGTAGATGAAACGGAGTAACCGTATTGTAACCATATCAAACCAAAAGGAGCGTATGATGAAGCATATCGCAAAACACACCTTACTATTCGGCGCATTCGCCATGCTTTTAAGCACGATGCCCATGCAGGCTATGGAATCAGCCTCACCAGAAGTACAACAAGAAGTGGCGACCAAACAAGGTTTTTTTGGTCGCTGGACCGATCGAGCAAAAAACTTACGTATGAAAAATTTGATCAGGGAGCTCAATCGAGCATGGAAACCATTTATTGCGTGTGTAGAAAAAGGGAAAGAAGATTGTGGTAAAAGAGCAAAAGTGGTACGCAACATTATTACCAGCATCCTAGCACTCGTTGCTGTGGTTGGGATTACTGCAGCCGGCGTTGCCATCAAACGACGTTTAGGCCAAGGAGCACCCGCTAGTACTTCCACCCCATTAGTTCAAGCAGTAAAAGACTATATAAGTAGGGGACTTCCGGCTGAACAAGCATTAGCCAATATCGTGAACGCCGCGGGCGCCGAATATATTCCCCTGAATCGTCTCGCTTCCGCCAAACGTTTATTCAAGCAAGCTAAGAAAACCGAGGATCCCTACTACAAAAGAATTGAAGCACTAATTGAAGCAAAAGGGATGAGCCTTACTCCAAGCGAATTGGGGCAATAATTGATCAGAGCCGCGGAGTTCCGCGGCTCCTTCTATTTCTCCAAATACTCTCGCACATATTCATAGATTTTCTCATTCATAGCCAGCAGCTTGGCAAGCATCCTGTTGATAGCCTGCTGATTATCAAGCTCCAACCATGCATCAATCGCCTTTTTTGCATGCACCATAATGGTGTCGGGAAGTAGTTCTTTATTGATCAAATGAAATAGCATCTGCTCATGAAGCTGGGCAGTAAACGTAAGATCCCCTGCCGTATCGTATTGGTTGCTGATCTCAATCGCTTTTTTCCATTGATCTTGCGCCATCAGATCATCCACCAGCAGATACAAATAGCGGCCAACCTTAGACGCAATCCCCAGTTGCTGATACAGCTCAATGATTTCTACGCGATAAAACACGTTATTCGGATCGAGCGTCACTAAATGCTCATAGACCGCTGCCGCCTCAATCAGACGATCACGTTCACGATAGAGAACTGCTGCCTCTTGGTACGCCTCCTGCGCTCGTTCATCTTTGAATGAAAGCAGAATATCGGCATGCAGCTGACGCGCTAATGCCGGATCATCAAATGAATGTGCTAGTAATCGATACACTCCCAGTGCCCGTTCCTTTTCCCCCCGCGCAATACAATCGGCCAGCTTAAACCAGGCCACATTGTACTTTTCTGATGGTAGTTGCTTCATGGCATAATCCTCTCATCGGGTACACAGTTAATTTCGAGTACCCTAGCATGAGTCTCTGGGGGGAAACAATGATAGTTCATTAAAAAAGACTGGCGTCGTCGCTTTCAGCTACCGTGTCCTGCGTAGCTTTATGCGTAGCATGGATGCCGAACAGGGCTGTGCCATGCGAAGCCTGCCAAGCCAGTAGGCATGGATAGGCGAAGCATGGTGCCGGGAGTCGGAATCGAACCAACGACGCTAAGCTCTTCAGGCTTACGCTCTACCACTGAGCTACCCCGGCTAATATTTTGAAGGGAAAATCAAGATATGCCTGTATGGTACCGGCTTAGGCTATGGTTGTCAAATCAATAGCCTGCATTGCCACGTCCGCCGTAGCTTTAACAGAGGTGGGGAGTTTGTCGAATTATCACTTCCTCTTCTTGGCCTGAATACTGCGCCTAGGCGTAGACTTCGTAGGTTTTTTCGGGGGAAGCTTCTTTAGATTAGTAAATGTAATGGTCACGCCACGCTTTTTATTCGATCGTTTCTGCGGAGTGATAGTAATCGTTATTTTTTGATCCAACAAATTCAAAAAATTAAAAAGCCTTTCCAAGGAAAAACCCGATAATTTCCCCTGATAAAGTAATGATATTTTTGGTTGATCTACTCCAAGAAGCTTGGCTGCCTGTTGTTGGGTAAGATTTCTGTCTTTGATCAAGGCGTTGATTTGGTAAGCAAGCTCTGCTTTTGCAAGCCGTTCTTCAGGATGAGTAACCCCAAGATCTTTGAAGATATTGCCAGAACTTACCGAGTAATCTTTGGGTTTTTTCATCATTATCCATTTTTTAGTAATTCGTTATAAATTTCTCGAGCATCCTTTAGCCTCCGTTGAATAAGCTCAATATCTGCCTGCGGTGTTTTGATGCCTTGCTTAGATTTCTTTTGGAATGCATGAAGCACAAATATCATATCTTTCATCTTAACGGTATATACTGCCCGGTAGGTTCCTGCCGCATCGGACTCTTTTAATTCAATAACACTGGCACCACCAAACCCTTTTAGCACTTTGGCATTTCCAGAGAACAAGCCTCTTTGTGCAAGATAAAGACCATACCCCATTCCATCGACTACCTCCTCCGGCATTTTTATAAGATCTTTTCTGCTTGAACCCACCCATATTAGTTTTTTGAATATAACCAATACCTATCTCCATAAAAATATGCCAATTTTGGTATAAAGCTATCAGAAGGATCTCCCAAATGCAAACAGTGGTGCACATTGCCAGCTAAAAAACTCTCTGCTACACTGGCCCTCATACAAGGAACAGATTCATGAAAAAAATAAAAGATACGATCGAAAAAATAGAGAAATCCTGCCTAAAATCCTGCAATACGGCCAAAAGTGCTGATGAGCTTGAGCAAATCCGCGTTGAATACCTTGGACGCAACGGAAAAATTGCTGAGCTAATGAGCACACTGAAAAACTGCTCTCTTGAGGAAAAACGGGAACTTGGCCCCCTGCTCAATACGCTCAAAACATTATTGCAAGAAACATACGAAACACATAAAAAACGGATTGATGCCAAATCGATCACCAAACAGCTTTTTGATGTAACTGCCTACCGCCCCCATCAACTGCGCGGAAGCACCCATATCTACACACAGCTGATCCATGAACTTTCAACGATATTCATCTCCATGGGCTACACCGTTGCTGATGGCCCGGAAGTGGAAACAGAATATTACAACTTCACCACGCTCAACATCCCAGAAGATCATCCGGCGCGAGATAGCCACGATACCTTTTGGTTGTGTTCTCCCGACCGCTTGTTGCGTACACACACCTCATCGGTGCAGGCGCATGAGATGGAAAAAACAACGCCGCCACTTGCGGTGTTTGCACCCGGCCGCGCGTATCGCAGCGAAGCCACCGATGCCACGCACGATTTTATGTTTACGCAGGGAGAAATATTGCTGATCAATACCGATGTTTCAATCTCTAATTTACTGGCCACCGCACAGGAATTCTTACAAGCATTCTTTGGCAAAAACGATCTGAAGATTCGCGTGCGTCCCGGCTACTTTCCGTTCGTGGAACCGGGCCTTGAAATTGATGGCAGCTGTCCCTTTTGCACTACCGGATGCGCTATTTGCAAAAAAACCGGCTGGATCGAGCTGCTTGGATCAGGTCTCGTGCACCCCAAGGTATTACAATACAGCGGCATAGATCCCGAAAAATATAGCGGATTTGCGCTTGGTTTTGGCATTGAACGGCTTGCCATGATCAAATATGGTATCAATGATATTCGTTTGTTCCACAGCTCAAATATTTCATTTATGAATCAGTTCTAGGGGTAAAGATGAACATCTCCACCATCGTAATTCCCGCCGCAGGATTTGGCACTCGATTTTTACCATTCACCAAAACCGTTCCTAAAGAGCTGTTGCCCCTGATCAATAAGCCAGCACTGCAAGAAGTGATAGAAGAGGGAGTGCGCTCAGATATCAAAAACTTTTGCATCATTATTAGTGAGGAAAAACAGGCAATTAAAAACTATTTTTCTCATAATAAAAAACTGGAAGCAGCGCTTTCTTTAACGGGTAAATCTGCCTTGCTTGATAACATTAATCAGCTCATCGACCAGTGCACATTTTCTTATCCTCTGCAACGAGAAATGAAGGGACTAGGACACGCGATCCTCATGGCACAAGACAGTATTAAAGAGGATTTCTTCGGCATCATGCTGCCAGACGATATTATTGTGGACGAGCAGCCATGCATGCAGCAGCTTATTGAGGTTGCGCAGCGAGAGCAAGCGGCAGTGATTGCCGTAATGGAAGTACCCCAAGAAGAGATCTGCGCGTACGGCTCAATTAAAATAGGCACAACCCTCCAAGATGATCTCGTGGAAGTGGTGGATATTATTGAAAAGCCAAAACCAGAAGAAGCATTTTCCAATCTCGCCATTATTGGCCGGTACGTGCTCCCTACTGCCATCTTTGATGCCATCAAAGCTGTTGCACCACATGCATCAGGCGAAATCCAATTGACTGACGCAATCACTCATCTCGCTCAAAATGGTCACAAAGTTTTGGCCTACAAAATCAAAGGGAAACGATTCGATATCGGTCGCCCTGCTGGCTGGTTGGCAGCTAATGTTTATTTAGAGACCAGAAGGTAAGCAACTCCTTAAACTTTTAAAGACTAACCACCGTAGGAATACCACCTACCCTTTTACTGGCATTCGCCAGAACTGTTGCTATTTATCTCTCTCTTTCAGTAAGATCGAGATATGTAACCATTAAAAATAGGGGAAGATCATGAAGAAGAAAATCCTTGGTACCCTCATGCTTATCGGATCACTTTTCACCGGACTCTCAGGATGCCCAACCTGCGTTGGCCGCATCGGGCAAGAGAGCCCGCCATTTTTCAGCGAAGAGTTTTATACACCAGACAATGAAAGCATGGATGAGCTGTATGAGCAGCTCATTCAAGACCCTGGCTCCGCTTATCCGGGCCATCAGGCTCGGCAAGCTACGCCGGGCAGGCCCGTCTCTGCTTCAGACAAGTCAGTTTCCAAACAATCAAACAAGAAGGAGGCATCATGAAACGAGCACTATTCCTATTATTAACCCTATGCGCCCTTCCATTAACGATTACCCCTCAAATCGACTGTTTGAGCAAAAACAAGCAGCTTAAGGAATCATACGATCATAAAGCATATGGCCCGGTTTCCTGCACCTGCCCCTGTGATCAATATCGAGCCCAGGGATTACAGAGCGCCGATCGCAATAAATGCCTTGAATGCCTTCATTTTCATGATCCACGCCCTTTTATCTTCCTAAGCAAAACTTCCCCAAAACCAGCTCCATTATGGGAAAAATGGCATAAAAACCAACGGCACCTCCTGCAAGGGCTCATTGCCACCTATCGCGCAAAGAAACACCACAACAGCCCAACAGCCTAGCCATGGCCCATTGAGAGCTATAATTGAGCCTACCCTTTGACATTTATAGCCAATTATATAGCTTAATAAGGAGCAGTAATTTTTCTATTTGGGGGCATTATGAAAAGAATAACTACCTACTTTTACCTGTTTACGCTGATCTTCTCAGCAGGAACATCGATCGGCATTGTACGCATAAAACGCCTACGTCAGGCAGAAACTCCTATTGCATGCAAAACGAATCCCTTGCATACAGCCATGACCACACGAGGGAATGGGTTTGCAAACATAGCAGATGCGGCTGGTCTTTATTTTATGGGAAAATACCGCCCCACCTGGCAGCACGGTATGCAGCCAACTTCATACGACATAAACGCACAAAAGGTTCTGTTTGGGTATGATCTACAGATCGAACATATTATTGATCATGACACAACAGTACAGACCAAGCATACCCGTCCAACACTCTATTTTCACGGATTGGGAGACAATAAACATAGCGCCAAGCTACTCAAGGCTTTTGGTGATGTGTTGCCCGGCGATGTGATTACGTTCAACTTTCATGATCGCGGCGTAGTAATCCCAAAAGTCCGTCACTCAAATCTAGGGCAACTGCCTGATGTTCTACCCGCTCTTTACACGCTCAAATGGGCAAAGGACCGCCTGAAAATTAATGAGATCGATCTGTTTGGCTATTCACGTGGTGGTGCAACGGTGCTCAATTTGATCGCCGTATTGAATGATAAAACAGGAAAATATGATAAAGAGCTTACACGTATTGCTATTGATGCCAATGAACGCAAAGCCCTTCTTGCTATGATCCAAAAGGGGTGTGTTACGCTCAACTGCCCGCTTACCAATGTTAACGTATCTGCTGAATATCGCTTTAAGGGATTGGCCCCAAAAATTCTCAAAGCACTTGCTCGCGTTGGCCTGTACAAATTAGATGGTATTCAGGCAATAGAATCAACACAAACATTTGGCGATCTTAAGCTCAACATTCTACTTCACTTCCAGAATCGCGATACGATTGTATCAAATAAGAATGAGGCAGAACTCTACAAAAACCTTGCTCAGCACAATCCAAACAGCACATACATCGTACTGGGTAATAATGGTGGCCATTTGCACACGCATGCTGCACTTGCACACGCTATTCATACATTCAAAAAAACCTACGGAAGTTCTTACGATCCAGCGTATGATACGCAATACCATGCCACGCGCACATTGCTGAAGGATGCAAACGTACTTCTTCAGCCAGGAGATCGCGCACAACAGGTTATTGAAAACTACTACGCCCGCTGCCAAAAAGAGCAAGCTAAAACAACAAAGAGATAGATACTATTTTCTCCGCTTATAGCGCAGGAGAAACGGTAGCACTGAATCAGGATTGAGAGAAATGGAATCAATTCCCTTTTTGATCAAAAATTCGGCCAGCTCGGGATAATCTGACGGGGCTTGCCCGCAAATACCAATAAATTTTTTATTCCGATGGGCCCCCTCAATAGCCATCACCATCATTTTTTTCACCGCAGGATCCCGCTCGTCAAATAGGTTCGCAAGTGTCGCTGAATCACGATCCACTCCAAGGGTAAGCTGCGTTAGATCATTCGATCCGATAGAAAATCCATCAAAATAGCGGGCGAATTCATCCATCATGATTACATTCGAAGGAATTTCAGTCATCATAACTAGCTTGAGCCCTTTCTGATGCCGACGCAGGCCACAGTGGGCAAGGAGATCCACCACTCGTTTGGCTTCATCCACCGTACGAACAAAAGGAAGCATCACCATCACATTATCGAACCCCATCCCTTCCCGCACCTTTACAAGAGCAGCCACTTCCAAATAGAAGGCATCCTGATACAGCTCATGGGTATACCGGGAGGCACCACGGAGCCCCAGCATTGGGTTGGCTTCCTCTATTTCAAACTGATCGCCCCCTAGTAGATTGCGATACTCATTCGTTTTAAAATCTGAAAGGCGCACAATAACCGGGCGTGGATAAAATGCAGCGGCAATCATACCAATCCCCTGAGAGAGCGTATCAACAAAAAACTGCTGTTTGCTCGGATAAGCTGCCGTGAGATCTTCAATTTGTTGTTTCACTTTTTTGTTCTTAATGCTTTTGGGCCGCAATAATGCCATCGGGTGAATCTTAATTTCATTCGTAATAATAAATTCGATGCGGGCTAGCCCCACACCAGCCACCGGAAGTTGGCCCACAGTAAAGGCGTTATCCGGATTTGCTATATTTACCATCAGATCAACCGGTGCTTTCGGAAGCTTTTTAAAATCAGTCTCTTTAATCTCAAACGGAATGGCCCCTTCGTACACAAAACCTTTTGCACCTTGTGAGCAATCGATCGTAATCTGCTGACCATTTTTAATCCGCTTGGTTGCATCCTTTGTTCCCACAATGGCAGGCCGATCAAGCTCTCGGCTCACGATAGCTGCATGACAGGTGCGACCACCCAGATCGGTTACTATGCCAGCAGACCGTTTCATCACCGGTACCCAATCAGGATCGGTCATCGTGGTTACGATAATATCCCCTTTCTGCACCTTCTTAATATCTTTTACGTTACGAATCACCCGCGCGGTGCCCGATGCAATCTGTTGGCCAATGCTTTGTCCGGTAGTAAGTATTTTTTTAGGATCAACCGACTTTTTTAATCGGTACGTTTTGAATATGGTTCCCGAGCGTTGCGCATGAACCGTTTCAGGACGCGCCTGCAAGATATAGAGCTTGCCGTCAACGCCATCTTTTGCCCATTCCACATCCATCGGCATCCATCGCTTATTAAGCGAGGAATAATAGTTGTCAATCTTGTTGACCATACGGGCAAGTTCAAGCACCTCGTCATCCCGCAACGTAAACTGATGCTGTTCCTTTTTGGACACCGCAACCTGCTTAGTCGGATGACGTGATGACGAACTATAGATAATCTTTATTTTTTTACTCCCCAGCCGCTTTTTGATAATCGGATCATATCCTTTTTCAAGCGTTGGCTTAAAGACAAAATATTCATCCGGATTGACGAGCCCTTTCACAATACTCTCACCCAGCCCAAAGGCTGCATCAATCATGATCACTTCTTTAAATCCGGTCTCAGTATCCAATGAAAAGGCAACGCCTGAAGCTGCCTTATCTGAACGAATCATCTTCTGCACCCCCACGGAAAGTGCTACCTGAAAATGATCAAAGCCATGCTCGATACGATAAATAATCGCCCGATCGGTAAACAGTGATGCCATACACTTTTTGCATGCTTCGATTAAGGCTTTATCACCTTTAATATTAAGAAACGTTTCCTGTTGTCCTGCAAAGGAAGCGGTCGGTAAATCTTCTGCCGTTGCTGATGAGCGGACCGCTACGTCGGACGCTTTTTGTTTGTACGATTTGCTCAACTCACGATACGCGGCAGTGATCTCATCGCCGAGATCTTTTGGCATGTCGCCTGATGCAATCAATGAGCGCAATGCCCGCCCCACTCGTTGCAACTCTTTAATACTTTTCGGATTAAGACCTTTAAGCAATGCCCGCATTTTGGGGAGTAAA
>SDBT01019759.1_pt1 | contig 10550 bp, 9 predicted proteins | sample 2277101 | NCBI WGS metagenome assembly SDBT01 (sample SAMN10404973, study PRJNA504765) | marine sediment metagenome | isolation source: marine sediment core GS10_PC15, 103 cmbsf | place: Arctic Ocean: Southern Knipovich Ridge | collected 2010
TCAGTAGCTATTATTTTATAAAGTGGAAGCCAGATATCAGAGAAGTTTCCACCAGGTATTGAACCATCTCGAACGATTAAGTCAGTAGCTATTGCTAGGTCATAGGGAGTTACCTTTGCTCGACTCTTATTACCAAAGCTGGAACTTAGCTGTTCAGCATACTTTCCAGTTACCTTAACATAAGTATCTTGTGACATAAACTGCTGGGTATGAACAGCAAACATAGTGCCTATATCTTGCATAAACTGCATACCTATTATCTGTGCAAGACGTTGTAAGCGTGAGACAGCAGAGCCTCGAGTGCCTTGGAATTCGCCTTTTGTTAATCGCTCAGGACCTCCCTGACGTTGCTGGCCTTGCATAGACTGATCAGCTCCTGAGATTCTATCCATCCAGCCTGTGATGTAAGCAGAGTCAGCTATGTTAGTACGTGTGATGTCTGTTACGTTTAGTTGCTGAACTACCTTATCAACTCCATGTCCCCAAGCAGGTTTGTTTAGTCTTATAAGTTTCCCAGGTTGTGGGTCTTCTAAATCCTTTATATTAATGAGATAAGGATCAACTACAAACATGTCGTTTATAGCTTTGCGGACATTGGCTATGTGAGAGTTGAATAGGAAATCTAAAGTCCCTTGCAACCCAGCTAAAATCTCCATCCTTCCATTAGGTGTTATTGAGTATCCATCAAATTCTGGAGAAGCAACTGCCATTGGATACAGTCCATGATGGTGATCAGCTTTGTGAGCACTAATTATTATGTCATCTGAAGCTAGTTTAAAAAACCACTTCTCAGGTCTTTCACTTTCTGACAACTCCCATTCTTTAGGGATTAAAGTTATATACATGTTGATAGTGTCTACAGGGTTAGTAGCAGCTGTTATACCTCTAGCTTGATTAGGTGAACCACCAAACTTGTCATGTCTAGCACTTTGATCTACATTAAGAGCAGACCTTTTGTCTTTTTTCTTCTTTAGATATTTTACGTTAAACAGTCCACTGTCTTCTTCACCTTCTTCTGATAATAGGTTTAAGAAGTTATCATTACCTATCCAGCCTAGAAACTCACCATCTTGAACATTGTCACTGGAGACTGTCGGGTCAGGCAGCCACATATAAGGATCTACATTGCTTAAGTCATTCCCTTCAAAGATTAAAGAGTCTACAAACTCAACACCTTTTTCTGAAGATTCTCCAAGATTACTCTGTGTAATTATCTCTGTTTTAATAGGTATCTTACCATAAGTCCTCTTCCATCCAGGCACTCCAATACCTACTCCATAAGCAAAGGAGTCACGTATGACTGTGTGTAAGGATAAAGCTACTTTGGATTTGATAGTATGAAGGTTAATTAACATCTCCATTAGCATAGCGCCTTCTGTATCACCTGCTTCAACAGCTTCATATTGAAACATAGGAGTTTGAAAGAAGGCTAAGGACATATAGGTTAGCAGTGCCTCAAGCATTGAATAAGAATAAGGAAATACTATCGAAACAGGCTTGCGAGAGTCTTTGTCTTTTTCTAACTTTTCCTTATCATCTAAGGTTATGTAAGTGGTAAGCACACGATCTATGTCATTCCAGGAACTGAAGCGCTTGGATAGTTCGGCTCTAGATTCAAAGGCCCTGTTCCAGATCTTATGACGTAGTTTCTTGTGAAAGTCAGAATCTGGCTTGAGGTCTAAGCCTTCAGGGTATTTATATTCAAAGGTCTCCCTGTCGTAGAGACTGTCTTTCCAAGATGTAGGCTCACCATTTATGATGTAAGGCATAGTTTCCTCTTAATGATAATAAGTGACTATTACAACTGAACCAGCTTGCTCATTTGTACCGATCATCTTAAATTGTTCTATAGCTAAGCCATCTTTTATAGAAAGACTGGCTCCAGCTATAAGCACATGACCGTCATCAGCGTCAGGGTCACCTTCATCTACTCTCCATCGAATGGAGTTAGTTTCAACTGTGATGAATACCTCACGACAGTTGTAAGCTCTTTTTATAGGGTCAAGTTCTATAACAGAAGCTGTCGTGACTGGTATTTTGTCGTAGTCAAAAGGTGGCCGAGTTAGTTCTAAAGTTCTTTGCATTTTAAACTCCTATTTAGCTTCTTCAGTTCTTGAGCCTATTGTATCTACTTCATAATGTAAACCAACCATAGATACAAAGGGGTCTATACTTGGATCTGTTCCTGTATCAGTAGCAATACGTTTGAACAAAACAGTTATATCATCTTCCATTTCCAATCCTGTACCATCAAGACCAGAGATTGAAAACTTTAGATGAGTTAAATCCGCAGTACTTGCAGGAATTGTGAACTGCTGACTTTCAGTAAGTACTGACACAACTGCATTTACGTCGGTAATAGAATACTCAATTTCATATTTTACTGTTCTATCAGTGCCATCTACGACATTAGTAAAAATATGGATGTGCCATTCATAGTTGCTTCCAGTTTTATATGAATGAGAAAGTTCTTTTGCTTCAAGGTATACAAAGTCATTTATGGCAAATGTGAATTTCTTTAAATTCCCAGAAAAAACATCCCAACTTGGAAAATTAGCGGCAGGAACCTTTGCCGTTGATAGAGAAAATTGTATGTCATTAAAGACTGTTGCAGTCCCAAATAGAACTAAATGCCCATTAACTTCAAAGGATGCATAGTTAGTTGTTCCTGCATCTCCTATATTGACTACTCCTGCATTAGTAATCCCTATTCTATCAGCGCTGTTAGTTTGGATATAAACTGCATGATTGCTGACAGAACCAAGACGGACAGTAGTGTTTTGGGCGACTAAGAACGCTTGGCAAGTATTGGTTGTGTCTTGTAAAAACACTGTAGGATTAGTAGCATCTACTACATGCAAGGCATAAGAAGGAGCAGTTCCAATACCTATTCCTTCACCAGCTGGAAGAGTAAAACTTCCTGCATCATCTATAGTTACTAATGAATTCTGAATAGTCGTACCATCAGTTCCATTGAAGCGTACTATAGCATGGTCTGTAGAGGTAGCTGGACCAACTACTCCAGTTACACCAGTAGTGCCTAGGATAAGAACATCACTAGGATTCACTGGTGATCCAGCATTGAGAGGTTCTGTTGTTTCAATAGCTGAAGGAAATTCTCCATCATCGTATTGGAGAACGTTATCTGAATTGCCTATTCTTATAGTTACAGTTGCCATTAATTACCTTGGTAATATTAAATTACTAGCTTAAATCACCAGCTAGTTCGAAAATCACATAAGCCTGGTTGGCTATAGCAATAGTTGTTTCATTAAAGTGAATATAAGGTTTAGTTTTCTTAACTTTGTTTCTTGGTCCAGAAGGTAAAATGTCGTCTTTTAAGGAATCATAAGTTCCAAGCGATTCTTGGTCAAACATTCTAGGCCCATTTTCTCCATCCCTGACTATCACAGCATCATCTGCAGCACTAGGCTTGAATACTACTTTAGTTATATGCAAACCATCTGGAGCTTCTCTTGCCAAGCCAAGAGCTACCAGATCAGAAGTCATGTCAAAGTCTGTAGTTCCATCTAGAGAGACTTCAATGTAGTTCTTTGAATCTACAATTAAGATAGCCATTCTACAAGCTCCTTACGAATACCTACTTCATACATTATCAAGACCATTCTTCTTATCATATTATTAGAGCTTTTTTCTTTGTCTTTCTTTATAATACTAGGATTACCTTCTAAAGTATATAAGTCACTTTCTACTGCCTCAAGTTCATCTTCAAGGTTAGAGATTCTAGTCTCATGTCTAGTTATAGCTATAGCATCACTAGCTTTTTGAGTACCAGATTTCTCAACTTCTTTGTTTTCCTTAATCTTCTCTTTCTTAAACCTAGCAAAGAATTTCATGTCTACCTCCACCCTGAACGAAACGAGAATCCAAAGTTTGAGATGCCCCTTCTTACCAAAGCCAGAAACACACGCAGCATTGGGATACTTCTGTCAGGCCAACCTCTTAATGGAATTCCTCTTGAAGGAACTCCTGGAAAGTTTCTATATTCACTAGGCATTATAGACTCAAGGTCACTCCAGTTCGATTACCATCTACATTTACGCCAGTCATACGGATACGGTTTACTGAGTCAGCTAAGTCACGGAAGTTGATTGTAGCTGTTCCACCACCATTAGTTATTCCAGCGTGGAAGGCGTTGGAGATAGTTAGTGATTGTCTGGCAGTAGCTCCTGCTTCCATAAGTTCATCCCAGATAGAATCAATAGTTGCTCCAGTTAAAGTTACAGCTGCAGTGACACTGCCTACTGCACCAGTGACCGATCCAACTGCACCTACTACAGAACCCACTGAACCTGTTACTGATCCCACAGCTCCAACGACGCTGCCTACCGATCCAGTCACAGAACCTACAGCGCCTGTTACACTTCCAACGGCACCTGTTACTGAGCCTACTGAACCATTAACATTTCCAGTGACTACACCTACACTAGTTACTCCAGCTATTGTATCTCCAACTACTACATAGTCAGCTGAGACTATTGTTCTAGCATTGAACTGAGCAACTGAAGGTGGAATTACTTCACTGTATGGAGATTCAGGTTTCATAACAAACTCAAGATGGGAAGGCTCGAGACCTGTACCAATGACAGTTACTACAGCAGACCAAGCACCTGTAGCAAACACTTCATCTGCTATATCAAGTCTGTAAAGACCTGGATGTTTAGTTGCGTCAACTTCTAAAAATCCCCAATCTAAATGAGGGTCTGTTAAAGCTGGAGATACAAGATCAACCAAAGCTAAAGCACCTGCCACAGTTACATCATTGTCTGTTTCGGCTCGAGTATAGGAGACATCCATTCCTGCACTATTAAAGACAAGACCATCTTTGGCATTACCAGAAGTATCTCTTATAAGAACAAAGACAGTATAATCAGCTTGATCTATTTTAACTTCTTGTTTCATATTCTATCCTGTCATTAAGTTGGCAGAACTTCCCATGTTGTTTTCCATGCCTGCTGTTAGAAGAGGATTGCCACCAACCGCCGTCTCTCCGGACATAAAATGACTAACAGTTCGATTGGCTAAAAAACTAAAAGTACTTTCATCGTCGGTAGCTATACCATCTGCATTGAACTCCATGACACCACTACCAGCATTAGCTCTTTCTATTCTTGTACCAGCCAACACAAGAATCCCGCCGAGATATCCAGAAGTGACCGCAAAAGTAGTAAAGTCTCCGGGAGCATCAAATGATCTACAGGCTCCGGCAGTTACCGTTAAATTTGATCCATCAGTATTCCCCCGACAAGTATAACTACCCGCCCCACCTCCTCCGCCTGTATCCTCAAATACACCAAATTCTACCCCGGTCATGGTTGCGGCGGCCCAAGCCTCTGCATGGTCAATGGTTCCGGTATCATTGGCCGGGTTAACCGCATTGAGAATTGTCTTCAATCCAAGCGTGTCAGAACTGAGATCAAGACAATCCGCGCCTACGTCAATTACTGCCATTACAAAGCCCACCATCGACGGATCATAACTAATTTATCCCAATTTTGATCAATGGTTTCACCGGCCGAAGCCGGATCAGATTGAAAGTCACTCTCAACATAATTAAAAAGATCAACCATTTGATTCTTTTCTACACTCTCCGGTAAATTACTTAAATAAATTTTAGAGACAGTCAATCTGTCATTAATCAAAGAAACAAATATTTCCTCGGAAAGATTGGTTTGTTCACCTGTGTTGCTATGTCTACCTTGAAGTTCATAACTAAGAGCATCCAACAAATCATGTAAAATGTTTAAATGGTGATCCTCTTCCGTGATTATGTTGGCTGGAAGATTATTTAACCTTGACTCATACGGTTGCAGTAAAGATAATTCGCTTTCTACTTCTGAGATAGTCTTTAATTTAGATAAATCACTCATTATAGAAAACAGACTCTTGATATCAATCACATCGGTAAAAGTATCAGTCCTATTAATTTTAATCTCAGTAAATGATTCATCCAGAAAGGGGACTTTCACATCCGCTCTTTGGTTGACATGATTCAATTTATCACACAGAACTATTGTCACATTTCGAACTTTTTCAATGTTTTCTTTGGTCTCTATGAATCCTAAAGAGGAAAGACGTAGAGGATTATCGCCATTTGGTAAAAGGGATTTAAAGGAATGCGCAAGTTCAGAAACCCTGATAGCGTTTATCGAAAGATTTGTAGATGTAAATATTGATTTTCGATCAGCCATCAAACATTCCCGTTAAATCCTGAATCATTAGTTAGTAATATAATATTACTAGCTTAAGGTTTAGGCATTGGGCGAGTTAAGATCAAGAAAACTAAACCCACCAAGTTAAGTGCTAAAGTAGCAAAGATTCCTATAGTTAACTTCTGCATTGAATCCCACTTCTTCCATAATTGAGACACATTGTCCTCCAGTTTTTCTACTTGTGTTTCAAGGCCAGAATGTGCTTTACATTGAAAGTCATCACTCATATCGATCTCCAGTTTTCAAGAGGCTTTTCATAAGTAAGTTCAGCAAACTGAGCTTCGGGATCTTCTGGATCAGCATCAACAGCAAAGTAACGAGCGCCTTTCTCCATTAACTGAATTATGTAAGCCAAAGCATCCATGATGTCCCAGAGTGCTGAACGAGGAAACATTAGAAGTTGTTGTTCGAGTCTGGTTGTGCCTGCTAACATCTTGTTGTGGAAGATATAACCTTGGCGATAGAAAGGAACAAGTTCCTTAACACGTAAGACTTTACCTTTTTCCGTACCAGTCCCTCCACGTGCTTGGAGCCAGATTAGTTCGTAGAAATCTCCACGACGAAACATCTCATTTTTAATAGGTTGTTTGATGAACTCGTTTAGGGAAGTTTCCTCGATCCCTATTACTTTGGCGTTGAGGCGCTTAGCCATGCCAAACAGTTCATCATAGATTTCATCAGGGTACATCTTTTCTGAGACAATGTCTCGGACATAGATGCGAGCCTTTGTCATGTCTAGGCCTATGCCAAGGATAGCTGATTCAGCTGAGTGGATTTTTACTGTCTTAGCAGGATCAAGAAGAATTACATTTTCAACATTCTTATCATGTTGAACATCTGAGTCCATTATTTCTAAGTCTAGTTCGGTTCTGCCAGAGTCGTGAGGTAGGTTGTAGTAGTGGAAGTATTCACTTCTGAAAGCAGAGTCTTTTGAGGAGATAGGAAGGTTCCTGTGTTCTTGATAAAATGTATCAGTTTGGCCTGAATTAACAGCTACATCCCACTTTTCAGCAATAGTCTCATCTGAGACAAAGTGTGGTGCTACTGACTTAAGGTTATCATCACAAGCTTCAAGACGAACACTATGCCAATCTTTTGCATCTAATACATGCTGAAGTAGCGCAGCCTCGTGTTTTAAAGTGTCAATATAGACTACTTTCCAATTCATATGAAGTTGGGGAATTGCCTCTAGAACATCAGCATGAAGCCAGGTTTTTAGTTCCTCACGTAAGTCAGGGTTCATTACTTTCTTTTTATCTTCTAAATCATCTATGATAATTAAGCCAGGCCGATCGTTCTTAAAGATAACTCCACGAACTTGCTGGCCTGCTCCACGAGGTAAGATGAAGGTGTCAAAAGCAACCCAAGCTTTTTTGGAGAACTGTTCCTCCATTTCATTCTTGCCTACGTTTCTAGCTTTTACAGAACCAAAGATTCGCTTGATATCTGGATTGGTCATTAACTCACGTTTGAGGTTCTCAGTCTGCATGATAGCCATAGTTTCAGATTTATTGATGTAGACTATGAAAGGATAGATTCGATATAAGATAACTCTGGCCATTAAGGCTAAGGCGACTATTGAAGTCTTTCCCCACCCTCGAGGAGCAGCAATAGCGACTTTGTTCTTCTCTGGGTCGTCGATTAGGTTGAAGATCTTCCCATGAACTGGTTCAGCAAACTCCAAGTTAAACCGCTCAGGGAAGAAAGTCTTAGCAACCATCCGAGTGGAGACCGAACAAAGGTCATTTATCTGTTGGATTTCTAAGTCCACTTATTAATCCCCACCTATTATTCGCCAGCCGAAATCTAGGTTTGAAGCTCCTGGATTGTTCTCACTGTGAACTGTAAATTGAGTTGTGGTGAAGGTGTCAACCCAAATAGCTCCAGGTGTGTTAGTTGGATCTTCACCTAGAGTGATAAAGACTTCACCAGTGGAAGGTGTCCAACCTGCATTATGAGTTATAACATCAGAGGTTGTGCCAGTGGCAATAGAACCAGTTCCCCTTAAACTCTCTCCAACACTAGCGTTCCAAGTTGCGTCATGGTATGTAAGGATAGCTGGTAGTGCTACACCTGTGACAGCATCTGTAGTTGTTTCAAATGTAAGACCAACATAGTCTATTGAATTTATCTGCGCATAGGAACCAAAGACTACCCATGTTTCACCTACTATTTCTACATACTGTCCTGGGAGTAAGTTGGCTATGGTTCCAACTGTGACAGTGACTGTAGTACTAGCCGCTGTAGTTGTAGCAGTCATTCCAGCAGGATTAGTGTCCATAGTTCCGTTAGCTGTAACTCTCCAGTAAGCATTTTCTCCAGCTGAAGTGTCAGTGTTCCACACAAGAGCATTCTCACGGTACGAGCCGGAAGTTGGTATAGTGGCTCCAGTATAGCTTTTGTTTAAAACTGATGCTATACTTTGATGATCTGTGTAGGTTAGGCCAGTGACATGAGTGGCAGTTAGTTCTGCATGACTTTGCTCCATATTATCTTCAGTGAACCAAGACATACCTCCATAGTTATTATCTGTGATAAAAGTTTTAAAATCTGAATCCTCAGTCCCAGCTCCAATGATAGAGACATTTCTTACAGTTCCTTCAGCAAAGTTTAACAAACTAGCATCAATATTACCTGTGCCCATGATCCAGACAAGATGTCCAAGTCCTCCGTCTACATCAAGGATGTACTCTCCCGCAGCAGCTGCCACAGCTTCAAACCTTAGATTGACAAGAAGAATGTAATCTATAGTATGGAGTCTGAAACCGTTATTAAGATTTTCAAAAGTTCCATTATAGAATCGCTGATTTGTATAAGTAAAAGCTGGTGTAGCCTCATAATAGACCCCATAAGTATCAACCGCTGCCAAGTCTGCAGCTGTTTTAGCTGCATCACTTAAAGAAACCCTACCCAAGAAATAAGTATTATCATTAGTAGAGCCAGTTGTAGCATCAATATATATTCCGTATTTAAAATTAAACAATGAATTAATATGAAACTCACTGTAATGTAGCCCATTTCCGTCAGGATCCATATATAAGCCAAATTGAAACTGAGAAATTGCTCCAATATTAACTTTATTTCTTCCTGTTGAACTTGTAGCTCCGGAGAATTTTACCCCCCAATAGCCACCTGTAAAATCTATTGCAGGGCCTAAGACTCTCCTAATTCTAATTTCAGAAGTATCAATAGCGTCAAATGTAAAGCCACTATGAGTTCCATCTGTTTGTATACGACCGTCAAAGGTAATTACCGTCCCAGAAAGAGAAGTAAAGGTAATTACATTTGAAGTGTCATAGTCTCCACTTCTTAATCGGTAACTACCACTACTTTGTAGTGTGGCTATACTATCTGCAAAAGCTGCATCGTTTACTGCGGCTGCTGCATAGGGAGAAGCTCCCCACCACCAAGGGTCTATGTCACCAGTAGATGTAGTGAAAGCTGTATCACCAGCACCAGTGAAGATCTGATGTCTTGGGCTGTTAAGATGTCCAGGAGAATTGAAGGTAAGAGTCACTCCACCGTCTCTGGAGAAACTGCCATGTTCACTAGTAAAGTCAAAGTATTCATTAGCTGAAGCAGTGTCAGTGAAGGTTACTTGGTTGGAGCCAGAAACAACTATTGTTACGTCTTCTGTCTCAACCCAGGTTAGGATAGTTCGCAAGCGATTGACCCAGTCTAGTTTGAAGCGAGTTCCATCTAGGAAATCTACATCTCCAGCACCAGCTAGTATTTGGTAATTACCAGCTTCTATGTTTTTGACGTTGGAAAGAGTGTCTCCTGCGTCTACTGTGATTATAAAGGGAGAGTCCCACTTTAAAGTTACATCATCACCAACTGCCATGTCATCGTCAGTTGTTTCAGCTTGAGTGACTTTGAGAACCATAGTGTCATCGTTGGTTACTTCTAGTGCCCAGTCTAAGTCAACGAACCAAGATGTTTTGGCAACTGAGCCAGCGATCCAGTCTATGTCTCCAGCGCCAGTGAAGACCTGTCGATTGTCAGCTATTATATTTGTAGTATTTATTGTTAGCTGGCCTGAATTAGCTATTGATCCAGAGCCGAAGAACTTGACGGTTAAAGCTGGGTGGAGGGTTAAAGCTGTGGTGATTTCCTGGCGGACTATGTAGAGGTCTCTATGTTCGCCAGTTGCTAGAGCAGCAGCTACTGCATTGTCTATGTTCGCGTAGACTCGAGTGTCTAGCCAAGTTCCGTTAGGGGAAGTGAGAATTACATCAGGGAAGTAATTGCTGAAAGCTATAGATGCAAAGGTTAGGAGGAGAATTGCTAGGGTGAAGATACGTTTTTTCATTACTT
>SDBT01019760.1_pt1 | contig 10550 bp, 9 predicted proteins | sample 2277101 | NCBI WGS metagenome assembly SDBT01 (sample SAMN10404973, study PRJNA504765) | marine sediment metagenome | isolation source: marine sediment core GS10_PC15, 103 cmbsf | place: Arctic Ocean: Southern Knipovich Ridge | collected 2010
CCGCATTTGTGATGGTACGATTGTACCTCAAATTCAGGCTCGTCAAGTGGACAAGAGGTGCCAAACCCGCATTTGTGATGGTGTGATTGGACCCCAAATCCAAGCTCGTCAAGTGGACAAGAGGTGCCAAACCCGCATCCGTGATGGTGACATTGTACCCCAAATCCAAGCTCGTCAAGTGGACAAGAGGTGCCAAACCCGCATTTGTGATGGTGGGATTGTTCCCCAAATTCAAGCTCGTCAAGTGGACAAGAGGGGCCAAACCCGCATTTGTGATGGTGTCATTGGACCTCAAATGCAAGCTCGTCAAGTGGACAAGAGGTGCCAAACCCGCATCCGTGATGGTGTCATTGTACCCCAAATTCAAGCTTGTCAAGTGGACAAGAGGTGCCAAACCCGCATTTGTGATGGTACCATTGTACCTCAAATCCAAGCTCGTCAAGTGGACAAGAGGTGCCAAACCCGCATCTGAAAAACGATGCGAGCTGTGAATGGCGTACGTAAATTTGTTGAAAGGTGGCGACCTCGCCGGACAACAGTCGATGACGAAAACGGGCCGAGCAAACAAACGAATATAATTCTCACACTTTCGAGAAACGGACCTCAAAACGAATAAAGAATCCACGTCGACAAATGGGATGACAGTGCACCAAACGAAACGGTGCATTTTCAAGTTGGCGTTTTATGCCGAAATCACGAATAAAAAATCAGTTTCGCGCAAGCCGCGCGGCGCGGGCCTCGGTGTGCGCGGCCGACGCGGTCGACGACGGCCCGACGTGGGGGTCCAGATACAGCCGGGGCGGCGCCATATCCGCCGGGAGGTCGAACTTGCGGCACTGTTCGTTCTCGAGGTAGCGGCCGGGGTGGTGCCCAGAGACGTAGCCGTAGAACGCGCGCCCGTACCCGAACCGGGAAAAGTGGTCCGGGTGCTGGCGGCGCTCTTTGTCGATGAGGTAGTGCGATTTCGTGTCGCGCGGGACGTGCTCGCCGCAAATGTAGTTTGCGACCATGAAGGGCTCGCCCGAGTAGAGGCCGTACGGGAAGACTGTCGCTTTCGCGCTGTCGTAAACGCCCATGTCGAGCGCGGCGATTTGTGCGCGGTCGTGGAAGTCGACGTACCCGCTGCTCATGGTTGACATGCGGAAAGATAAATGTCGCGCCAAATTCCTCTTCGGTCCCAAAAAGAGGAATGTTTCAAAGGAGTTAGGTGGTTTGCCGCACGATTTTCCTCCGCAGGTCCCGCAGAAGCAACAGCCAGATCCAACACACGTCGACCAGGGTTATGATCCACAGTGTTTCGGCTTCCCTCAAACAGCGCACATCGTTTGCAAAAAGGGAAATGGCGCCAAGCACAGACCACACAAGACTAAAAAGGCCATACAAGATCACGAATGGCACCGAGACGAAAATAGTGCATCCGCCCACGCACGTGGCGCCTGTTTCGCAGTTGCATCCAATCGCGATACCGAACAGTATCGCCGGTAGGATCACTGCACACACATTTACAACCAGCGATACGGATCCGTACACCAGCAACCATGTGACTAAAGATACCAGCGGCTCATCGCATGCAACCGTCCTGTTGTTTTGGGCAATTGCCAAAGACGCGATCGGCAATGCCAGGCATAATACACACAAACCCGCCACCGCGGCGGCATACGGGACACACCCGTAATATGTTTTTCCGTTCCAGGTCGTGTGAAGAACGGCCATGCTTTTGTTTCGTGCGCGCTTTTTGCGCGGACCGATGCACCTGCAAATCAATTTGTCTTAGTCAAAAACAAAGTTCGAACTTTGTTTTTGTTTTTGTGCCCCCAAGAAGGAGGCTTTTACACATCACACATTCACACATTCACACATTCACACAGTGGTTTTGGGCGCCCCCGACCCCTCGTACAGGAATGGCAAACTTCGCGCCGTGTTCTTTTTTGTGTTGCCTCCAACTCAAATGGGCGCCAAGTGTCCCAACAAAGACTACAACCCCAATGACCCGCAAAAAGGGCGGTTCGCCGAGCAGGGCCCAGCCCTTTGCGGCCCGCACCGAGCCGCAAACGCGTGGTGGTACGGCGACGGGGCAGGCGACAAGCAGAAATACACTTCGCTGGGGTATATCAGCAAGTGCACGGGCAGCTTTTCGTGCCCGGGGCCAGAGTATCGGCGCGACGGGTCAATCCCGTCCCCGAGACGGAAATTCTGCTCAGACAGCAACGAGTACAGCAGCTGCAGCTCCGGCGTCCGCAAGCTGTGCGTGCGGAATTGGCAAGGAACCGGACCCGATGACCCCGGCGTGATGACGCGCGACCGGAAGCTCGACTGCTGCATCGACTCGAGCCACGTCAATAGCGAATTCGACTGCGACCCCGACTACGCCGGCCAGGGCGGCACGACGATCTGCTCGCTCGAGGAGCCCGGCGCCCGGTGCAAGGCGGACATCGACACGCTGTGCGACCTGCCGACCGACCTCACAGACCCCGAGCACCCGTTCGTCACCGACTACGGCGACTGGCTGACCCTCGTCGAAGGGGCGACGGCGACTGACGGCAACGCGCGGTGCCGGTTCTGGGCCGACAACACGGGCGACACCAAGACGAAGGGCGTCGTTTTGGAGCGGGCGCTCAACACGTTTTTCTCGACGACGGCGGGGCTCGACGCGGCGCGGAACACCGAGGACGGGCGCTTTCTCTCGGAGCAGCTCGACCAGTGCGCCGCGACCCCCGGCGCCTGCAGCACCGTGCTGCGCGAGCAGTGCGAGAGGGCCGACTTTTCGCGCGAGGACATGCTCGCGGCGGCGAACCCGGCGCACCCGGACCACCTCAAATTCCGGGCGTGCGCGTGCCACCTCGCGCCGCAGAAGTACAGCAAGTTCCAAGGGGTGATTACGGAGGGCTTCTTCGAAGCGTGCGACCCGCTGTGCCTGCTGCCCAGCGCGGTGCCGCCGGGCTTCATCGACGACGAGACCGGCGAAGCCAAGCGCGTGCAGTGCCCGGAGACGAACTGCCTCATCGACGGGGTCACGATCACGCTGCTGAACTCCGAGCTGCAGGACATCAACTTCGGCCAGGCGTGCGGCGGCTGCGAGCCCGACGCCGACGGCGGCGGCGGGACGGGGTGCAGCTGCACGTTCGAGGACTTCGACATTTGGGCGCAGGCGTCGCGGCTCGGCAACATCGACGTCGCCCAGAACTGCACCACGTGCAAGGTCCGCGAGCCCGGCTCCTCGCGGGAGACCGAGGTCGACTGCGCGGCCGGGGTGCCGACGCAGACCCTGCCGCCGCCGCCGCGCGTCGACGTCTTTGCGCCGTTCGCGTCGTTTGTCGACGAGAACCCGGCGCTCGCGATCGGCGGCGCTGCCGCCGTCGTTCTGTACCTGTTCGTCTTGGTGTTCCTGGCCACGCGGCCGCGGAAAACGTGACGGGGCGCTTCTCAAGCTTCACTCTGTTACGGCAAATTCTCGTTCATTCGACGCGCTGCACTTGTCGGAGTTGGAGAAGGACGCCCAAAAAGCTCGATCGGAGAGTATCCTCCACACAGGTGGTCAGGTCAGTCAGAAACTGGACTTGGGCTTCTTCACACAAGTCGAGCACGAACTTTGTGTCGACAGGTGGCTTTCTGTACCGTACTCCGTCACGATCTACGCCAAAGTCGAGCCGGTACACGAGCGTTTTGTGCGACCACACACCATCTGAAAGAGTGATGTGCATTTGGTCTAACGCCCACGACGTGAGTTGTCCGTTTGATAATTTTTCCAACACAATCCCTCTGTTTTTGGCGCGCACAAACAAGAGGAACTGGTGCCAGGCGATCGGAAAACGGTGGCCACTGACAAAATACTCCACAGCAAACGAAAACCTTTGCCAGCCAGAGCCACTGAAAGTGAGACGGTCATCGGAACCTTTTACTCGCATCTCGAATTGCGGAACAACGCCGCACTGCACCACGTTGTCCGAATTCCCGCACTCAGCCAAATTCAAGAACACGTGGGTGGCCATTGGACGAACCTGCCGTGCCGTCTAAGGCGTAATGTCCAAAATTTTCGTCGACCTCTTGTACAAGTAGGATGGCGGACATCGACCGCGAGGAAACGCAGTGCGGCCGGAAAAAAGCCGACAACTTTTACTGGTACTCGAACCGGCCCGGCAAGCCGCCCACCGGCGGCGCCGACTGCCAGGAGTGCGAATTCGCGGGCTTCGTCGAGGACGGCCCCCCCCAGGGCGGCCCCTGCAACGAACCCGGCTCGTGGTGCACCGACCGGCGCGACGTCGAGGGCCGCCCTTGGCTCTACGCCGGCCGCGCGCGGAACGGCAGCAGCAGCACCTACGGCCTGAACGCCCCGGTCGGGTGCTGCAACAAATCGATCGTCACGTGCGGCGGCGACCGGCCGGTGTGCGCGCGCAACTGGGCCGAGGCGATGACCTACGACAGGAGGCTCGCGTGCTGCACCAACACGAACCACTCCAAGCTCGGCGAGTTCGACTACTTCCGCGACTGCGACCCCGAGTGGGCCGGCCCGGGCTGCTCGCGCACCGCCCCCTCCGACCCGTGCAAAACGTTTCTGCCGGCGCGGTGCGTGGCGCCGCTCGACGGGGAGACCGGCCTGTACAAGTACGGCGACTGGGACCTCGACGTGTTCAACGACTCGGAGCCCGGCGGCAAGTGCCGGCGGTTCGTCCAGAACACGCAGGACGTCGCGACGCGCAACAAGATCTTGAACGATTCGCTGGGCGCGATCTTCGCGGACCCCTCGCCGTACATTTTCCTCCAGGGCACCGACACTTTGCCCGGGGGCGACGTCGGGGGGCAGCGCCCCGAGCTGAAAGACGACGCCCCCGCGCTGAAGGCCGCGTGCGACGCAGAGCCCCTGTGCGTGGGGTTCAACACGAACGGCTGGGTGAAAGACAGGATCGGCGCCCTGCGCACGCACCCCGATTTGTCCGGCCCGGGGCAGGGGCTGTACGTCAAGGCGGCGACCCTTCCCCTGCCTCGGGGGTTCGAGGCGACCGAGGCCGCGGACGCGGCCCACCTATCGCAAATCCTCAATTACTGCGGCGAAAACCCGGGCGCGTGCGACGCGACGCTGACCGACCTGTGCAAAGGCGAAACACGCCAGTCGCTCCGCGACGCGTACAGCGCCGTCAGCGACCCGCTCGCCGACGAGACAAGCGCCGACTTCCTGAACAACTTGAACAAAATCAAGGCGTGCGGGTGCCACCTCCCCCTCGGAGAGTACGCCGACTTCGCCCCCGTCCTCGGCGCGACGTGCCAGGTCGACGGCGAGACGGTCGACAACAACCCGATCCCGTGCGACCCGCTGTGCAAGCTGTCCGGCGCCATTTCGCCCGTGTCGTCGGTCGAGCTCACCCCCGTCGCGGCCGGCATCCAGTCCAACGGCGGCGAAGTCCTCACGTGCTGCAGCACGAACTGCTTCATCGACGACATCGCCATCAACCTCATCGGCACTTCGCCGCGGACCATCAACTTCACCCAGGTGTGCCCTTCGGCGCGCGAGGGGCAGCTGTCCAACTGCTACTTCGGCGACAACATTATCCTCAACGAGGCCGGGAACTCGGCCCTCAACTTCCGCCAGGAGTGCGACCAGTGCTTCATTTACCACGCCGACGACCCGGGCAACCCCACCCTCGTTGCGTGCCCGACCGGCGAGTCGTCTTCGGGCCTGCCCGGCTTGGTCCAGACCTTTCTCCAAAGGTTCGGGCTGCCGCTCGGCATCGGGCTCGGCGTCGTGGTCCTCGCGCTCGTCGTGTTCGGCGTCGTCCTGGCGCGGCGCGCGAAGGCGCCGCCCGGAGGGAGCACGCTCCCGAAGGGAGCTCCCAGAGGGAGCACGCTCCCGAAGGGGGCTCCCGCGTGACAATTACTTCTCTGCGCAAGCGCGCGGTTTTTGTCGACCTCTTTCTCAAATATGGTGGGCCCACTCGACACGGTGCAAAAAATCGACTCGGACGAGGGGTGGCTGTTCAGAGGCGGCCCCGCGCCCCCCCGGCTCCAGGCGGGCCGGGCCGTCTTCCAGTTCGTGAAATTCCTTGCAGGCGGGGAGTACGGGCGCGTGTACCTGTACCGCGCGCCGAACGGCGCGAAGCTGGCGCTGAAGGTCGCGAACGATACGGTCGACGACCGGGGGAGGCGTATCCAAAGTGACGAGTGCCACGACAGTTCGTTCTACTTCGCCGACTGCGCCCACATCGTCGAGCAGCGGTGCCTCACGCCGCGCGCCGGCGTTCTCGTGATGGAAGTGGAGGGCGTCCTCACGGTGTATCCGCACCGGTACCACTGCATCGTGATGGAAGTGTTGGACACCGATCTCGACTCAGCCCTGAAGCGCCGGCTCGGCGCGAGCGCAAAAAAGAAGATCGTCGACGCCGTCGACCACGCGTTCCAATGCCTCGTCGAGCAACACAAGTACTACACAGACCTCAAACCGGCGAACGCGATGCTCAACTGGGCGGCGGCCTCGCCCGACGACCTGAAGGAAGTCTCCGCGCGCGACATCCGCGATGTCAAACTGATCGATTTGGGTAGCATCTGCGCGCTCGGCAGTCGGAACGGCAGCCCGGCATCGTATCCGCCGCCAAACACGTGGAACGCCTTCCACGGGACCAAAGTTTTCGCCGCCGACTTTGACCGCGACAGCTTTGGAAACGTTCCGTGCACAGAGGCAACAGCAGTCTGGCAAGTCGCCGTCTTTGTCTTGGCCGTGTACCTGGGGCCCGGCGCGATCGCCAGGTTCGTCTACTCCGAGGCGCCGGCGAGAGCGTCTTCTGCGCAAGCAAAGGGAATGTTCGACGGGATCCTTGCGAAGCTGACGCGCGAGAATTTTCCCAATCTGTGGCTGGGCGGCCTGCGGAAACTTTTCACCAACCCTTTCGCGCCGCTCAAGACGAAAGACCTGCTCGCGCCGAAAAGAGAGAGGTTTCCGGCGGCCGCGTGGACGCCCTCACTGATGGACTGGTCGCCGTCGCGCAAGTCGCCGCGACGCAGATCGCCGCGCAAGTCGCCGTCGCGCAAGTCGCCGCGGCGCACGTCGTCGCCGAAAAAGCGCGCGACGGCGAAGAAACGACACAAGAAACTGGTTCGTTTCGTTCCGAAAAAGAAGCATACACCGCCCACCCCCGCACATTGGCGCGCATTCCTTGCCCTCCGCACCGGATAGGCCGCACTAAACTGCACTTCGATCGGCAGTGGACGGGCGCGACAGGGAAATTCCTCTCTGTGGACACAGAGAGGAATTCGCCAAAAATCTCAGGAGGGGTAGAGGACTACGGCCGCCATCACGGCTTCCAAGGCGCGGTTTCGTCCGCCGACAGGTTTTCTGCAGGAGGGGCAGTCTTTTTTTGGCATGCGCACAAAGCACGATTCGCAGACGCTGTGACCCTCGATACAGCTGTGTATGCGCGCCGAGCCGAAAAACTCCAAGCAGACGGGGCAATTGAATGGCTCGGCGTCGACAATGTTGCCCTTGGTCGGCTCGGGCAAGCGCGGCGCGGTGCGCCGTTCCCACTGCCCGTTGGTTTTCTTTTCCGAGTCCAACACAAAGAACCAGATGCATCCCCCCGGCGACACGTCTTTTGTGTGATCAAAAAGGGCCATCGGCGCAAACGCGGATGTGCCGTTCTGGTCGACCAGAACCGCACCGCCGTTGCGGCGGTCGACCACGATGTAATTTTTCCATCCGTCCGTGGAGAAGAACCGAACGCGAGTGTTCGGGGGGAACACGTTGTCAAACATCGTGTCGACACTTGCCACGTCGACCCTGGCCGGGTCTGCGTCCACGGCCGTGATATTCTTCTCGCCAGCCCCATCCGGACGCACGGCGTGCAAGAGGAGGCACGCTTTGCCGTTGACCACCCGGGTGACGTGGGATATCACCTGGCAAAAAGTCGGTCCAATGCGGACCCACTCGCCCCCCACCGCTGTTGAGGTGGCCAAGATCCACGTTCCGACGGGAATCGCAGCTTTGATAAGGCGGTACTGGGCGGCGAGCCGCTCGGCAATTTCTTGAGCGATGTCCGTTATCTCGATGTCCATTATCTCAGCCTTTGTTAGCCGGCGCGAGAAGCACGTGCGAGAAATTCAGTTTTAGCCCTTTCGGGGGCGTGGTGCTTCCTCCGGGAGCTCGAGCGTCCCTGTCGCGGCCGCCTGCTTGCTGAGTTTCGCGATCTTTTTCGCGGCGCGGCGTTTTTCCTTTCGTGTCAGCGGTCGTTTCGTGTCGGGGTGCCGGAGCACGACTTTCGGCGGAACGATCTTGCGCCAGCCGTCCTCGACCAATTTGTCGCGCATTCCGCGGGCGTCTTCGTACGTGACGTACGCGCATTGTTTGTCGCAGTCGCCGGACGCCGGGTCTTCGTATTTGAAGACGCTCGTCACTTTCTCTTCGGCGTCGGCGCCGCAGTTCCACGTTACTTTCCCCTCGGTGAGAGGGTCAAACAGGCCGAACGGGAGCAGATCACCGTCGCGATTCAAAACCGACTCGACCGTCAGGTTTTTCATGATGTCGCGCACTCGCTTTTTCGTCGCCTTCGGATTGGCCATCCCGTGCATCGTCCCCAGAGATAAATTTAATCCATTTCCTCTCGGCCAGGAGCCGAGAGGAAATTTTCTCCATTTACCGCGAGGCGTCGAGTCTGTCGAGCGCGTCAAAGAAACTTTTCAAAAGCGTCCCGCCGTTAAAAATGTGCCTCAGAGTGTTGGCCTGGAAGACGTAATTCGCGAGCTGCTGCTCTGCAACCGTTTGGAAAAGCAGCAGGCCGTCGGTGGCGAACGACAAATCCGGGTTCACGCGGCTGCAGACCTTCTTGAACAGCGACGAGACGGGCTTCACCGACAACAAAAAAGACTCGCCGACCTTCCTGTCAGTGTAGGCGCTGGCGGAAGTCGCGTTTTTGGCGATGTAGCGGCCCTGGCACGGCTCGCCGTACACAGGGTACTTGCAGTGCACGAGGGCGTGCTCGATGTCTTCGCGCGACATTTTCACGTGGTTCTGCGCTTCCGTGTACACGATCGCCGCCCGGCCAACCTCGTACGCGAGGTCGACCAGAAACTCGCCCATTCTGTCTAGGGCGTCTTGCGCCACGCGCACTCGCGGCGCCGCCGCAAGTCCGAGGTTTTTAAGCGCGTCTTCCTCGACCGTCTCGCCACCCACGCGGTATTGTTTGTGGACGGCAGCGTCGACGGTGTGGACGATGCGCTTCAATCCCTCGCTGGAAATCTTCACCTCGGTGTACGTCAAACGCGGCTCCGTCGACGTCCAGCCGGCGGGTTGCGTTTCTGCCGTGTACGCGTCTCGGGATTTGGCGAGGTGCACGAGCGCGACTCCTGCGCGGTTTCTCAAGCGCATCGGATGCGATCGCACTTCCGGATCGGTTTGTGGCGCGGCGGTCTCCCAGTGGTCCGCGTCCGCGCCGCCCTCGCCGCCCAAGTCGCCGCCCAAGTCGTCGTCCGAGTCGTCCGCGGCGTCCTCGCCGCCCAACTCCCAGTGGACAATGCGCCGCGGCTTCGGGAGGCCTAAGTCGTCGCTTTTCGCGTTCGCGACGTCCTCGTCGGCCTCCCAGTGGACAATGCGCCGCGGCTTCGGGAGCCCGCCGCCCAAGTCGTCGCTTTTCGCGTTCGCGACGTCCTCGCCGCCGAAAATGTCGTCGTCGTCCGAGTCGTCCGAGTCGTCCGAGTCGCAGTCGTCGTCCGAGTCGTCCGCGGCGTCCTCGGCGTCCTCGCCGCCCAAGTCGTCGCTTTTCGCGTCCGCGACGTCCTCGCCGCCGAAAACGTCGTCGTCCGCGAAGGACCCGTCGGAATCGTACACGTCGTCGTCGAAGTCGACTAGAAAGGCCTTCGCGTCGTCGACGTGATTTTCGTCGGCGGCGTCGGAAAAATCGCGAGTCAAAGCAGTGTGTTGAGTTTGTTCAAGAGCCATAGTAACCGAGAAGCACACGTCAAAGCGTGATATGGTCATTCCCGCCACCTGTGAAGCTCAGAAATCAATTTTTGGTGCCTTTTATTCTTCTCGTGTCGAGATCGAGAAGAATCCATTTTAAATCGGCCGGTTGCTACCATCTCTGTTCGAAAAATTTCACATGTACAAGAGGGGGCAAACCCGCATTTGTGATGGTGCGATTGTCCACCAAATCCAATCTCGTCAAGTGGACAAGAGGGGCCAAACCCGCATTTGTGATGGTGACATTGTACGACAAATTCAAGCTCGTCAAGTGGACAAGAGGGGCCAAACCCGCATTTGTGATGGTGCGATTGTACTTCAAATGCAAGCGCGTCAAGCGTACAAGAGGTGCCAAACCCGCATTTGTGATGGTGACATTGCACCCCAAATCCAAACTCGTCAAGTGGACAAGAGGGGCCAAACCCGCATTTGTGATGGTGCGATTGGACCACAAATGCAAGCTCGTCAAGCGTACAAGAGGGGCCAAACCCGCATTTGTGATGGTGCGATTGAACCACAAATGCAAGCTCGTCAAACGTACAAGAGGGGCCAAACCCGCATTTGTGATGGTGCGATTGTTCCTCAAATTCAAGCTCGTCAAGCGTACAAGAGG
>SDBT01019761.1_pt1 | contig 10550 bp, 12 predicted proteins | sample 2277101 | NCBI WGS metagenome assembly SDBT01 (sample SAMN10404973, study PRJNA504765) | marine sediment metagenome | isolation source: marine sediment core GS10_PC15, 103 cmbsf | place: Arctic Ocean: Southern Knipovich Ridge | collected 2010
ATTCTGAAGTAAATATAAGCATCACATATATATTTATATATGTAAATTAGTGTTGTTCTTAATCATATTTTTTGCTGTGCAGATATTGTTCTTGAAATGTGCGTTTAGTTAAACTCTTCGTTATTTCTTCCGATATTCTCTTCACTTGTCTTTTCATAAATTGAAAATGGTCTGCCAGTGCAGCTCCATATATTTTCCTTACATATTTTTCTAATATATGAAGTTCACTTCGACAACTAAAACAGTGGTCAAATCCTTCTATCTGATGATCATGTTCATAATAACTCAGTAGAGTATTATTATTAAAATATGCCATTTGTTCTTCATGTTTATAATTATCGTATTCAATAGTATTTTCTGGATCTGTGAACATTAACCGGGTCTCTGTTGTCGTAGGTCTTCCCCAAACAGGTAAAAAGTTTCTACCTACTGGGTAAACGGTATTATCAAAGCCGACTTCTCCATATGGCAGTTTAAATTTAACCATTGATGCAGCAGGTTTCATTATTCGACTCCAGTTGAGCTGATTATTCATATCGCTTAGTATACCGGTAGCATATTCTACTTTATCGGTTGTTGTATCACCTACTGTTCGGATGTCTGATATATATAATATATTTTTATCTTGCCATTCCTTTGCGTCTTTATTAGTGAAGTACTGATTATATAGTTTTATTTTTTCGCTTTCTAGTATCCCAAAATCCGTAGGATCATATAAGTGAAATATATGTTTTGGAAATAATTGTGATAATTTAGAAATATGTATTCCTCCTAAAGATATTCCGGTAGGGCTTGCTCTAGATCCTGCACCAACATATACAACGTTGCTCGCCAAGTCTCCATACTCTAACAGGAATTCTATTTCAGATATTAATAACTTGCGTTGTCCCCAGTGAAATGTACTTCGAACCGTTCTGCGTGGATCATATGCTGCTACCTTATCATCTGACTTCAATATTCTATCGGTAGCAGTGAATTCAATATGATATGGAACAGATTTATTTTTATATCTACCTAAATGAGGATTACTTAGTGCGTCTACTTTAATGGTTGTCATTGTTCGTTATAAAATTTGAATATATATATCATTTTTATATTCAAGATAAGGGATGAACATGTTGCAAACTCTCTGGAGAATCTGATAATGTAGTTGATTTACTAATTTCGTCCACTTTATTCTGCAACATCCCTCCAAAATAGAAGTACAGTAAATATACTAGTAATGCCACACCAGCTGTTTGAAATATGCTTCTTATATGTTTTACTATAGAGAATGCACTCTTTTTAATCCAAACATCTATCGTACTCAAAATTATTAATGTGAACGCGGCTAATGTTATATATAGCGTATGTTTGCCCCCATTGTCGCCTGTACTAGACTTAGACCACCGTATGAACACAGTAACGAATAAGAGTCCTAATGCAAGGAAATCATGACTGAACATATCATCTTCTATATCTTGTGTTGTCTTACAAACTTGTAAAAATCCTATAGCATATATGAATAGAGGGAGGCACAATACAATATGGATCCAACTGAACGGAAAATTAAACACACCGAGTGCATATATCAGAAATATCCATATTATAGCTGATACTATATAGATTAGTTGTAATGTCTTCTTCTTTTTCCTACTATATGGAACATGTCTATGATGTTCCTTTTCTTTTTTCTTCATGGTCTGTTTCTTTTTTCTTCATGGTCTTTTATTATATCCTTACAAACTCTATAAATATCTGGGGTCGTGCTTTTTCAAATAACTGTATTTTTAGTAATCGGTTATATTCGAATCCATTTGATATAATAACCTGGTATATGGATTGCATATGTGCATGCATATCTATAATAGCCCTTTCAGATGATTTGTATTGTATATGGTCGCTAGGAAAGAACGATGGTTTCCATACAAGGTAGAAATATCCACCGCGCATCAATATATTATATATATTTCGTATCAGATGAGGAGTATATATTGTTAATGGACAGTGTATGGAAAATAATTTATCTATACAGTGACTTTCAGTCCAGTAATCTATTGTGCCATCAGATACTATTGTGGGTTTATCTTCTATATATATATCTATATAAATAACTCGTTTGGGATGATACAGAGATATAGTTTCTGTGCGTGTAACTTCTTCTAACAGCAATGGCTTATCTTTTTTGCCATGACATAACGCTACTATCCATCCTTCACCTTTATTACCTACGTATTTACACACATTTATATCTTGTCCTTTCCCCGGTTTATTCTGTACTAACTTTCCTGTATTACTAGGTAATATTTTTACACTAGCGGATTTTGGTGTTTTCTTCTTCTCTGGTGTTTTCTTCTTTTCTGGTGTTTTCTTTTCTGGTGTTTTCTTTTCCTTCTTTTCTGCGCGTATTAATCTACCATCTTTAGTAATTAAATTGTTCTTAATTAACCATGTTTCTAGTATCGCCCGTTTTGAAGTACATTTTGGACGATTAGGTAAAGATTTATTAGTCGTGCATAATCGTTGGAGAAATCGGTATGTTGGTTTATCTGTCATAGTTTTATTTCATAATATCGAATTAATTCGATATTATATTAAGTTAGTTATTGAGAACTGTCATCAGGATCGCGAAGACCGGATACATCTTCTTGTGACGCCATAACACTCGCAGCTGGGCTAGGAAGCTTAGCTGCTACCATAACTCCACCGCTAGCAGATGGTGCACCGGCCAGATCTACCTTATTATTGTCCAGTGAGAGTAAATTACCTTTATCATCAGGCGCTCCAAGAATATCACTTAACGCGTCATCATCGGTATCTCCACCCATAAGCAGAGCCGCTGCCTTCGTCCCAGCATCGAAATCGTCTTTAATCAACTCTTTTACAACAAGAGAATACAGTTTAGCTCGAATGTTAGCCTTTCCTTGATGTATTTTTACCTCAAATGCTACTTTAGTGGGTACTCCTACCGTACGATATTCCGATAGTTTACTAAGTGGTACTTCTCTTCCAGCTCTTGTGCTAACTTTAAGTGCACCATATCCGGCATCTTCTTTGGTATCTTTATCTCTCACATTTTGAAGACTAACACTGGCATAAAATCCCTCCAATCCAGGAGTATTGTTCATATTGTCTCTGAAAAAGCCATTAACAACTTTATCGATCGCATTACCTGCTGTATCGAATGAATCATAGTTTAATCCTAGGGCACTGCTATCATGTGCACAAAGTAGTCTAATTTGCTTTGTGAATGCTTCTTTTAAGAATTTAATGGTCTGTGTTGCTCCAAGATATTTTTCAGGGAACACGATGGCAATTGATCTGAATGGATCTTTGTCATATTGCCCCTTGAAATATTTACTCACGTCAGCTTGTGATAAACCTACTGTAAATATTTTGTTGGCTTGTCCAGCCGTTTTGGCTTTTAAAGTAACGTTAGCGAATGGGAAAGTATTAGTTCCGAATGATCTATGTTTAATTGTTAATCTAACGTTTTCGAGTGCTACATTACCATACAAATGTACATACAGTTCGTCATCAGACATATTAGAAGGATTTGGTTCGGACATAGCTATTTTTAGAATAGTTATTTTTTAGAAATAGCTTAACGATAGTTTGTTTTGGAAAATAGCTTTACGATATTTTATTACTCAACGAGTTTGAATATAATCTAAAATCTAAATCAATTTTATACTAACGAATATTTTTTTAACTAGTTTCTTCAACAGCATACCATTCGTTTAAATATTGAGTTAATTTATATCGAATGTTCCAACCGAGTTGCTTGCATGATTCAAACCATGCTTCTTCATATGCATTTACTATATCTTTTGTCTTCGGAATATCAAATTCTCTTGGATCTAGATTTAACCCCGCTTGAATATAATGTCTCCATAATCTCCATGCATTTACTAATACTATGTCTCGTTTTTCTTGAATCGTTGATAATGCAGAAGTAATTAACGGTTGTATTGTGTTAAAATCGTCTAATATTTGTTTATCTAATGAAGAGCGGTCTGGATTAGGAAACTTCCATATTTCATGACAAAAATAGTTTATATCATCTTTATATTTAGAGTAATGAAGAGCAGTTAATATTTTGCGCATGAGTTTAATATTATCGATACGGCGGGACTCTATTAATGTTGGTGTAATATTTCTTTCGAGAAAATATGTTCTTATGGAGGAGACAACCTCCTGAGTTGGAAATATACTATATCTGCACTGATCTCGTAATAACTTTTTCTCAAACAAAACACTGCCATCGCTCTTATTATGTTTATCTAATTTTTGTTTATTTTTCAATTTAGTTATTGGACTTTCTTGACCAAAGTCATTATCTAAATTTGCAGATGACTTTATAAATTTACGCATTACCATACCACATCCCTCACATCCACTGTTAGTTACTATTATAGAATCAGATAATTCTGATCCACATTCTTTACATGTGTTAGTAGAATCTGCCGGAGCATTATATATAACATTGACATTCATATACCGACGTACTATACGTAAATATAGATCAATATAATGTATTTTAGTAGTGTCAGTCTCACTTTTTATATTTTTGATAAGTGAATAGCTATTATCACGGTATTCTGATTCTGAAAATATATTATTACTGAATAGTATGCTTGTAGTATCTCCTAACAGATTTAATCCTTCATTTAGTGTTGTACCTTTTGAAAATAATAATCTACCAGCCTTTTCTGCTGTTTCTTTCAATAAAAATTCTTGCTTCTTCTTACGATGTTGGAGTGCGGCCAGTACAATATTATCTAGTACGGTTATATCCAATTCGTCATCATAAAAACCATGTATTGTGTTGGAAATATGATCGTAGTTAAATATATTATTTTGCATCATTATATTTAATAAGTAGATATTATCTACTTATTAAATATAAAATATTATACAAGACTTCTTGTATAATTCACTTATATTAACTTATCATAGTTATAGAGCCGGAACAGGGCTTGGTTCGGTTACTTGACTTTCTGGAATCACCTTGATTGTTAGATCTTCATTATAGTGTATATTCACTTTTCTATATGAACTAACTTCCTCATTCGTTAATGCAATTAGTGTATTTTCGGACAATTTGCCAATGGCGACGTACTGTTCATTATGTTTTTTCAAGAATATGTGGGTATCTAAATCTTCATATATCAACTGATCCGCATCTATAAGACGAACGTTTACCTTTTGTATGTTATCAACTTTTTCATCAGTACGGTTGGTCTCTTTTTCATTAGTAGATTCAGTCTCTTTTCCGTTAGTAGATTCAGTCTCTTTTTCGTCAGTATTTTCCTCAGGAAGAACCTCTTGTGAATATGTTAGTTTTCTATCTCGAACACGTTTCTCATTTTCTAGTATTTCAGAAACTTCTTTGCGGCGTTTACAGCCCGGACAAAATCCAGTGATATCTTTCAAAGTTCTATTTTTAGGACAAGGTTTTCCTTTAACAGTCCATTTACATGGAAGTGCCGGTGGTTTAGTACTAGTTTTACTAGTGCGAGATTTCTTTCCATTTACTACAGTGGTTGTGTCTTTTGCAGTTTCATTATAAATAATAGATGTTATTTTATCTTGGGTGAGCTTTTCATCGGGGTGCTCTGAGATATATGTCGCTATGGTTTTAGAAATATGGGTATGAACAAATGTACGCATAGAATTATGGAATGCCATGATACGTTTATAAATATGAAATAATGTATCAGTTTATATCAACTAAATTAAGGTATCAATAAAATTGATATGAAATATAATAAAATATAACACAAGATTACATTATGGATCTACAACATCAGCAATGGACTAAGGATTATCAACTCTTTATATACAAAAATATTCTTTCAAAAGCTATACCCTCCGTCCCTGGCGATTCTAATGTTAATACCAGACGTATAAAGTTAGTAGAATCTGAACCCATGGTTGTATGGATCCGAGCAGTAACTGATCGTTCAGTTAATCCGAATCAGATGGGTAATTACGAATCATTAGAGTATTTAGGTGATCTAGAAATGGCGGATCATTTCTCTGCCATGTTGTTACGGAAATATCCTGATATTGATGAGAAAACCTTGACATATCTAAAAAATAATAAAGTATGGAAGAATGAACAGGCGAAATTGAGTGACTCACTAGGATTATCAAAATTTGCGCGAACTATATTTCCCATGAATATTTCTAAGAAGGAAGACTTGTTAGAAGCATTGTTCGGAGCATTGCGAATTTTGGGTGATAAATATTTTGGATTAGGACAAGGAAGTTTGCTTAGCTATAATATGATTGAGTATTTATATGGAGATATGATTATTAATTTTGACATACTTAAACTCAAAAATGCCAAAGAACAATTTAAAGAAATCGCAGATAAATTATCATGGTTCACTGGAAAGAAAACAATCGATCAGTTCGGTATCGCAAAAGAAACATTGGATCCTAAAACTGGCGCATTATTGGGATATCGCCTCATTTACTCTTTAAATAATCTAGCGAGAGAATGGCTTACCACGAATAAATATAAAATAAAGAATAGAGGAGTTTTAGCTGATGTTACTGATAAAGATAAAGGACTAGTTGAAACTAGAGGAGCTATCGAAGCTATTGATGCATTGAAGGATTTGTATAATATAGATTGGAATGTTGCGGATGAATATAAAAGTAGAAAGACTAAGATACCATATTCCGTAGCTTTGCAAAAACGTATGAAACAAGACGGATATGCTGAACTAACCATTCAAGACAATAGAAGTGGATTAAATGTACCAGTTCACCCTTTCATGCTCCAATTAATCGGAGTGAAGGCAGATGGTACTCTGGACATTATATTGACCGTGGTTAAAGAAGTGGATATTACATATAAGGGATTTAATAGGGCACTTTATGATGTATATTTACAGAAAGGGAAACAACCGTTAGGTTCTATACTTAATCTGAAATAATAAAGAAAATTGATACATATAAAAATAGTAAAAAACTCAAGGATATAATGTCGATGTATTTGACGGTCGGTTGTTCTTACTGCGGTAAAGATACAGTTAAATCTATGACAGACACCCGTAGATATACATTTTGTCTTTGCTGCACTGATGACAGAAAAACAAAACGAGAAATCAAATATACGGATCCTATGCTAGTAAATATGTATATCCTAGAAAAACGAATAAATGAATTGGAAAAATATAAGAGTTCATCTGAAGAACGATTTATCAAATTAGAAAAACGTTTGGAAAAATATGAGAATGCATCTGAAGAACAATAATTTATAGTAGTTTCATGTTCTATAGAACATGAAATATACCTTCTATTTTCACATCTATCATAGAAAGTATATTCATCATAACAAATACTTTCCTAAAATTGACTACAACTTTCTTTGATTTATAAATTGACTCAGATATTAACAATGCGTTGCTCTGATATTTTTTTATGTGATCTTTTGGAAGAAGCATCAAAACAAGGTGATATTAAACTTATAAAGTCTCTCACCTATCGTATTAATCCCCTAAACGGGTATATGCATGGTGTATTGATGGTAGCGGTTAAATATGGTCACCTATCTATAGTTAAATATTTGATAGAAGTATTTGGAGTAAATGTGGATGAGTATTGTTGTCTTAAGGAGGCAGCTGAGAGTACTCAACTGGAAATACTCAAATATTTCATTGAAGAGTTAGGTTTAGATATAAATAAAAATGAAGAAATATTTGTTCATGCCACAAATGGGTTGAAATCACTAAATATGCTGAAATATCTAGTTAGTAAAGGAGTCAATATAAATAGTATTGATTATGAACCATGCTATAGTGCACTCGCGCTTGCAGCTACAATATATAAGAATATACGTTTAGTCAAATATTTGGTAGAAGAAGTAGGTGTATATGTAGATGATTATATATCACTATCAAATGCGGTATTTGGTGCACCATTTCCGATAATAAAATATCTAATAGAGAAAGGTGCTAAAGTATCGTCTGATATTTTACCTGATGATGAATTACTAATGATACCTATATCTACTCAAATTAGAGAGTATATTGAAGAAATATTGGTACTCTAGTTAAATGTTTATATATTATGCCAGGATTACCTAGCATAATACACTATAGTAGTGGTAAGTTATTATCATCATCGCCATAATCTAATCGTTAGAGATTTTTAAATGTAATATAAGGTATATTCGGTATCGCTAATAAATCAAGTATTAATTTATAAAAAGCAAAATGGCGGATTCTTTCCTCACCAATGTAGATGATATTAACTATGAAATTCTTCTTAATATTGTAGATTATGGAGATCTTATAAATGTATTCAAAACGAACAAATATGCCGTTGAAATTTACAAAGATGATAATTTTTGGAATCAACGTATCCAGCGAATATATGGAGTTGATTTTAGCCAATATAAGATTAAAAGTAATAGTGGAACATATAAACGGTTACATGATAGACTTCTAGATTCCAACGGAGATTTACTTAAAGTAGTATGCAAACTGGTAGGTTCAGCAGCAAAACGAGGACAAGTAGATGTTCTGAAATATTTGCTAGAAGATTCTGGATTAATAAGTCAAGGTGATGAGTATCTTAAATGTTGTGATAATGCCCTAACTTCTGCCGCTAGAAATGGTCAACTTAACACTATTAAATATTTTACTATATCTTTTGGCGCAGAATTACGTATAGCATCGTTCATGGGCCATTTAGATATAGTAAAATATTTAATAACACATAGAACATATACCATGGACGACAAGAATCGTGCTCTAACAACTGCTGCAGGTAGTATGCGCCTTATTACAGCAGATGTAGTAAAATACTTGATAGAAGTGGCTGGAGCCGATGACTATACCGAAGCATTAATGGAAGCAATCGTAACATATAGAACCAAGACGGTGGAGTATTTAATAGAAGTAGTAGGTGTGAGAACTTATGAAAATGGAGCGGGTCTTGCTCGTTATCTGGGATATTCGGATTTGGCACAATATCTAGAGAATATAGAAGATTAATTTCTAAAATAGTCAATGCGAATAAATTGATACTTGATTTATAAAAAGCAAAATGACAGAATTATTTCTCACTGGTGTGGATGATATTAATCGCGAAATGCTTCTTAATATAGTGGATGATACAGATCTTATAAAGATATGCGAAACGAACAAATATGCTTCTGAAATTTACAAAGACGATAATTTTTGGAATCAACGAATCCAGCGAATCTATGGATACGATTTCAGCAAATATCTTAGTGACGTCGATAGTATAACATATAAACAAATATACGACAAAATCAGAAAACATAACGGAGACTTAGTACAAGTATTTATTAACTGCGAGGATGATAAATATCTACCGCTTGTAAAATTTATAATAGAAAATAAAGTAGATGTTAGAGGAAAGATTGGTGATCCAGGTCCTCTAGACAAGTTAGTGCGTTCAGCATCAGGACTAGGACAAATAAATATTCTTAAATACCTACTAGTTGATGCAGAAATTATTAATCCTATCGAATATGAATTTATAGAATTTCATGCTTTAATTTCTGCTGCAAGATCAGGACATATGAAAAGTATAAAATACTTGGTAGAAGAGCTAGGAATATTAATCAATCCAGATGGAGAAGAATTATGTGTGCCAGCTGAAGAAGGACACCTGGAGATAGTCAAATATCTATTAGAAAAGGGGACATATAAACAGATCGACAAATATGATGCATTAATGGCAGCGGCGGATGGTGGAAATATAGAAATACTAAAATATCTAATAGAAGATATAGGATTAGATCCACATGCAGATAATGATTATGTACTTACGGTTGCTGCTGAATGTAATCAGTTATTAACTGTGAAATACTTGATAGAAATAGTGGGATTAAGAAATATCTCTAATGCATTAGGAATGGCTCATGTTGGAGGATTCGAGAAGATGATAGAATATCTAGAGAGTATAGAACATTAAGATGATAATGTATATAAATCTAATCGTAATAGAAAGTAGGTTAGTCATCGCGAAGAATCATAACAAAAATAACGAATATATTCGTTATTTTACATATAAGTCACTTAATTTAGAGGAAACTTTTGTTCATAATTTTATAGCACTTTTGATAAATAATTATGAACGAATTTCCTTTCATAATTATGATTACATATTCATGTGCGCGTATACTAATACCCTATACTGCTAAAAATTTTAGCAAGAACTGTAATAAATACGATAAATTAGATTCGTCATCGAGAAGATGGTTAATTATAGATAAATTGAAGATAACTTGTTACACTAAAATATTAATAATGATTTCATATCAGGACTTTCAAAAAGTATTCGTTCATGAATATACTATAATCACTCATGAATTTTCTATAGGAAGAACCTATCTTAATTTTGGAAAATATAAAGATCAACCCGTAGTTCTCAAAGAAGGAAGATTTTTACAATCGGAACTAGAAATACACAAACAGATACGAACACATCCTAATGTAGTCACTTACATTACCGAAGTTCATAATTTTGGGGACAACGAATCATACATTCTTATGGAAAGAATAGATGGTGACTCACTTCAC
>SDBT01019762.1_pt1 | contig 10550 bp, 9 predicted proteins | sample 2277101 | NCBI WGS metagenome assembly SDBT01 (sample SAMN10404973, study PRJNA504765) | marine sediment metagenome | isolation source: marine sediment core GS10_PC15, 103 cmbsf | place: Arctic Ocean: Southern Knipovich Ridge | collected 2010
GATTTTCCTAATCCGCTCGTGTGCGCAGCAATAGGCGCGGGCAATTGTGAAAAACCGCCCGTGCGAATCGTGCAACATCTCAGGTTTTAAGAACTTCTCTGTCAGACTGACCTGCGGTCAGCCATTAGACAACATACATTATCAATCGGTTCTTCTACAATCATTATCGATCATTTGTCCCTGCATCCGTTGGAAGCGGAGTTTGCAATCCTGGTGGTAAAGTGTGCTGGAATACAACACATCTGCTTCCGATCTGCTTGCTGTTGACTCTGTCGCGTGCTATATTCTGTGGAGAGTTCTCCCTAGGAATCAAGATTATGCCAGTCTACGTTATATCCTACGATTTGAAGAAACCCGGGCAAGACTACACGGAATTGCATGAAGCCATTAAGAATATTGGCTCTTGGTGGCATCATTTAGATTCCACATGGCTGGTTGATACTGATCTTACCCCCGAACAAATATGGCAAAAGTTGGATGGGAAAATAGACCAGAATGACCTTCTCTTGATCCATGCTCTGAAGCCAGGGAGTCAAGGATGGCTAACGCAAAAGGCGTGGAACTGGATCAGCAAGCACGTGAAATAAGCACATGGCAAAAAAGCGAAAATATTCAGCTTCCGATCAAAGCCAGAGCGTTAAGGGGCCTGCTCCGTCGATTTCGAGTTTTGATTGGTTGGAATTCCGAAAGACTTCGCTCTTGGGGACGCTGCTGGTTGCCGGCTGTGTGTGTCTGGTCATCGTCTTGGTCGAACATACCGAGCCCATGATCGGTGCGATAACTGGCATAGCAGCCATTGCTCTGTCTGTAGCTGCTATCATTCATGGGTTAAGATCCGCTGATCGATCAGACGAACTCAATAGGGAAACTGCCGAATTCCTCCACGAGATCAAGGAGAAAGTCCATCAGTTGGAGGAATTCCACAAGAAATTGATTGACGATTTCAGAGCTGAGCAAAAAGAGCAGAGTCAATGGATGCGCCAACAAATTCCATCGCGAGGGACGAACAGCGATCTTCAAGGAGGAGGAGTCGAATCGACAGATGCAGGCGAAATATCTGAAATTATGCGAACTGTCACTGAGGATTCGAAACCGAAAAACGAGGAAGCCCTTCGTGGCATAGCGAGAAAAGCCTACTGGCGTGGCAGCTTAGGGGTGCTGGGGATAGATTATAGAGATGCGCTTGTTCGCCTTCTCAGGGAGGGAGGTAGAGCCGCGAACTCTGAATGGGCTGACACTCCCGAACAGGTTAAAGTTTTGAGCGGTAAAGGCTTCATTATTTCGGACGGGGCTATGTCCGACGACATCTCTCGCATCAAGGATGCCGAACTGAGCGATGTCTTGCACGACAGCTACTTGCCAACGGAATTGAAAGATGATCCGCAAGGCGAACTTCCACTGGAATAAGAAAGGGAGTCCATTCGGATCACGGTGGGCTTGCGGGGTCACATGGTTGGAAACGCCATGAACGTGTTTGTTACATGCGGTTCTCGAGCAGGTCGATCAGATAGATCATCGCGCGGGGTAAGTGGAACGGGTCTTTGACGGGCAATGCAGCCGAGCCTGCTTTGTTCCCGGACCGGTCAAGCCATTGTGTCCTTCATGATCGGAAAACCTGCTCTCTTCCACTCACAAAGCAGTTTTTGGGAGGGCTTCTATATTACCGTTACCCGCACCGGGCTGCAAATGCAGACGCAATCTTATCGGCGAAAGGGGTTTAGGCTCACTATAGGTGCTGCCCACCCGGCGGCGACTGAGCGTAACGTGTGCAGGGCGAGAGCGTTTTGGGTAGTAGGGGCTTCATTTGGCGGCGGTTTTTTGGTAGATTAAAGGACTCGCGAAAAGCTGTTTTTCAGACTCTGCATCGCCTAACACAAGGAAAGTCTTCATGTTCGAGGTAATCAGCAACGAAGAACTTGCACCGCAGGTTCACAGGATCGTGGTCAAAGCCCCACGGGTGGCGGCTGCAAGGCTGCCGGGCCAGTTTGTAATAGTCCGCCACAACACAGGCGCCGAGCGGATTCCGCTGACGATCGCCGATGCCGACGCCGATGCGGGCACGATTACGCTTATCGTGCAGTCGATTGGCCTTGGAACTCAGGAAATCGTCGAAACGCCCGTCGGAGGATCGATTCGCGACGTAGCTGGACCGCTCGGTCAGCCGACCGAGGTCGAGGACTTCGGCAAGGTTGTCTGCGTCGGAGGCGGCGTGGGAACGGCGGTTCTGTTCCCGCTGGCAAAAGGCCTCGCCGACGCCGGTAACGAAGTAATCACGATCATCGGAGGCAGGAGCGAACCTTACGTTATCCTCCGCGACGAACTAGCCGAGTTCTGCTCCGAAGTACTCGTCACGACCGAAGACGGATCGCTGGGGACCAAGGGTTTCGTTACGGCCATTCTCGGTGAGATGCTCGAAGACGACGCCCGCAAGCCCGACGCTGTCTTCGCGGTCGGTCCGGTTCCGATGATGGCCGCCGTCGCCGAACAGACCCGCGCCTATGGCGTCAAGACCATCGTGAGCCTCAATCCGATCATGGTCGACGGTACCGGTATGTGCGGCGGATGCAGAGTAACCGTCGATGGCAAAATTAAATTCGCCTGCGTGGACGGCCCGGAGTTCGACGGACATCACGTCGATTTCAAAGAGCTTTCCAATCGCCAGATGACATACAAAGACGATGACTGTCGCCGCGACGCCAAGGTCGCCGAACTCGAACAGGAGGGCAAGTAATGACTCCCATGACCCCCAAAGAGAGAATGGCTATCGAGCGGGTGAAGATGCCCGAGCAGGCAGCCGCCCAGAGGGCGACTAACTTCGAGGAAGTGAACCTCGGTTTGGCCGAGGCGGCGGCAATCGAAGAAGCCAACCGCTGCATCCAATGCAAGAACCGTCCGTGCATAGCCGGCTGTCCGGTAGCGGTGCGGATACCGGAGTTCCTGGAAAAAGTCACCGAAGGCGATTTCGCCGGAGCTGCCGAGATTCTGCGCACGGACAACGCGCTGCCCGCGACGACCGGGCGCGTCTGCCCGCAGGAAAAGCAATGCGAGGAAGTATGCATTCGCGGCAAGAAGGGCGAACCGGTCGCGGTAGGCTGGCTGGAGCGTTTCGTTGCCGATTGGGCGATCAAGAACATGGAAGCCCCGACCGTTGACGTCGCCAGGACCGGTTTCAATGTCGCGATCGTCGGTTCAGGCCCCGGAGGTCTGACCGCCGCGGGCGAGCTTGCCCGGATGGGCCACGATGTGACGGTTTTCGAAGCGCTTCACGACGGCGGCGGCGTGCTGCGGTATGGAATTCCGGAGTTTCGCCTGCCCAAGGCAATTGTCGACGTCGAGGTGGCGAACCTCGAATCGCTTGGCGTGAAGATCGAGTACAACGTCATCGTCGGCAAGACGATTACCGTCGGACAGATCATGGACGAATTCGACGCCTGCTTTATCGCCAACGGAGCAGGTTTGCCCATGTTCCTTAACATTCCGGGCGAGAACCTCAGGAGCGTCTACTCATCCAACGAATACCTGACTCGCGTGAACCTCATGGGCGCGTGGAAGGGTGCAGAATCTCGGACGCCAGTGACGCGCGGTGCGGTGGCGGTTATCTTTGGCGGTGGTAACACGGCTATGGACGGTGTGCGAACGGCAAAGCGCCTGGGAAGCGAGAGGGCGATCCTTGCCTATCGACGCAGCCGCGCCGAAATGCCCGCACGCATCGAAGAAATCGAGCACGCAGAGCAGGAAGGTATCGAGTTTGAATTCCTCGTCAGCCCGCTCGAGATACTCGGCGACGAAAACGGCAGGGTACGCGGCGTGCGGATGCAGAAGATGGAACTCGGCGAGCCCGCTGCATCAGGCCGCCGGCGTCCGGTACCCATCGAGGGCAGCGAGTATGAACTGCCTGCCGATATTGCCATCATCGCCATCGGTACGCGGGCAAATCCGCTGCTGACAACGACCTGCCCCGAACTGACGCTAAACAAGTGGGGCAATATCGAAGTCGATGAAAATCAGATGACATCTATTCAGGGCGTGTTTGCCGGCGGAGACATTGTCCGCGGCGGTGCGACGGTTATCCTGGCGATGGGCGACGGCAAGCAGGCCGCGACCGGCATCGATAACTACCTGAAGGAAAAAGGGACCAGGGACTAGGGACCAGGGACCAGGACTAGTAGCAGCAAAAGAAACAGCAACCCTTCGACAAGTTCAGGGCAGGCGGCAACAGAACAGGAACCAGAAACTCCGAAGGGTTGGCCCGGGGAGTTGAGCGTTGTGCTGCTCGTTTAGTCAAAAAACATCAAAGCCCCCGGATAAATGTCTGGGGGGTTTTCATGCTCAGGATTACTAGATCGCATTACTCTAGCCGCCTGCCTTTTTCATAAGTTCGCGACAGTGGGCCAGATTCTTACGAGCCACTTTGTCACTTGGGTTCAGCCTGACGGCGGTCTCGAGGTCTTCCACAGCGCCACGGAGGTTTCTCGATTTGAATTTGGCTCTGGCTCGCCCGGCGTAGGAGGCGGCCAGTTGTGGATTCATCTCTATCGCTTTTGTGAAATCCGAAATGGCCGGATCATATTTTTCCAGACGCTGGTACACCTCGCCTCGTTCAGTGTAAGCCTCGCCAGAGGGCGCCACACCGATCAGGAAAGTGTACAACTCGAGTGCTACCTCATCTCGTCCGGCTTTTCGGTGGACCGCAGCAAATTGAAGGAGGTACTTATCATGGGTTCGGCCAAACGCTTTGGCGCTGACAAGATCAGCTGCGACCAAGGCTGGCTCATCCATATAGGCATGGATTATCGCTCGGCTGAAATGGGCTCTGGCATAGTCCGATTTCAATTCTATTGCTTTGTCGAAATCTCCCAGGGCTCTGTCCAAATCTTCCGGGGCAAGCTGCAACTGGTAGCGTGACAGATAGAGCACCCCTCTGTTGTTGTAGACGGTGGCGTATTTCGGTTTGAGTTCTATGGATCGAGTGTAGCATTCCAGGGCCTGCGGCATGTCGCGATTCATTTGATGGGAGTCGGCAAGACTGCTCCAGGCGCGATAGTTATGCGGGCTCTTATCGGCTGTGTCCTGGTATATGGTTACCCTGTCTGAATAGTCTGCGTTCCGCATGAGCGTGGCCGATCCAAGCGCAACGACGGCGATGCAGGCCAACACAATTCCACCGACGGTCGCAGCTAGTTTCATGGAAGCACTCTGGATGCCCAGTTTTCTCCCCATGATTTGCGCGGTTGCGTACAGACCCACGACGATACCGACGACAATCGCGGCAAGGGATAAATACATCCTGTGTTCGAAGGCGGCATCGCTGATGGGCATAATGCTGGAGGTCGGAGCAAGTATCAGAAAGAACCACGCTCCCATGAATCCGGCGGCTGGCAGATATCGCAACGCCAGTAAAGTCGCCACCAACAGAATCGCGATTGCCGACGCCCACGGCCATACGTCAGCGAACCGGTCCGCCATGGGCCAGATATAGTCCAGGACCAGCGGATCGGGCCAGAACGCCAGGCGGATATAGTGAACAATGACCTGACATTGCGTTGCGGCGTACTGCAGGGGCGTGACATCTTTCAATCCAAATCCGCTTCCCTCAGGAGCTCCGCTCATCGAGAGCAGCACTGCGGGTATCGACCAGGTAACCGCCAGCAGTGCGTAAAGTCCCCAGCGTTTCGCAAACAATTGCTTGAATGAAGTACTCAGGAATACTCGGTCAAATATCAGCGCCACCAGCGGTGCGGTTACCATAACTTCCTTTGAGCCCATGCCAAGGGCGCAGAAGCTAGCACCAGCCGCATACCAGTATCTCGCGAATCGCGACTGTGAACCGCGCAGCAGGCAATACAGCGTCAGCAGGTAGAACAATCCCATCATCGATTCGGCGCGCTGGATCACATACGTCACGGACTCAGTCTGGAGCGGATGCACCAGCCAGATCAGTGCGACGATCAGGCCCAGCACCGTCGAAGCAGAAGCGAATTGCCCGTTGAATCTCTTTAAGAGCAGCGTTCGGCGCACCAGGGCGAAAAGCACCAGGCCGGCCAGGATGTGCACACACAGATTCAGTATGTGATAACTCCATACGTTCAGGTCGCTGATTGCATAGTTGACCGCGAGCGAGATGTTTACTATCGGCCTGATGGGTTTGTCGTGCATCGGGGGGCGGGCACGAAGCACAGCGGGGATATCCCAGAGATTGCGTATGCCCGGATTATCCTCAATGCTGCTGGGATCGTCGAATATGAAAGGCCCGGTAAAACTGTTGCAGTATGCCAGTATCCCGGCTGTCAGTATCAGCAACATCGCAGCTATCAGTCCCAATCTGCCCGCTGCCGTTGTTTCAGTCTGTTTCATGTGGTGATCCACCTGGATTGCGTATTGACTCAGTTAACTAACGCTTCGTCCTGTCAATCGAACAGTTCTAGGGCAGATCAAACTTAAGCTGCTCTAAAGCGTTACTTGTCCCATCGCGCCGATTCTGATGATCCCAACTTTAAGTTTGTCTGACATGTCGCTCTCTTCCCGTGGAAAGAAGCTTTGTAAGAGTATCATTGTCGATTGTGTGCGGTTGTCAAGCTCGCATGGGGCCAAAACTGAGGCGGCTACTGCTATTTCATTACATTGTCAGGCGAATCTCACCGGCGAGGCGGTTAGAATGATAGTAATTAAGCGTTTTAAGCAGGGCATATCTGCATCAACTGAGAAAGGAATAATCGATGAACGATAACACTGCATCGAACCTAAGGAGTGCATTCGGTGGCGAGTCGATGGCACACATGCGTTACAAGGTCTGGGCCGCCACGGCTGCCAAGGGCGGTTTTGTTAATGTCGCCAGGCTTTTCAGGGCAATCTCGCGAGCCGAAGAGGCACACGCGAGCGGGCATTTCAACACCATGCGCGATGAGGCGGGCGGTTTCGATGTAAAGGCCGGTGGCGGTTTCGGGATTGGCAGCACCTCCGAGAATCTTGCCGGTGCGATCGAAGGCGAATTGTACGAAGTCAACACGATGTATCCGGAGTTCATCGCCCAGGCAGAGACAGTCGGTGAGAACCCCGCCATTCGCTCGATGAACTACGCATTGGCGGCAGAGCGTATCCATGCCGAAATGTACCAGAATGCCAAGGACGCGGTCGATGGCGGCGATGACGTAAAACTCGGAACGATCCATATTTGTCCGGTGTGCGGCCACACGCTGGAGGGCGACTTGCCGGATGCATGCCCGGTCTGCAACATGGCCAAAGCCGATCAGTTCGTGACTTTCAGCGCGTAACACCATAGAAAACAATCACTCGCCCCTAGGCGTACTATTTGATAGAGAATACCAATTGCGAGCATTCCATGCCGCTCATCAAGCACATTCGAAATCTCGAAGGGTTGTACGGCAGATACAATCGCAGGCGGTTCGTGCACCCGGACCCGCTGGAGTTTCTCTATCACTACGACGATCCTGCCGATCGGGAAGTGGTTGGACTCATAGCGGCCTGTCTGGCCTATGGGCGAGTGGCGCAGATTCTAAAGAGCGTCTCTACCGTGCTGGATGCACTTGGCGATCGGCCATCGGATGTGCTGCGGGATATTCGCCCGGCGAGGCTGGCGGCAAAATTGCGCGGATTCAAACATCGCTTCCAGACCGAAGTCGAACTGGTCGCGCTGCTTGTCGCTATGCGCAAGGCGCTGATTAAGCATGGTTCGCTGGAGGCGTGTTTTGCCCACGGTCTGCGAGCGGATGACGTGAACGTGGTTCCAGCGTTGGGGCGCTTCGTGCGTGAACTTGACTCCGAGGGCGTCTGTGGGCACCTGTTGCCCGACCCGGCCAAGGGAAGTGCGTGCAAGCGCCTGCACCTTTACCTCAGGTGGATGACAAGATCCGACGACGTCGATCCGGGCGGGTGGGATTTGGTCTCGCCAAAGATGCTGCTGGTTCCGTTGGATACGCACATGCACCGTATCGCAACGGCGCTTGGCGCGGTAAGCTCCGGCAGAAAGGCCGCCGATGGCAAGGCTGCCGTAGAAATTACAGAAGCGTTCAAACGTATCTCTCCGAACGATCCTGTGAGATATGATTTTGCACTGACAAGGCTCGGTATTCGCGACGATACGGACATGGGTGCCTTCTTCGCCGAATGTGGAGTGCAGGAGCGGGCAAATGCCTGATTGGTTGACTAACATACCGGCTGAATTCTGGAAAGTGCTCAGCGAGATGGCTCCGTATCTGCTGTTCGGGTTCTTCGCGGCCGGTGCTCTTTCGGTACTTATTTCGCCTGCATGGGTCGAAAGGCATCTCGGCGGTCGCGGGATGGGTTCGGTGTTCAAAGCCGCGCTTCTCGGCGTGCCCATGCCGCTGTGCAGTTGCGGGGTGATTCCGGTTTCTGCCTCACTGCGGCGCCACGGCGCATCCAAGGGAGCCACCACATCGTTTCTGATAGCCACTCCACAGACTGGGGTGGACAGTATTCTCGTAAGTTACAGCCTTCTGGGAGGCGTGTTCGCGATATTCCGTGTGTGTTGGGCGTTTCTCAGTGGGATCGCCGGCGGAGCGATTGTGTCCTTCACCGAGGGCGAAAACGACGGTGATGATTCCCAAAGCGCCAATTCGAAGCAATGCGAAGACGCTTGCTGCGGTCCTGATGCGGGCAGCAAGCTGAAGCGTATCTTCACCTACGGTTTTGGCGTGCTACCGGCCGATATCGGCAGGGCATTGCTGATCGGGCTCGTGGCGGCTGCGTTGATATCGGTTGTGGTCCCCGAGAATTACTTCTCCGATATCGTCCCATCCGGAATCCTGCAGGTGCTGGTGCTGATGGCGGTCGGTATTCCGATTTACGTTTGCGCGACGGCATCGATTCCGGTAGCCTCGGCGTTGCTACTGACCGGAGTATCGCCCGGCGCGGTGTTCGCATTCCTTATGACGGGCCCGGCGACCAACGCGGCTACCATCGCGACGATCTGGAAGGTGATGGGCCGGAAGACCGCCATCATCTACTTGGCGACGATGGCCGTCGCTGCGATAGTTGGCGGACTGCTACTGAACTATATCTTTGAGGTGGGTGATATATCGCCCACCGGTGAATCGATGTGGATGCTGCCAAAGCTGGTCAAGGATGCTTCGGCGGTTGTTCTGCTGATAGTTCTGGGCGTGGCGGTGGTTCGGCCGTGGCTGCACAGTGCGCGAAAACTTAGCCCGGCAGCTAAGGGGCAGATTGAATTGAGCATCACGGGCATGACCTGCCATCACTGCGCGATAGCAGTTCGCAGGGCGCTGCTGTCCTGCAAGGGCGTTACCGATGTCCGGGTAGATCTGGAATCGGATACTGCACTAATAACCACCACCAATGCTGATACGGATCGGCTGTGTTTAGCCGTCGATGAGCTTGGATATACCGCAGAACCAATAGAAAATAAGGAAACCGAAGATGAATGATTGTCCCGAAACGCCCGCCGGCGGTATTGCAGCCGGCAAGGCCCACGAACTGGCGGAACTTGTCCAGTACGCCGACGGCTCTGTCGTCAGCAGGACGCTGTCCGATAACGATTCAGGAACGCTCACGCTGTTTGCCTTCGATACCGGACAGGGCCTGAGCGAGCATTCCGCACCGTTCGACGCTTTCGTCCAGATACTCGACGGTCAAGCCGAACTCACCATAGGCGGGCAGGTCACTGCCGGCAAGGCGGGTGATATAATTGTAATGCCCGCCGATGTCCCGCATTCGCTACGGGCACCGGAGAGGTTCAAGATGCTGCTTACAATGCTGCGAAGCTAGCGACGGAAAAGAAGGAGGGCCGCGTTATGTTGGTCACGATACTGTTTGGCTCGCTTGCAGGACTGCTGGTCGGACTGGCGGCTGCCTATCTGCTCAAGTGGAAGAAGATCGCCCCGGCGGCAATCGGAGGTGCGCTGATAGGATCGGTGCTGGCGGTTGTCTTCATGGGTGGCGGTCTCGATTTTCCGCATGTTCAAGGGTTAGAGCAGTTTAAGACGGAAGTTCTCCAGGCCAAGACGCCCGTCATAGTCGATTTCTATGCCGAAACGTGCATCGCGTGCAAGATGCTCGCCCCGACACTCGAATCGCTCTCAGAGGAATACGGCCAACGGGTGAAGTTCGTCAAAGTTGAGGTGACCCAATCGCCCGATTTGGCCAGGTCCTATCAGATATCCGCAACACCGACGGTCATTCTGTTCGTCGAAGGTGTGCCCACCGACACGTGGATTGGAAATCAGCCAGCCGAGGCCTATAGCGGCGTGCTGAATAAAATGCTGACAGATGAATGATTCGTGGAAGTTTGGGAGCCAATCGTCAAAAGTGGGTGCCTATAATGCTAGTAAGCAAAGCTGGTTGTATAAATTAAAAGTCCACCCCTTACGATGGAGACGCATATTGTGAGCAAAAGAACAGGTTTAGTGACGTTTCAGGGCGATCCGCTTACATTGACGGGCCAGGAAGTGAACGTTGGAGATTCGGCTCCGGATGTTACCTTGGCCGCCAACGATTTGTCAGAGGTGCGGCTTTCGGATTATCGCGACAAGATCGTCGTGCTCGCCTCGGTCCCG